>OLRK01000888.1_pt1 | contig 29631 bp, 27 predicted proteins | sample 1672911 | NCBI WGS metagenome assembly OLRK01 (sample SAMEA3136736, study PRJEB25190) | human gut metagenome | biome: human gut; feature: human-associated habitat; material: faeces | place: Austria | collected 2013 | reverse complement strand
AAAGGCCGCGGGTTCTCAGGGCAGAGCCCTGAGCCGCGCTCCGCAGAGCGCGGAATCCCCTTTTGATTCCCGGTGTCCGACCCGGGAATCAATAAACTCTCGTTTCAACCGCTCGCCGCAGCGAGCGGAACTCCCCTTTTGATTCCGGTCAAAGACCGGAATCAACTAAAATGAAAAGAAAAGCGCCGCCCGCAGGCGGCAAGATTCTCTTGCGGCTGAAAGCCGCTCATGAACCCCGTTCCCAATGGAACGGGGTTCTTTTTATGTATATTTTAGTTGATTTTCCCTCGCGGGAGATCGGGAAAATCAAAAAGGGCTTTCACCGTCTGCGGACGGCGACTTGAGGCTCTGCCTCAAGACTCCGCAGCCTTTCGAGAAAGGCTGGCGAAAGCTTTAGCGTTGGGTGCGGTGCCTATTTAGCCATGAAAAAACCTCTCTGCACGGACAGAGAGGTTTCTCACTTTTTCAGATATCCTTCAGGAAATTAGCCCTGAGAGATAGCACCTACCGGGCAAGCACCAGCGCAGGTACCGCAGTCAACGCAAGCGTCAGCGTTGATTACGTACTGGCCGTCACCCTCGGAGATTGCGCCTACCGGGCACTCACCTGCGCAGGAACCGCAGCTGATGCAAGCGCCAGAAATTACGTATGCCATGGGAATAGCACCTCCAATTCAAATTACATACTTATTCTATCATAAGATTTCAAAAAGGCAAGTGTTTTGCTTAATGTTAGCTATATGCAACTTGAAAAGGGTCGGAAAAGTTCCAAAATCTTACGTTTCCCACTCCCCGGCGAGGGGTATACTAAGGTCAGAAAGGTCAGAAGGTCAGAAAAAGGTCAAGAAAATAAAAAAGTGAGAAAAAAAGAGATTCAGAGAGAAAACAAGAGATAACACCAGATTCTGTAAAACAGATCGAGCACAAAGGTCAGAAAAGGTCAGAAATTTCGCTTGCAATTTTGGCGGGAAGGATTATAATAAGAATCACAAGGTCAGGAAAGGTCAGGAACCGAACCAAAGCCTTGAGAAAAAGAAACGAGGTCACGCTTATGAAAATGTCAGATACGATCGCAGCCTTTATTATGGACTGCTTATCCGATGGCGGCGGTGTCGCGGAATTACAGCGGCGAGGCTTAGCCGAGCGATTTTCCTGCGTGCCCAGCCAGATCAACTACGTCATCGAGACCCGCTTCACCCCGGAAAACGGCTATCTGGTCGAATCGCGGCGAGGCGGCGGCGGATATATCCGCATCGTGCGCGTACAGGATGATAAACAGCGCATGCTGCTCGAGGCCGCAAGGGCGGTGGGCGGACAGCTGACGCAGAACGAAGCCGCAAGACTGATTCGTTCGTTCCTGTCCATCGGCCTGCTGACCACCCGCGAGGGAAAATTGCTGATGGGAGCCTGTACCGACGGTGCGCTGTCCGAGATTCCGGTGGAACACCGCGACCGCATCCGCGCAGCCGTGTTCCGGTGCGCGATCCTGGGCATCACCACTTAAAATAATGTTGTAAACAAAATCTTTTCGTGTATAGATCAAAGGAGTTGAGCCTTTATGCTGTGTCAGAACTGTGGTAAGAATGAAGCAACCATGTATTTCAGACAGACGGTCAACGGGCAGACCAAAGAGATGCATCTGTGCCCGGAATGTGCCGATAAGCTGGGCGTAAACAATCAGTTCGCCCAAAGTTTCCATTCCAGTTTCGCAAAACCGTTCGGTTCGTGGTTTGACGACGATCCGTTTTTCACCCAGCCGTTCCAGTCGCTGTTCGGCGCACCGTTTTCGCAGACCGCACAGCTTGGCGGCGGCAGACGCTGCCCGACGTGCGGCATGACCGAATCGGAATTGCAGCGGAGTGGCCGTGCAGGCTGCGCCGACTGCTATAAGACCTTCGAGGACATCTTAACGCCGTACATCCGCAAGCTGCAAGGCGCGACCGCACATGTCGGCCAGGCACCCAAGGCACAAAACGATGCACAGCCTGTGGAAAACCCGACGGCCTCGCTCAAGCAGAAACTGACCGAAGCCATTAAGCAGGAAAATTATGAGGAGGCCGCGCGGCTGCGCGACGAAATTCGTCGATTGGAGGGTGAAAACCATGCGTAATTATGCCATTCACGGTGGCTTTACCGGACTTGCCGCTTCTACTCGCGTCCGTCTGGCGCGTAACGTCAAGGGTTACCCCTACCGTAACTTAACACCCGGTCAGCTGACCGAGATCGCAAATAAGGTCTGGGACGCACTCTCTGCCGCACCGGCCGTCGCAAACGGCCTGCACATGACCGATGTCCGCGCAGGCAGCCAGGAAGCCATGCAGCTCATTGAAAAACACATGATTTCCCCGGAGTTTGCCAAGAAGGGCGGCAAGCTGATCGCCTCGGACAGCGGTGACATCGCCATTATGCTGGGCGAGGAAGATCACATCCGCTTGCAGGTCATGGGCACCGGCTTGTGCCCCAAGGAGTGCATGGAGACGGCAAAACGCATTGCCGATCTGATCGAAAACCGTGTCCCCTTTGATTACAGCGACCAGCTGGGCTACCTCACCGCTTGCCCGTCCAATCTGGGCACTGGCTTGCGCGTGTCGGTTATGCTCCACCTGCCTGTTTTGACCCAGTCTGGCGCAGCCGAACGACTGGTCGGCTGGGCTGCTCGTCAGGGCTTCACCGTGCGCGGTGCGTACGGCGAGGGCACTCGCGCCGCAGGCGGTTTCTATCAGATTTCCAACCAGATCACTCTGGGTCTCAGCGAAGACGCAATCGTCGATAAACTCATCACCGCCGCAACCGAGGTCATCGATCAGGAGAAAAAGGCACGCGAACAGCTCAGAAGCCAGAACGAGGACGCTCTGTTTGACCGCATTGCTCGCTCGGCTGGTGTCCTGCGCCACGCAAGATTGCTGCCCAGTCAGGAAGCAGTTACCTGTATTTCCGATGTACTCATCGGCTTGCAGATGGGTTATCTGACCGGCGTTTCCCCGGAGGAACTCATCGAGACAGAACAGATGACCCAACCGGCTCTGATTGCCGGTGCACCGCATGAACGCGACCGCGTCCGCGCACAGAAATTGCGTGAAGTCACTGAGAACTTGAGAATTCAGGGCTAAGTACGCACCCATAATTGAAGCTTTCGCCAGCCTTTCTCGAAAGGCTGCGGGTTCTCAGGGCAGAGCCCTGAGACGCGCTCCGCAGAGCGCGGAACTCCCCTCTTGAAACCCGGTGTCCGACCCGGGTTTCAACCCAAAATAACAAAAAAAGCGCGACCTGCTGGTCGCGCTTCTCATGAAAATTTTTGTTGATTCCGGCTGAGGCCGGAATCAAGAAGAGATTTCGCCATCTGCGGATGGCGACCAGGTTCCACCTGGACTGGCCAGGCTGCGCGCCTGGACTGCGCCGGGCCGCAGGCCCGGACCCATTTAAATTTTAATCCTAAATTTACGTTTTCTCTCCCGAAAGGAGTGTATCTATATGCTTTATAACAACCGCTTCACCGACCGTGCATCTTCGGCGCTCCAGCTTGCGCAGGAAGCCGCCGGACGCATGGGTCATAACTACGTCGGTTCCGAGCATCTGCTCGACGGCCTTGTACTGGAAGGCGGCGGCATGGCTGCCAAAGTGCTGACCGAGGCCGGTGTGACCGCGGAAAAAATTGAACAGCAGATTGAAAAGCTGGTCGGCTTCGGCGCACCCGACCCGTCTGTACCGCAGGGTCTGACCCCGCGCACCAAGCGCATCGTCGAACTGGCAGTCGCAGCCGCATCCCAGCTTAGCCATAGCTACGTCGGCACCGAGCACCTTCTGTACGGCCTGCTGTACGAGGGTCAGAATGTCGCAATCACCATCCTGAACGCCCTCGGCGTGGACTCCCGCAGCCTGATGCAGACGCTGTCGCAGCACATGGGCGAGCATCAGCCGACCGGCGGCGCAGCTGGTCAGAGCGCATCCGAGCCGGAAGCTGCCGGCGGCGCTGGCAAGGCACTGGCACAGTACGGTAAGGATCTGACCAAGGCTGCCCGTGATGGTCAGCTCGACCCGGTCATCGGCCGTAAGAACGAGATCGACCGCGTGATCCAGATCCTGTCCCGCCGTACCAAGAACAACCCGGCATTGGTTGGCGACCCCGGCGTCGGCAAGACCGCAGTTGCCGAGGGTCTGGCGCAGAAGATCGCGTCGGGCGACGTACCGGATAACCTCAAGGACAAGAAGCTGATCGCGCTTGACCTGACCGGTATGATTGCAGGCGCAAAGTATCGCGGCGAGTTCGAGGAGCGCATCAAGAGCGTGCTGGAGGAGCTGCAAAAGGACAAAAACATCATCCTGTTCATCGATGAGCTGCACATGATTGTCGGCGCAGGCGCCGCAGAGGGCGCAGTCGACGCTGCAAATATCCTGAAGCCCGCACTCGCTCGCGGTGACATCCAGATCATCGGCGCAACCACGCTCGACGAGTACCGCAAGCACATCGAGAAGGACGCAGCACTCGAGCGTCGTTTCCAGCCGGTTACCGTCAACGAGCCGTCGCCCGAGGAGGCTGTGCAGATTCTGACCGGTCTGCGTGACCGCTACGAGGCACACCACGGCATTAAGATTTCCGACGAGGCCATCGAGGCAGCCGTTAAGCTGTCTGTCCGTTATGTTTCGGGCCGTCAGCTGCCGGATAAGGCAATCGACCTGATCGATGAGGCATGCTCGCGTGTTCGCATGCAGGCCATGACTCCCCCGCCCGATTTGAAGACCCTCGAGGACGAGATCTCCGCCCTGTTCGCTAAGAAGGACGAGGCCATCCGTGCTCAGGATTATGAGCAGGCTGCTAAGCTGCGCGACGAGCAGACGGCAAAGCAGGCCGAGGCTGACAAGCAGCGCAAGGCTTGGGAGGACACCAAGGCAACCGCGCGTGATACGGTATCGGCTGACGATATCGCAGAGGTTATCGCAGGCTGGACCGGTATTCCGGCGGCTCGTTTGACCGAGGACGAAGGCCAGCGCCTGTTACAGCTCGAAGATACCCTGCACGCTCGTGTGATCGGCCAGGACGAGGCTGTTAACGCCGTTGCCCGTGCCATCCGCCGCGGCCGTGTCGGACTGCGCGACCCCAAGCGCCCGATTGGTTCGTTTATCTTCCTTGGCCCCACCGGTGTTGGTAAGACCGAGCTGTGCAAGACTTTGGCAGAAGCCCTCTTCGGTGACGAAAACGCAATGCTGCGATTCGATATGTCCGAGTATATGGAGAAGCATAGCGTTGCCCGCATGATCGGTTCGCCTCCGGGATACGTCGGCTATGACGAGGGCGGCCAGCTGACCGAGAAGGTCAGAAGAAAGCCGTACTCGGTTGTCCTGTTCGACGAGATCGAGAAGGCTCATCCCGATGTCTTTAACATCCTGCTTCAGATTCTGGAAGACGGCCAGCTGACCGACGGCCAGGGTCGTAAGGTGGACTTCAAGAACACTGTGCTCATCATGACCTCCAACATCGGCGCACAGAAGATCACCGGCAAGGGCCGTAAGACCCTGGGCTTTGGCGGCGACGAGCAGCCCGCCGGCGAGCAGAGCTTCGAGGACATCAAGAAGGAAGTTCTGTCCGACCTCAAGGAGGTATTCCGCCCCGAACTCATCAACCGTATCGACGAGATCATCGTCTTTAACCGCCTGACCGAGGAGGAAATCGGCAAGATCGCAGACGGCATGCTGCGTCAGGTTGCATCTCGCATGGACGAGATGGAGCTGACGATGGATTGGACGCCGGCAGCGCGTGCACATCTGGTCAAGGCTGGTTTCGACCCGATCTACGGCGCTCGTCCGCTCAGACGTGCTATCCAGTCCGAGGTCGAGGACCTTGTCGCTGAGGACTTCCTGCGCGGCAATGTCCAGCGCGGCCAGCATGTCACTCTGGATGAGGAGGACGGTAAGCTGGTTCTCAGATCCGCACAGACCACCGAGGAGTCTAAGGACTAATCTCCGCACCAATCACTGAAAGTTTCGCCAGCCTTTTCAAAGGCTGCGGGTTCTCAGGGCAGAGCCCTGAGTCGGACTCCGCAGAGTCCGAAACTCCCCTCTTGAAACCCGGTGTCCGACCCGGGTTTCAATGAAACTCTCGTTTTCAATCGCTCGCCGCAGCGAGCGAAACTCCCCTCTTGATTCCGGTCTTTTGACCGGAATCAACTAAAAATAATGAAAAAGCGCCGTCCGCAGACGGCGCAATCCCCCGCGGCCAATGGCCGCTCATCAGACCCGACCTACTGGATCGGGTCTTTTTTTTATGCCTTACTTACGCACCACATCCCGCCGACACCTGCGCCGGCTTTCTCGCAGCTTTAGCTACTCTCAGCACCAGATAAACGCCGAAAATCACCGTGTATAGCACAATATCCATCCACTTCTTTTCAAATTTCGGGATAAACAGTACTATCACATGCACGTAGATCAAGCCAAAGAACAGATACGCCAAACGCTGGAGCTTCTTCCAGTCTCCCCCACGCATCTTGCCGCGGATGGTCTTGAACGAGGTCACCATCAGCGGAATCATGACCGCGATCATCACGATTGAGATGATTGCCGCCGCCATGGTCTGGGGCTTCATCTCGGCAGGATTGGTAAAGAGCATCACAAAGTGCTTTTTGCCGTAAATGATGTTGTGACCGAGGGTCAGAATGCACGCGATGATGGACAGCTGACCGCGTACACCCATGAGCTTGCGCACAGCGGGACGCTTTGCATCCAGCGCACCCACATACATGATGACCATAAACATAGCGGTGGACAGCGCGCCGCGCTTAAAAGGGTTTACAATGTGGTTGGTGAGCCATTCGGGTGCAGCATCGCGCCAGCCGAGCTGGTAATACAGGACTTCAGCGACGACGATGAGCACCGCGAGGGCGTAAAACGCACCGGCGTGTTTGCGGATTGCGCCTTGACAGCCGAGGGCGAAAATGAGCGTGAGTACGAGAGATACCAGGATATAGGGATACATACCATTCCTCCTTCTTTGGGGTGAGACGAATATAGTTAGCTATAGCTAACTGCCTGAGAGTATATAACAGAAATTTTGATAAGTCAACTATTTTGTCGTGTAAAGTCTTAAATAAATCTTAAAATAATCTTAAACTGTCCTTAATTGGAGTTTTTAAGAGAAAATGGTATGATGGAAACAGAGAGAGGCGGACGTTTTTGCAGCGAAGCGGAAAAAAAGAAAACCGTTCCCGGCGGGAACGGTTTTCATGAGCGCGCTTTGCGCGCAAAGGGTCTTGCTCGCTGAGGCGAGCGCTCTTTGTTATTTTTTAATTGAAACCCGGGTCGAACACCGGGTTTCAAGAGGGGATTTCGCCCGTTGCGACGGGCGACTCAGGGCTCTGCCCTGAGAACCCGCAGCCTTTGAAAAGGCTGGCGAAACTTTCAGTGATGGGTGCGGTGGTTATCGTTACTTTCGACCGAGCAATTTCCGCGCGAAGCCTTTGAGTTTCTCCATGCCGCTTGTCTTGGTATAATCCGCGACGACGGCGGCGAGGGGTTCGTTTTCCAGTCGCTTCATGGCCTCATTTCTTTGCGGGTGATCGTGCGCCGAGGTGGTGACGGCAGGGTTATACTGTGTCGCCTGCGCAAAGGTGACGGCCTTACTCTCCACCCGATCCGCAATAGCCGCGAGGGCTTTTTTACCCTGTTCGGTCTGTACGAGCACGAGCGAAGTACCCTTATCATCGTCCATCTCGGGCAGGAATTTTTCGATGCCCCAGAAGTCGCCCAGAGTGAGATCGGCGTAGCCGCCGGTCTTGGCCGGGCAGTCGGTGCACGAGGGACGGTTATAGAGGTCACGCAGGAAGCCCTTCATATAAGGATCGTCCATGACCGGGCGCAGAATCTCATTGCCATCGACGAAGTAGTTGGTTGCGTATCGCTTCCAGCTCTGGCGTTTGTCGCGCAGGCGCACGTCGGTGACCGTGCCCAGTTCGCGCAGGTTCTTTTCCCAAATCTTGGGAGACGGCACGCCGTGGCAGACGATAGCGACCGTGAGCACCTTGTCGGCATCGCCGCCGAGGTAAGCGCGCAGACCGGCCGTCTGGCAGGGCGTACCCGAGAACAGAACCGGGGTGTTATTGTCTACGAGGTCACGAATCTGGCGGAACACGTCGCCCAGATCGGACTGCACATATTTTGCGCCGCGCATGGGTTCCACACCGGTTTCGTCCCAGGCGATGACGTGCTGAACGCGGAAATCGTCGCCGAATACCGCGCCGCACACTGCGCCGCCTTGGTTCAGAACGTCGGTGGACAGCAGCGAGAACACGCCGCCCGACGAGGAGAACCGGCGCAGGATGTCGTCCTTTGCGCGTACGGCCATGGCCTGCGGCTGGGGCGGATTGGGCTTGCGGTTCAGGCACGGGCAGACGGCTTCGCAGGCGTCGCAGCCGATGCACAGGTCAGGATTGACGACCGGATAGGAAAAACCCTCGTCATCTGTCTGCATGGTGATGCAGTTTTGCGGGCAGACCGACACGCAGGCGGTGCAGCCGCAGCATTTGGTTTTATCGGTAATCTGAATCATAATAACGTTCACCTTTTCTGTTAACTCTCGAAATAGAGCGGATACAGGTATTATACCACAGATTGATAAAAAGTCGAACGGCTGGCGTGTAGAAGACAGAAAAATGACCGTAGTCAGGAGATATCTGCCAAAACGAATAAAAAACGTCTTAAAATTTTGTTGATATTTTTTTGAAATTCAGGTAACAAAATGGAATCAAGAATCGTCTAATAAGTAATGAGAAAAAATGCAGGCAGAGGGGGAAAGAATCATGCCGATCCCGATGAAAAGAAAGACAGGGTATGCGTTTGCGTACGGATCGCTCGCGATTGCAGGAATCTTCATGCTGTTGTACCTGCGGTCGGGCTGGATTCTGCACCCGCTGCCCATGATTTTATACGGCGGACTGGGTCTGACGCTGGTAGCGTCGGTGGTCGGAGCCATTATACTGGCAGCCGACGGCGTGCGATTGCTGCTGCGCCGACCGGTGGGACGATGGTATAAAATCGTGATGGATTTTGTGCCGCTTTTGCTGTGGCTGATATTTTGGATGCTTTGACGGCGAGAAAGCCGAAGGGGTGAAGGACGGATGGAGAGACAGAGAACCCCGATCCTGTGCGCCGTAGGTGCAGGATTGTTGTTTGCAGCGCTGATTACGGATGGATTTATCTTTGTGCGCCGACCGGAGACCGGAGCGGTGTTGTTTGTGGGCGAGCTGTTGGTGGTGCGCCTTGTGTGCATGGGACTGACCGCAGCCGGACTTGCGGCCTGCCGCGCGCGCACGCGCACCCAGACCGGACGCATCTACCTGCTTGGACTGGCGGTAGCGGTTGCCCTGTCGGTGGTGCAGCTGAGCATGCTCACGGTGGACGGACAGTCGATCGATCTGTCCCAGTTTACACCGGGCTTTGTGCTCATGCTGCTGGGCACGGCGGTCATCTGCCGCCGCACTGCACTGCACGCGGCATTCGACTGCGCAGCCTTGGGACTGAGTGCTCTGGTCTGGCTGTCACCGGAATGGCTGTTTGGCTGGGGCGTGAGCGCATGCTTTTTCGACGTGCTGTGTATCACCACCACCCTGTTTTTGCTGCCTGCCGCGGACGCAGCTTACCGCGCAATCACCCGCTCGACCCGCTCGACGCGCCGGGAACTGTAAAAAAGATCGCACCCCTGTTGAAGCTTTCGCTCAAGCCTTTCTCGAAAGGCTTGCGGGTTCTCAGGGCAGAGCCCTGAGTCGTGTCCCGCAGGACACGAAATCCCCTTTTGAAACCCGGTGTCCGACCCGGGTTTCAACAAAAAAATAAAAAAAGCGCTCGCCACAGCGAGCAAGACTCTCTGCGCGCCTGGCGCGCTCATAGAATCCGTTCCCACCGGAACGGATTCCCACCTCACTACCCTTCCATTTCTGCATATCAAATTCTGCATATCAAAAGACCGCTCTTTCGGAGCGGTCTTTTTTTATACCCATTTTGCAATTTTACCCGGTCGTAAACGAGTCGACCAGCCAGTCGCCCGACGTATTCTGGGTCAGCCAGACATAGAACGAGGTCTCGGTGTCGGGGTAGAGTGCCGAAGTCGGCGCGGTTTCCATCTGGACAGCGACCAGAAAACCCTCTTTATCCTCAATGGTCTGTTCCTGAATGTTTTCGGCCTTGGCCCAAACCATGCCGAAGACATCGCCGTCGTGGAAATAAGTGTCTACACAGTCCTCGGTGCAGTAATCCTGCATGGATTGGTAGTCAGCGGTTTCAAACGCGGCAAAGAAAGCCTGTACTGTGTCCTTGGGAGAGGTTTCCGCTTGTTCACCCGATTGACAGGCGGTGAGCAGCACACACAGCAAGGTCAGACAGAGAATGGCGATTTTTTTCATGGCTGACACACTCCTTTAAATTCCAGTTTTTCTTACGGCATTGTCTTGGAAGCGGAAGAACCCCGGATGGTGGCGCGATTGGGTGTACTCAAACATCACACCATCCCCGTTGTAAGTCTGGCTGCTGACTACGGCTAAACAGTTGCAGTCGTCCATATCGAGGTATTGCAGGTCAAGCCCGTCCGCCTTTTCGACGGTGACCACACGCTTGCTGTTGATAATGGCGACGTGCAGATCCTGCTCGAGATAGCGATAGATGGAGCCCGACGCGATCTCAGCGGTCAGCCCGACCGCGACATCCTGCCGGAAGTAGCTGTGGTTTAGAATCAGCGGCCGATCGTTTAGATAGTGCAGACGGCGCAGATAATAGAGCGGCGTGCCGACCGGGAACCCGGTGCGCCGCGCCAGCGACTCGTCGGCCTCGAGCGGCATAAAGCACAGGATGGTGCTGGTACCGCGCCAGTGGTTGCGTGCAGCGGACTCGGCGAAGGATTCGATGCCGCCGAGGGTAAAGGTAGCCTGACCGGAGGGCTGGAAGATGCAGCGCACGCCCTTGCCCTGCATGGTCTGGACGTAGCCGGCGCGGACCAGCTCGGCGACTGCACGGCGGAGCGTACCGCGGGAGCAGTCGAACTCGACGATGAGCTTGTTTTCCGAGGGCAGCAGCTCCTGCGGGGGGTAAAAACCGGACTCAATCCTGCTTTTCAATTCGCGATAAATTTGTTCGTAAATAGCCTTTGGCATGGACGCCCCTCACTCTCATCGGACGCGGAAAGCCGTCCGGATTTGAATTCTAAACCCTATTATATCGCACAAAGGAGCGCTTGCCAATCCTGGAATTGTGCGCAAACCGACTGGTCAGAGTGCCTAAAAAAGAATTTGATTTTTTGGTCAAAAATCGCCTTGCAATCGCCCTGAAAAAGGGGTATCTTATGTAGAAGCAAAATAACTTGTTTAAACAAGTTGAGTACAAGGAAACAAATGAAAGAGGAGGAACCCCATTTATGGCAAAATACCAGCAGGCAGTCCAAACGCTGCTGGATGAAATTGGCGGCAAGGCCAACATCCAGGCAGTTTCCCACTGCATGACGCGCATGCGTTTCGTGCTTGTGGACCCGAAAAAGGCCAACGAAAAGGCCATCGAAGCGATTCCGTGCGTCAAGGGTACGTTCACCCAGACCGGACAGTATCAGGTCATCATCGGCAACGACGTTGCGACTTTCTATCAGGAATTTACCAAGTACGCGGGCATTGAGGGCGTAAGCCGCGACGCGGTCAAGAGCGCGGCCAAGACCAACCAGAACCCGGTACAGCGCGTCGTGGGCGCGCTGGGCGAAATCTTCGCTCCCATCATCCCGGCACTGATTTGCGGCGGTCTGATTTTGGGTTTCCGCAACCTCATCGGTGAGGTCAATCTGTTAAACGGCGGCACGCAGTTGCTGACCGACGTGTCCCAGTTCTGGGTGGGACTGTATAACTTCCTGTGGCTGATCGGTGAGGCTATCTTCCACTTCCTGCCGGTTGGTATCACTTGGTCGATCACCAAGAAGATGGGCACGACCCAGATTCTCGGTATCGTACTCGGCTTAACGCTCATCTCTCCCCAGCTGTTAAACGGCTTCTCGGTCGCAACCACAGCAGCCGAAGACATTCCGGTCTGGGATTTCGGCTTTGCACAGGTACAGATGATCGGCTATCAGGGTCAGGTCATCGCGGCCATCCTGGCAGGCTTCGTCCTGGTCTATCTTGAAAAATTCTTCCAGAAGATTTGCCCGGAAGTCATCCGCATGGTTGTCGTTCCCTTCTGCGCACTTGTTCCCGCTGTACTCATCGCACACACCGTAGTCGGCCCGATTGGCTGGAAAATCGGTGATTTTATCGCAAATATCGTCAACATGGGTCTTGCATCCAATGTCAAGCTGCTCTTTGCCGCACTGTTCGGCCTGCTGTACGCACCGATCGTTATGACCGGTCTGCACCACATGACTAACGCCATCGACTCCCAGCTGGTCAACACCTACGGCGGCACCAACCTCTGGCCGATGATCGCGCTGTCCAATATCGCGCAGGGCTCGGCTGTTCTGGGCATGATCGTTCTGCAAAAGCGCAACGAGCGCGCCCAGCAGATCAACATTCCGGCATGTATCTCCTGCTATCTCGGCGTTACCGAACCTGCACTGTTCGGCGTTAACATGAAGTATGTATTCCCGCTGGTGTGCGGTATGATCGGCTCGGCCTGCGCGGCTATGATCTCGATCGGCACGGGCGTGACCGCAATTTCCATCGGTGTCGGCGGCCTGCCGGGCATCCTGTCCATCTTCCCCGAGTATTGGGTCAACTTCCTGCTCGCGATGCTGACCGCGATCGTCGTTCCCTTTGTCCTGACCATCGTGGTCGGCAGCCGCAAGCTCGGCCGTGAGGAGCGCGGTCTTGTGACCGCAGGCGCACCCGCAGAACCCGAAACCACCGCTGAGACCACCTCTCAGACCCCTGCACCGGCCACCACTGAGCAGACAGACAACGTCCTGACCGCCATCGCAGACGGCCGCGTCATTCCGCTGTCTGATGTACCCGACGAAGTATTCTCGCAGGGCGTTATGGGCGACGGTGTGGCTTTTGAGCCGACCGGCGATACCATTTACGCACCGGCAGACGCTGAAATCACGGTCGTGATGGCTGATACCAAACACGCATGCGGCCTGCGCATGAACGACGGCACCGAATTGCTCATTCACGTCGGCGTAGATACGGTGGACATGGGCGGCGACGGCTTCACCCTGCACGTATCCGAGGGCGACAAGGTGCGCCGCGGCGACGCACTCATCACCTTTGACGCAAACAAGATCGCGGCCGCAGGCCATCCGACGACCACCATGCTGATCGTCACCGACCCGGGCGCACACAGCCTGACCACGCATACCGGCCGTGAGGTCAAACACGGCGAGACCCCGGTTGCTGAACTGGGCTGACACCTGTTTTTTAGGAGGCAAAATTTCCATGTACGATTTCCGCAAAAGCGTTGTCTATCAGATTTATCCCAAGTCGTTCTGTGACACGAACGGCGACGGACTGGGCGATCTGCGCGGCGTGACCGCCAAGCTGGATTACCTCAAAACGCTGGGCGTCGACTATATCTGGATGACCCCGTTTTTCGTCTCGCCCCAGCGTGATAACGGCTACGACGTGGCCGATTACCGCAACATCGACCCCAGATTCGGCACGATGGAGGACTTTGAGACGCTGTGCCGCGAGGCCAAGGCGCGCGATATCCGCGTGATGCTGGACATGGTGTTTAACCACACCTCGACCGAACACGAGTGGTTCCAGAAGGCACTCGCAGGCGACCCCAAGTACGAAAACTATTACATCTGGAAGGACGGCGACCCGGATACTCCGCCCAATAACTGGCAGAGCAAGTTCGGCGGCAGCGCGTGGGCATATGTCCCGGAAAAGGGCAAATGGTACCTGCACCTGTTCGACCCCACCCAGGCCGACCTCAACTGGGAAAACCCGGACGTTCGACATGAAGTACAGGAAGTCATCCGCTTCTGGATGAGCAAGGGCGTCAAGGGCTTCCGCTTCGACGTGGTCAACCTCATCAGCAAGGGCTCGTACGAGAGCGACGACCAGGGCGATGGCCGCAGATTCTACACCGATGGCCCGCGCGTGCATGAATACCTGCACGAACTCAATCAGGCCACCTTCGGCACCGATGCCGAGATCGTGACCGTGGGCGAGATGTCGAGCACGAGCATGGAAAATTGCTACCGCTACGCGGGAGCGGACACCGGCGAACTGTCCATGACCTTCTCGTTCCATCACCTCAAGGTAGACTTTGTGGGCAATGAGAAATGGGTACTCGTCCCCTTCGACTTCCAGAAACTCAAGGACATCCTGTTCTCGTGGCAGACCGGCATGACCGAACACAACGCATGGAACGCCGTTTTCTGGTGCAACCACGACCAGCCGCGCGTCGTGTCGCGCTTTGGCGACGAGGGCGAGTATTGGAAGCAGTCGGCCAAGATGCTGGGCACGGTCATTCATTGCCTGCGCGGTACGCCTTACGTCTATCAGGGCGAGGAACTGGGCATGACCAACGCCGGATTTACCTCGCTCGACCAGTACCGCGACGTCGAGAGCATCAACCATTACCACATCCTGCGCGCACGCGGCCTGCATGAGGACAGCGTTTACGATATCCTGCGCGTGCACTCCCGCGATAACAGCCGTACCCCGATGCAGTGGGACGACAGTGCACAGGGCGGCTTCACCACCGGTACCCCGTGGCTGTCGGTCAACCCCAACACCAAGACCATTAACGCCGAGAGCCAGATCGACGACCCGGACTCTATTTTCAACCACTACCGCAAACTCATCGCCCTGCGTAAGCAGTACGACGTGATTTCTGCCGGTGATTTTGCACCCCTCAACCAGAAAAACCCCAGCGTCCTCGCCTATACCCGTACTCTGGATGGTCAGCAGATCGTGGTCGTCAATAACTTCTACCGCACCGAAACCGACTGGACGTGCCCCGTCGACCTGACCGGCTTTACCTGCCTGCTGACCAACTACTCCGACACCGAAGTGCAGACCAAATTCCACCTGCGCCCCTACGAGTCGGTCATCCTGTACCGCGGCTAATCACCCAAGCAGCAAACCGGGCGCGTAAATGAGCACTGCAAAAGCAGGTCATACTGCCGCACGGAGCGCCCGAACTGCACAAAACCGTCACTCGGCTCGCAGTTGTCCCCTAAAGTATACTGTCACAGCGTAGTGCCAGCACAACCGGGAGCGCCGGATTGCACATACCCGCTGTGCGGAGTTCACCTTGTGGGAAAACGGGGTCACAAAGGGACGAGAGCACGCCTTAAAATACGCCGCAGGCGTGCGTGCTCGAGGTGAGCGGCGGTACGCGATTTTCGAGCGTACCGTAAACGATATGCCAGTGGCATATCGTTTAGCGATGGAGGAAAACCATGGGTTCCCCATCCTTTGGCTTCCGTCCTCCCCTTCTAAGGGGAAGCTCCAGCCTTCCCGACTGAACAGCATAGCAGTGGATAACAACTCGTTATCCTCAAAAGTCATGCACAGCCTGTGCATGACTTTTTTCTTCCCCGAGCAGGGAAAAATTGTCCCCACCCTGTGGATAAACAAGGGCAAAAGAAGAGAAAATTGGAGAAAATGACGATTTTTTGCTGCGTGACAGGAAATTACCACAATATTACAAAACAAAATGCATAATACTCCGTCATTTTACCTATCTATTTGCAGGGAAAACCGTCAATAAATTGCTTTTGGCTTGAAAACTGTGCAAAGTGCACAAAGAACAAACAGTAAAAAGGTGGAAGTTGCCAGAACCTATTTCTTTTCATATATGTTATAATAAATGTGCTGGTGGGAACCAGGAATTTGGACGAAATGACGAATCAACTCAGGATTCATCGAACACGGACGAAACGGAGGCAAACGGAATATGAAAAAATATGTGTATCTGTTCTCTGAGGGTAACGGCTCCATGCGTGAACTGCTGGGCGGCAAGGGCGCAAACCTGGCCGAAATGACCGGTCTGGGCATGCCTGTGCCGCAGGGCTTTACCGTCACCACCGAGGCCTGCACCCGTTACTATGAGGATGGCCGCCAGATCTATCCCGATATTCAGGAACAGATCATGGAATATCTCGATAAGCTCGAGAAGATGACCGGCAAGCATCTGGGCAATCCCGATTCCCCGCTGCTCGTATCGGTTCGCTCGGGCGCACGCGCATCCATGCCCGGTATGATGGATACCATCCTGAACCTCGGCATGAACGACGTCATCTGCGACGCCGTTGCAAAGCTGACCGGCAACCCGCGCTTTGCACGCGATTCGTACCGCCGTTTCATCCAGATGTTCTCGGATGTCGTTATGGAGCTGCCCAAGAGCACCTTTGAGCAGTTCATCGATCAGGTCAAGGAAAAACGCGGCGTCACCCACGACAACGAGCTGGACGAGAACGACATGCTCGAACTGATCAACCTGTTCAAGGACCACTACGAAAAGAACATCGGCGAGCCCTTCCCGCAGGACCCCAAGAAGCAGCTGATGGAAGCTGTCCGCGCAGTATTCCGCTCTTGGGACAACCCGCGTGCAAATACGTATCGCCGCATGAACGATATCCCCTATTCTTGGGGTACCGCAGTTAACGTACAGTCGATGGTCTTCGGCAACATGGGCGAGACCTCGGGTACCGGCGTTGCATTTACCCGTAACCCGGCAACCGGTGAGAAGAAGCTGTACGGCGAATTCCTGATGAACGCACAGGGCGAGGACGTTGTTGCAGGTATCCGTACCCCGCAGCCGATCTCTGCACTGGCAGACACCATGCCCGAAGTTTATCAGCAGTTTGTAGACATTTCCCAGCGCCTCGAGCAGCACTATAAGGACATGCAGGACATGGAGTTCACCATCGAGAATGGTAAGCTCTACATGCTCCAGACCCGTAACGGCAAGCGTACCGCACAGGCAGCGCTGAAGGTAGCTGTTGACCTGGTCGACGAGGGCATCTGCACCAAGGAGCAGGCGATTCTGAAGGTAGAACCGCACCAGCTCGACGCACTGCTGCACCCGACCTTCAATCCCGCAGCCCTCAAGGCAGCAACCCCGATCGCAACCGGCCTGCCCGCATCTCCCGGCGCAGCTTGCGGTGCCGTTTACTTCACCGCAGAGGAAGCCGTTGCAGCACATAAGAACGGTGCAAAGGTTGTCTTGGTTCGTCAGGAGACTTCGCCGGAGGATATCGACGGCATGGTATCGGCAGAGGGCGTTATGACCGCACGCGGCGGCATGACCTCGCACGCAGCCGTTGTCGCACGCGGCATGGGTACTTGCTGCGTCGCTGGCGTATCGGGCGTCAAGGTATCCGAGGAAAACAAGACCATTACCTTTGCAGACGGCACGGTGATGCACGAGGGTGACTTTATCTCGCTCGACGGCTCGACCGGTAACGTATATGTCGGCAAGATCGAGACCCAGGAAGCAGAGCTGACCGGTGATTTCGGCCGCTTCATGGGCTGGGCAGACGAGCTGCGCGTGCTCAAGGTACGCACCAACGGTGATACCCCGCGCGACGCAGCCCAGGCACGTAAGTTCGGCGCAGAAGGCATCGGCCTGTGCCGCACCGAGCACATGTTCTTCGAGGAGAGCCGCATTAAGGCTGTCCGTGAAATGATTATCGCACCGGACGAGGCACAGCGCCGTCGTGCTCTGGCCAAGATCCTGCCCATGCAGCGCGGCGACTTTGAAGCCATCTATCGCGCAATGGGCGGCCTGCCGGTAACCATCCGTCTGCTCGATCCCCCGCTGCACGAGTTCCTCCCGACCGATCCCGAGGATATCGCAGAGCTGGCTTCTGAAATGAACATCGAGGTCGATAAGCTGACGGGTATCATCGAAGGCCTGCACGAGTTCAACCCCATGCTGGGTACCCGCGGCTGCCGTCTGGACGTTCTGTATCCTGAAATCGCAGAGATGCAGACCGAGGCAATCATCTCGGCAGCAATCAACGTCTGGAAGGAAGACGGCCTGCGCATCACGCCCGAAATCATGGTTCCGCTGGTTGTTGATGTCAAGGAGCTGCGCTTTGTAAAGCGTAAGATCAAGGCAGTCGCAGATCAGCTGATCGAGAACGCTGGTATCCCGATGAAGTACATGGTTGGTACCATGGTCGAGACCCCGCGCGCAGCGATCACCGCTGGTCAGATCGCACAGGAAGCAGAGTTCTTCTCCTTCGGTACCAACGACCTGACCCAGATGACCTACGGCTTCTCCCGTGACGACGTGGGCAAAATCCTTGATCGTTACTTCGAAGAGAAGATCCTGGAGTCCGACCCGTTCGCTCGCCTGGATCAGGAAGGCGTCGGCCAGCTGGTTAAGATGGCAGTCGAGAACGGCCGTAAGACCCGCCCGGAGATCAAGCTTGGTATCTGCGGCGAGCACGGCGGCGACCTGTCCTCGGTTGAGTTCTGCCATAGAATCGGCTTGACCTACGTATCCTGCTCGCCGTACCGCGTGCCGATCGCACGTCTGGCAGCAGCACAGGCAGCTGTGAAGTATCCCAAGGACTAAGCCTCAGGGACAAAACTGAATAAGCCCGGATCGAATTGCGGAAACCGGCGAAATCTCCTATCTTAATTTAGCCCTCCGTGAATCGTCCAAATATCCCAAGAAGAGCACCGCTTGTCAAAGAGCGGTGCTTTTCGCATGTAAAAGAGGAAATCCCGCCCGCAGGCGAAATTGAAGCTTTCGCCAGCCTTTCTCGAACCTTGCGGAATTTGAAAAGGCCCCTGTGGGGCGTTTTCCCGCAAGGCTGTGGTCGACTTGTTCGGCCAAGGCCCTAACACGCGGGCATCGTTGCCCTGAGCCGCATCCCGCAGGATGCGGAATCCCCTTTTGAAACCCGGGGTTCGGCCCGGGTTTCAACAAACTCTCGTTCAAAGCGCTCGCCGCAGCGAGCAAGACTCTTTTGCGCGCAAAGCGCGCTCATGAAAAACGCCTGAAGCGTTTTTCCCGTGGCGGCTGGCGCTGCACCCCGTTCTCCGTTCATGGCTTGGCCGAGCAAGTCGGCCACAGCCTTGTGGGAAAACGCCCCACCGGGGCATTTCCTAATTCCACAAGGCCCCTTCTGAGGGGGACGAAGGCCAAAGGATGGGGAACCCATGGTTTTCCTCTCCATCGCTAAACGATATGCCACTGGCATATCGTTTACGGTACGCTCGAAAATCGCGTACCGCCGCTCACCTCGAGTGCGCACGCCTGCGGCGTATTTTAAGGCGCACTCTCGTCCCTTTGCGACCCCGTTTTCCCTTGTCATCAGGGTTACTGTGAGCCGCCGACAGGGTGGGAATGTACGAACTCCGCACGGCGGGTGCGAGTCGTCCGGCGCTCCCGTTTAAGCTGGTACTACGCTATGACAGTATATTTTATGGGACAACTGCGAGCCGAGTATAGTTTTTCTACGGTTTGGGCGCTCCGTGCGGCAGTACGACCTGCTTTTGCGGTGCCGATCTACGCGCCCGGATGGCGGGTGCGGTTTTTGTCGTTTCCGATGCTTCCCTACTCCTCAAAAATTTCTATAAAATTCCCCCCAAATCTTTGAACCGACCCCGCTCTCCGCGCCTCTATCTTAATAGCACACCCATCCCAAACGCTGCAAGGAGGCGCTGACGCTCATGTTCCATACAAAGACCTACCGCTGGACGGTCATCCTGTTCGTCTTTTACTTCATCATGCTGACCTGGATTATCCTGTTCAAACTCGCCCTGTCCCCGAGTGACCTGCCGCACCTGCGCACAGTGAACCTCATCCCCTTGGGCGACCCGCTGCGCGTCAACGGCCAAGCCGATTACGGCGAAGTGATGCAGAACCTGCTGGCCTTTGTGCCGTTCGGTATCTATCTGGGACTGCTGCTGCCCGGTCGGCCGCTTGCTCTGCGTCTGCTTCCGGCAGCCCTGACCAGTCTGGCATACGAGTGCCTGCAATTTGCATTCATGCTGGGTGCATCGGATGTCACCGACTTGCTCGGCAACACGCTGGGCGCACTGATCGGCCTTGGTGTTTACGCCATCTTCCGCAAGCTGTGCGGACAAAAAACTGCAACGGTGCTCAACGTGCTCGCGACCCTTGCCTCGGCCGCGATGGCGGCGCTGATCGTGCTGATGCTGATGAACTGACCGCGAGACCGCCTATATCGGGCGGTCTTTTTCGTATTTTTCACCCTGCCAACCCACAAATATAACAAATAGCAATCACAATACAAATTGTATAAATCCACCTCCCTTTTCCCTCGCATCTCCCCTATCATTCTCGTCCACCTTCCCTTGCTTTTTTTCCCAAAATGCTTTATCCTATTTTTAGTAACAGAAGTAAGGATGGAAAGCCCGTATGAAGTATGATCTGATTGCGCTTGACCTGGACGGCACGGCGCTCAACCCGCATAACACCGTATCTCCCGCCGTCCGCGAGGCCGTCGCCTGGGCACGCAGCTGCGGTGTCCATGTCGTCATCTCGACCGGACGTATTTGCAGCGAAGCTGCAGAATTTGCGCAGATGATGGGCGCGAACGACGAGATGGTCACGTCGGGCGGAGCCACCCTGTCCAGCGTGTCCAAGAGCGGCTGCACCATGCGCATTTCGATTCCGTGGGAACCGGCTGTGCGCGCGGCAGCGGTTGTCGAGCGCGTGGGCATGACCTCGATGATCTACGCCGGAGAACACCTGTATATTACGCCTTACGACGAGATGTTTTTCAGCCAGTATAAGACCAATGAGGGCTTTCTGTCGAGCAAGCAGGTCGTGCCCTCGGTCGCCGAGTACATCGCGACCCATCACCTGTCGGTCGACAAGATTTTCTGCCGCTCGCGCGAACCGTTTATGCTGCAAATGGCACGCCGTCAGATTTCATGTATTCCGGGTGTTCGCGTGATGAGCTCGGCGGACGATAACATCGAAATTATCTCCCCCCTGGCCGATAAGGGCAGCGCACTGACCATGCTGTGCACCCAGCTGGGCACGACGCTCGACCGCTGCATCGCCATCGGAGACAGCGAGAACGATCTGGAAATGCTGCACGCAGTCGGCATGCCGGTCGCGATGGGCAATGCAAACGACGAGGTTAAGTCAATCGCAAAATATATCACCGATACCAACGCCAACGACGGCGTAGCCAAGGCCATCTATTATCTGCTCGGCCGCGAGCGGTAAGACTGGAATCGGGAGAGGAGGGCGACGGATATGAAATGCCCCTACTGTAAGATTCATTATATGGATGATGACCGGGAATGCCCGATGTGCGGCACGCCCAACCCCGAGCGCTGGTCGGGCAAGCAGCGCGTGAATAAGAAGTATAAGCAGTCGAGCAAGGCGAGCGACGACCGGAAATACAGCGCGGTGCGGCATAAAGAGACGCACGCGACGGCCAAGACGGTCGAGAGCGCGGACTTAAAGGGCAAGACCCATCGCTCGGATAAGAAGTCCTCGGCCAAGATTGGCGCGGTGGCTTCGGGCGCGGTTGTCGTCATCAGCCTGATTCCAACCCTGATTTCGGCCGTGGGCGACGTGGTGAACGATCTGGATTTCACCTCTTCCCCCTTCGCAGAAGCCGAACCGGCCATCCCGGACAGCATGGAACCCAGCCTTGACTATGAAGTACCGGCCTCGGCGTATGACACCGTGCAGGGCGAGTGGGTTGGACTGGACGAGGGCGGATACCTGTATCTCGACCTGGACACCATGGATTACAGCTACGCGCCGGACGACAAGGTTGACCTAGAGCACGGCTATGCATTGCTGTACGAGGTGGAGGCGTTCGATAACGACGACGGCACGACGCAGTACGGCTATCAGGTAGATTTGTACCCCAATTTGGATGATTACGGCTATTCCATGTACCTGAGCGCGTCGGACAGTGCGGACAGCCTGCTCGTCACCATGAAATTTGACGATCAGGGCTACACCGATACCGACACTATGCTCCTGTGGGCACGTCCCGGCGCACAGGATATATAAAGCCCGAAAAACCGCTCTTCGGAGCGGTTTTTCTTTTGGCAGCCCCCTTGCTTTTCTGTGAATAATGTGATATATTTACCTCATAAAGATAGAAATACACCACATACAACCTGAGAGGAGGCTGTCTGCCATGAAAGCAATTATGCGAAAGATTTTTCATAAGAATCCGCTCTATTATCTGGGATTTCTGGGCTTTGTGGGCATCATCGGGCTTTGTTTTTTGTCGCCCATTCTGAGCTCCTTCCTGCTCTGCTTTACGTTTTTTGCCTATGGCGACATGATTGCCGATGAAATGTTCTGGGAGAACGTCCGGCGGGCGGGATTTCGCGCTTTTCTGTCCGGTTTTGCCTTTGGCATCCTGTCTCAGGCCGTGATGGTGCCCCGCGCGATGTACTACGGCTTCCGGGAACTTCAGTTTGTGGACGGCTTCGCGCGGATTTCTGAGCAATTTTATTTGCAGGCGCTGTTCGGCTCGGCGGCCTTTGTGCTGTCGTTTATCCTCATGCTGGTGGTTTTCACCGGTTCGCTTCTGATTTTCCGCCATCGTGAGCAGCAGAGCCTGCGCGAGTCGGAGGAGTGAGACCGATGGCACTCAAAACCAGAATGAAGGAATACCGCGCGCGGTACCAGATGAGTCAGGAAGATCTGGCAGGGCTGGTCGGCGTGCGGCGCGAGACGATTGGCAACCTGGAGAAAGGCCGATACAATCCGTCGCTCAAACTGGCAATGGATATTGCCCGGGTGTTTGAGACGACAGTAGAAGAGCTTTTTTGGTTTACCGAGGAATGAAAAAACCGCCCTTTCGGGCGGTTTTCTGTATCTTCCGGCTTATTCCAGATTGAGCTTGTTTTTGAGCACCCAAGTCGTACCGAAGTAGAAAATGAGGGTTTCGACCAGACATACCAGAATGCTGAACCACAGCATGCCGTGCGTGCCGACGATGGGCGAAATAATGAAGAAATTGGTGATAAAGAGCGTGAACGCCGGGATATTGCCCAGAACGATGCCGATGAGACCGGTGAGGAAGGACAGAGCGGTCTGAATGACGATGAACCAGACAAAGCTCATCGCAACGCGGTGTTTGTTGGACAGATGACCGAGTGCCATTGCGATGTAGATGTCGGTGACCATGCTTGCGGTGCTAACGATGCCGAGCAGGAACAGCTCGATGCAGATGAAGGTCATATCCAGATCCCAGTTTGCAAACAGCTGACCCAGATCGCGGAAGAACGCGCCCCAGTTGATGCCGACCGAACCCAGAATAAAGACCGACAGGATGCCGACGATGCCGGACAGGATGGTCATGATGGTTGCGCCGACCAGCTTAGACAGGGTGAGCTGCCAGGTGGGCACGGGCAGAGTGAACATCAGATAGCCTTCCTGACCGAGCAGACCCTTGTAGAATCGCTGGACGACGACGAGGAAGGTCACGACGGCGATGGCGACGCACAGACCGAAGTAGACCAGCATGGCAGTGATCTGAGACAGACCACCGATCGTGCCGGAGGTGGAAGTGGGGCCGTTGCCGCCGACCGACCACATGATGGAGTTAATGAGCGCGACGGCGAGGATTGCGCCGTAGAGCGGGATGAGTCCCTTGGACAGCGACTTCATCTCGTATTTCATCAGTTTACCAAACATTAGAAGTCACCTCCCTGATAGGGTACCGCGCGAAAGACTTCGCGGAAGAGCTGATCGACCGACTTGCCTTCCACGGCGCGGATGTTGTCGACGGTGTCGTGACGAACGATCTGACCGTTTTGCAGGAAGATGACCTCATCGAGTACGCGCTCGATGTCGGAAATGAGGTGGGTGGAGATGATGACCGTGCCGTCCTCGTTGTAGTTTGTGAGGATGGTGCTCAGGATAAAGTCGCGGGCAGCGGGATCGACGCCGGCGATGGGCTCGTCGAGCAGGTAGAGCTCAGCCTTGCGGCTCATGACGAGTACGAGCTGGACTTTTTCCTTGGTACCCTTGGACATGGTCTTGATGCGCTCGGTGGGACGGATGCCCAGCGCGGAGAACATTTCCGTAGCCTTCTGGCGGTCGAAATCGGCGTAGAAGTCGGAAAAGAAGTCCATCAGATCGCAGGCACGCATCCAGTCAGCGAAGTACATGCGGTCGGGCAGGTAGCTGACGCGCGCCTTGGTCTCGACACCGGGTGCGTAGCCGTCGATGAGAGCGATACCCTCGGTGGGACGGAGCAGACCGTTCAAGATCTTGATTAAGGTTGTCTTACCCGAGCCATTGGGGCCGAGCAGACCAACGATTTTGCCGCGGCCGAGTTCGAGGTCGAGGCCGTTCAGCGCAGGCTTTGCGCCGTATGTTTTTTTGAGATTTTGCAGCCGAATGAGTACGGGATCGACATTTTTGTCGACCTGTACGAAGTCGGCGCCTGTGCGCATTTCTTCCATGAATCATTTACCCCTTTCTGCGGTTTAGCAGCATTTGCGCTGCCTGTGTTTCCGTATAACCGAGTGTGGCCATACCGGATACATAGAGTTCCATTTTGTCCTCTGCCAGACTCTGGCGGACGCGCTCGACGGAGTCGGCATCCTCGGTGACGGTGCGTCCGGCGGTGCGATTGGTCGCGACCAGTCCATCGGTTTCCAGCTGCGCGAGTGCACGCTGCATGGTGTTCGGATTGACACCGGCCTGTGCGGCGAGATCGCGCACGGATGGCATCCGTGCGCCGAGCGGATAGACACCGGAGACGATGCGCTCGGTGAGCTGTTCGGTGAGCTGAACCCAGATCGGGCGATCGTCAGTCAGTTTCCATTGCATGCTCATCCCTCCTTGTGTATTTGTGTATTAGTAGCTTAATACAAGGATACAACGGAGACAGGGATTTGTCAAGTGTCTTTTTTGTGACGGGAAGTTAGCGCGGACTTATCCCGCCCGGCCCGTAGGTCACTATCCTTATTCCCGCGCCGTGCGCGGATGTAACGAGTGCTAGGCGACAAGCGGGTCCGGGTCTGCGACCCGGCGCGGTCCAGCCGCGCAGGCTGGTCGAGCCCGCAGGCTCGAAACTCTCCTAATTGATTTTCCCGATCTTCCGCGAGGGAAAATCAACCAAAACAAGAATTGAAGGCGCGTCCGCAGACGCGCAATCTTTTGGAAAGACCGTCCGAAGGGACGGTCTTTCCTTTTTGTATGTTTTTCTTGAAACCCGGGCCGGACACCGGGTTTCAAGAGGGGAGTTTCGCGGCTTGCGAGCCGCGACTCAGGGCTCTGCCCTGAGAACCCGCAGCCTTTCGAGAAAGGCTGGCGAAAGCTTTATCGCGCCTAGCACTCGTTTTATCCGCGCACGGCGCGGGAAAAAGGATAGTGACCTACGGGCCGGGCGGGAATCGGCTGTTCCGTTTGCGTTCTGATTCTCGCAACAAAACCCCACAAAATTGCCAAAAAACGTCGAAAATTCCGCTGTTTTTGAATTGTAACCCGGAAAAAGTTTGCATTATGCGGTCTTGTGTGCTACAATAAGACGGAATCAAAAACGACAAGGAGGCCGAACTGTGTTCTGTATCGGCAACGTAAATCTACCGAATCGCTTGATCTTAGCTCCGATGGCGGGCGTGACCGACCTGGCATTTCGCCAGATCTGCCGGGAACACGGCGCAGGACTGACCGTTACCGAGATGGTCAGTGCAAAGGCGATGGAGTTCGGGGACAAGAAGACACCCAAGCTGCTCCGCCTCGCACCCGGAGAACATCCGGCTTCCGCCCAGATTTTCGGCTCTGATCCCGAATGCATGGCACGCAGCGCACAGCGCGCACTCGAGATCTCGGGCTGTGAGATCATTGATATTAACATGGGCTGCCCTGCGCCCAAGATCGTAAACAATGGCGACGGCTCGGCACTCATGAAGTCCCCCGACCTTGCCGCACGCATTGTCGAGGCGGTCAAGAAGGCTGTGCCCGTACCGGTCACCGTCAAGTTCCGCATGGGCTGGGACGCGAACAGCATCAATTGCGTGGAGTTTGCCCGCATGTGTGAGCAGGCCGGCGCGGACATGATTGCCGTGCACGGACGCACCCGCAGCCAGCAGTACAGCGGACAGGCCAACTGGGACATTATCCGCGCGGTCAAGCAGGTCGTGTCCATCCCGGTCACGGCAAACGGCGACGTGTTCATCCCGGAGGACGTGCCGCGCATCTTGGCGCACACGGGCGCGGACTTCGTCATGATCGGCCGCGGCAGTCTGGGCGACCCGTGGATCTTCGAGCGCGCAAACGCGCTTTTGCAGACCGGCGAACTGCCGCCGCTGCCGCCCTTTGCCGCGCGCATCGACACTGCCGTCCGTCAAATCGAGCTTGCGGCCCGGGACAAGGGCGAACACATCGCGCTGCTCGAGGCCAGAAAGCATGTCAACTGGTACTTAAAGGGCGTGTCGCACGTGCGCGACTTCAAAAAACGCATCTCGGCGCTGGAAAAACTGTCCGAACTGCACGCGCTGGCCGAGGAAATGAAGGCGCAGATTACCGACTGATGAGAAAGAGAGAGAAAGAGAAAGGAGGCGTTCGATGACTGGAGAGAAAGTGCTGCTTGCCCGGGCAAAGAAGGGTGAGATCGCCGCTTTTGAGTCACTCATGACCGCCTACGAGAACCGCATCTATTCGCTGGCGCTGCGCTCGACCGGCTCGGAGCAGGATGCAGCGGATATCACGCAGGAAGTGTTCCTGCGTGTCTGGAAGAACCTGGACTCCTTCCGCGGTGACAGCAGCCTGTCCACCTGGCTGTACCGCGTCACATCCAACCTGTGCGTAGATTTCGCACGAAAGAAGGTAGCCGAGGGTATGCCGACCTCGATCGACGACGAGGAAAGCCCGGCAGCCGACCTTGCAGACTCCTCGCGCATGGCGCAGCCCGAAGCTGCCGCCGAGAACAGCGAGCTGCGCGAGGAATTGCAGTTTGCGCTTGCGCAGCTGTCCGAGGAGCACCGGCGCGTCGTGCTGCTGCGCGACGTGGCAGGCATGACCTATACCGACATTGCCCGCACGCTCGGACTGGAAGAGGGCACGGTCAAGTCGCGTCTGGCGCGTGCGCGTGCAAGCCTGCGCAAAATCTTGCTCGAACGAGGGAACATTTCGCTCGCTGCTTCGTCTAAACAAGCAGAAGGGAGGCGGGCAGACCATGAATGAAAATAATTGTGCACGATACGAAGAACTTTGTTCGGCTGCGGTTGACCATGCGCTGACCGAGCAGGAACAAAAAGAATTGGACGCACATCTGGCCGAGTGCCCGGCCTGCCGGGCGTATTTGGAAGAGCTGCGCGTGATGCGCGAGCTCTGGAAGGAACTGGAAACCCCGATGCCGCCCGCGCTGCATGAGAAGATCATGGGCGAGATCGAGGCCGAAGTCCAGAAAACCATCATACAAACCCCGCAAAAACATCGCCGCCGTCCGCCGGTCTTTACCATGCTGGCAGCGGCAGCCGCATGCGTGATGCTTGCGGCAACCGGCAGTCTGACCGGACTGTTTGGTCACGTCGGCACGACGCCGCTTCAGGCCGCGACTGCGGACGCATCCACACAGACCGACCCGGGCATCTCGACCGCCGAGGCCATGCCGCGCAGCACGATCCAGGCCAATGACCCAACGGCAGACGCGGCTCAGGAGACGCAGCCTGAGACCGAGGAGCAGACAACCGAGTCAAACAACACCGACGAGAGAACACAGTCGACTGAGGATGACACAACTGCCGCACCGCGCAGCGCCAAGGTTGCACCCAAGTCGTCGAGCGACAGTGCAGCCGAACAGGACAGCGGTACCGACTCGAGCAGTGCATCGTCCGAGTCGAATGACAGCGCAGGCGTTGCGACTGCATCCATCATGCCGTTTTCTGCCGCGTCGGGCAATCGCTCGGCAGCCGCAGACGGCAATTCCATTCCGCAGGAAGTAAGCAGCATGTCGTTTGCGCGCTGCTACACGGTATCGCGCATCGATAAGAGCCCGGACAGCGTACCGGTCATCGAGGACATGTCGCTCATCATTGCGGAGGACAACACCGCGTATTACTGCGTGGAAAACAACGAGTCCAAGATCGAAAAGGTCTTGCGGGAACTGGAAAAGAATGGATACACCACCGCACTCAACCAGTCGTCCGGCATCACCACCCAGCGGGGCGCCAAACTCGTCCTGCTGCTCGTACAGCAATAACATATCGCAGGACGGCCTCTTTTGAGGTCGCCCTGTTTTGCTTTTTTACAGACATCTATACGGAACCGACACGGAGGGTCACACCGACATGAAAGGACGTTATTGGAAGATCGCGGCGGTCTGCGCCATGGTTGCCCTGAGCACGGCAGCCCTGTGGCAGGGTCTGCAAACGACGCATTACACCCTCGCTTCACCGCGCCTCAAAAAACCCGTGCGCTTTGCCGTGGTCACCGACCTGCACAGCACCTGGTACGGGGAAAATCAGTCCGAACTGGTCGGCGCAATCGAGCGGGAACACCCGGATGCTGTGCTGCTGTCGGGCGATATCGTGGACGATAAGGAACCGCGCGACGCAGCCAAAGCCTTTTTGGAGACCATCGCACAAAAATATCCGACCTATTATGTCCTCGGAAATCACGAGTTCCGCACACCCGACCCGGAGGAAGTCAAGGACTGGACGAGAAACCTGGGCGTCACCGTGCTGGACGGCACGGGCGAGACGGTCACGCTGAACGATCAGACCGTGCTCATCTGCGGCACGGATGACCCGGCGTGCGGCATTGCGGACTTCCAAAACCAGTTTTTCGCGGTTAGCCGCATGGCACAGGAAACCGACGCCTTTACTGTTTTATTATCCCACCGACCCGAACTCATCGACTGGTACACAGACGCAGGGTTTGACCTCGTAGTATCCGGCCACGCACACGGCGGACAGGTCAGATTGCCGCTTGTTATGGCCAACGGACTGATCGCACCCGGTCAGGGAATTTTCCCCAAGTATACCACCGGCCTGCACGAACTGGAGGACACAACCTTGCTCGTCAGCCGGGGACTGTGCCGGAACTGGCTACCGCGCGTGTGCAATCGACCGGAACTGGTCATCCTTGACGCGACCCCGTAAACGTCCTATTATTATAAGGAATACGTCACCAGAGGGAGGCAGATTGCTATGTCGATTGCACGCGCAAAGGCGCATCTGAAGAATATATGATAATGTCAGCAGTTTCCATTCGGATACTTCTTTGATGGTAAAATTAACCATAATGCAGCTTGAATTACTGTTAGAGTATAGATATAATTGAATTGTAATAAGTGCAAAGTTATTTCAGCTGAAATTTTATAATAGTTGTATTGTTACAAATGGTACGAACACGTATGAGCCGCGATAAAGTACCTGTTTTCATTAGGATTAGTAAATTAAAATGACACTTTGAAGCAAGGGTCACTTCCGTGGGGGGGTGACCCTTGCCTGTCGTGTGGATTCATGCGTGTGAATGGATATGCGGCGAATCCGATGTACAGTTTGTAATCAAGGCCAAATTTGATTACAGGGTAGACAAGCGCCGCGAAAAAGTTCAAAAAAATTTGAAAAACCCCTTGACATTGTGCGTCCGATGCGGTAAACTATTAACGCACCTGTGAGAACAGGCAAGAGCGATGATGCCGGAGATTGCTGGTAGAAACCAGGTAACTTCGGCGGAGTAGGTCCGACAATCGGGCGGTTGAGACAACTGCTTATCAAGTAAGCACAATGTTCCTGCG
>OLRK01000887.1_pt1 | contig 29638 bp, 25 predicted proteins | sample 1672911 | NCBI WGS metagenome assembly OLRK01 (sample SAMEA3136736, study PRJEB25190) | human gut metagenome | biome: human gut; feature: human-associated habitat; material: faeces | place: Austria | collected 2013 | reverse complement strand
TTGAAATCGTCCTTTTTAAGGAGTCCCAGCTGCTTTGCGATCTCCAGACGGAGGTTGCCCAGCACGTCGAACACCACTTTGTCCTTGTCCGCCGCGAATAAAAGCAGGTCGCCCGGCTTTCCGTCCATGGCCTTAATCAGAGAAGCCATCTCCTCCTCGGTCATAAACTTGGCAAAGGATGACTTGATCGCGCCGTCCTCACCAATAGCCACATAGGCAAGACCCTTGGCGCCAAAGCCCTTGGCGTACTCAACCAGGGCGTCAATCTTCTTTCTCGGCATATGGCCCTGTCCCTCTGCGTTGATTCCGCGGACAGAACCGCCATTTTCCAGAGCGCTCTTAAACACAACAAACTGGCAGTCCTTCACAGTCTCGGAAACATTCTTAAGTTCCATGCCGAAACGTAAATCCGGCTTGTCAGAACCAAAGCGGTCCATTGCCTCCCGCCAGGTCATGCGCTGGATCGGAAGCTGCAGATCATAATTGCAGATCTCCTTAAACAGCTTCTTTAACAGGCGCTCATTTACATCCAGAACCTCGTCCACATCCACAAAGGACAGCTCCATATCAATCTGTGTAAACTCTGGCTGACGGTCTGCTCTTAAGTCCTCGTCGCGGTAGCAGCGGGCCAGCTGGAAATAGCGGTCATAGCCGGAGCACATTAAAAGCTGCTTAAACAGCTGAGGAGACTGGGGAAGTGCATAGAAAGAGCCCGGATGCACACGGCTTGGCACCAGATAATCCCTTGCTCCCTCCGGAGTACTCTTGATCAGGGTAGGAGTCTCGATCTCAAGGAAGCCCTCCTCTGCCAGAAATGCCCTTGTAAGAGTTGCAACCCGGCTTCTTACCATAAGATTTCTCTGCAGATCCGGCCTTCTTAAATCCAGGAAACGGTATTTTAAGCGAATCTCTTCCTTTGTTTTGCTGTTTTCCTCAATGGGGAATGGAGGTGTTTCAGATTCAGACAGAATCCGCATGGATTTTGCCCTGATTTCAATGGCGCCTGTTGCCAGATTCTCATTTACAGCGCCGGAGCGTGCCTCTACCGGCCCCTCCACTGCAATTACAAACTCGCTTCTCAGCTTTTCCGCCTTTGCAAAACACTCTGCGCCGCAGTCGCTTTCCTCAAAGATAATCTGCAGGATACCGGAACGGTCCCTTAAATCTACGAAAATGATCCCGCCCTTATTCCTGCTTTTCTGAACCCATCCCATAACGGTCACATTCTGGCCGATATTTGCGGTGGTTACCTCTGTACATCTGTGGGAACGCTTCATCCCAACCATTGATTCTGCCATATCGTTTCTCCTTCTAGCTTTAATTTTTCAAAGCTTCCCTATAAAATTCCTTAAACTCTGTATATCCTTCTTTTCCCAGCTGTTCCTTCTGGAACTTCTTGTTTTTATTCATCTGGGCTACCAGTACCTGAACGCCCTGCCTGCGCTCCTCCATAGCCTCGCGGATGACTGCAGCCAGCGCCTTTGCATCAAGCCCCTTCTCAAAGAGGTATGCCTTCTTTGCTCCTGCTCCCGGCACCTGAAAACCATTGTCTAAAAGGATGGTTACAATGCGCTCAAAACCAATGGAAAAGCCGCAGGCCGGTGTCTCCATGCCTGTAAACTTTCCGATCATCCTGTCGTAGCGGCCTCCGCCTGCAACAGAGCCTCCAAAGCCTTCCATGGACACCTCAAAAATAGTTCCTGTATAATAGGACATACCGCGCACCAGGGTGGGGTCGAATTCCAGGTTAAAGTCGGTTTCTGCTACGGATTTTACGGTATCCATAATATGGGCCAGATTCTCACTGACCTGGGACGGCATTGCATCTGAAAGCTTCTCTCCCAGACTCCGTACTCCCTCCGCATCCTTTGTAATGCTTCCCAGCATATCCATATAGGTCTCAACGCTTTCCTGGCTGTGTCCCTGCTCTAAAAGCTCCTTCCTTACGCCGTCAAACCCAATCTTATCCATCTTATCCAGAGTGATGAACACCTGGTCCATAGCCTCCTCGGCAAAGCCGCAGTGAAGAGCCATACCCTTTAAGATCCCTCTGTCGTTGATGCGCACTGTGAAGGCATTGTCCGGGCAAATACGGCCAAGGGCTGTTGTGGTTGCCAGGATCAGCTCAATCTCTGCCAGACTGGTGGCATCCCCTAAAATGTCAATGTCACACTGGACAAACTGGCGGAAACGTCCCTTCTGAGGACGGTCAGCCCTCCATACGCTTCCCATCTGCAGCGCCTTAAAAGGGCTTGGAAGATTAGCTGCATTGTTGGCATAGTAGCGTGAAAGAGGCAGGGTCAGGTCATAGCGCAGACCGCTGTCAGTCAGGTCATTTTCTTCCTTTGCCTGCTCCAGGTTCAGCTTGTCCCCACGCTTTAACACCTTAAAAATCAGTTTCTCATTATCTCCGCCCTGCTTGCTTGTAAGGTTTTCAATATGCTCCACGCAGGGGGTTTCTATCTGTGAAAATCCAAAACTTGTGTAGGTTTCCCGGATCTGATTCATCACATACTCGCGGATTTGCATTTCCGCCGGAGTGATATCCTTCATTCCGGTAACCGGCTTCTTTGTCAGCGCCATACGATTCTCCTTTAAGTCTGATGCTATCTGTTTGCAGCCGTCCGGCCTTGCATCTTCCTGCCCGCCTGCAGCTGAACTGATACATCTATTGTAACAGTTCAGCCTTGCATCTTCTTGCCCGCTGTAAGCGGACAAGAAGCATCGGGCGTCCGCCCTATGAAGATTTAGGCAGTAAAACGCTTATGAAAGCAAGCTTTCAACGCTTTTTTACTGCCTAAATCTTCGCATGGCTGAACTGTTACCATCTATTTTAATAAAGTTTTCTTTTTTTTCAAGGGTTTTTTGCCTGAATCTTCATGGGACACCTGCCCCGCTGCTTCCCCTTATACAAGGATTTTATCCTTGCGCTCCAGCATCTCATCAATCCTGGCAATGTACTGCTCCACATCCTTTACATTCTCGCAGCGCTCCCTGCGGTTTTCTGACGGGAATACAACCTTTGTTGTAGTGCCTGCGCCGCAGGCTGCAATGGTCTGCATTTCCTCCATGATCAGGATGTTATAGATACATGCCTTCCCCGGCAGGGAATAACCAACATTTTCAAAATTTCCCGCCATATTTTTCTGACGGTAAAGGTAATATGGCTCCATGCCCAGCTGACGCGCACATTCTGCACTTAAAGCGATCATCTCCGGCGTATTGTTAATGTGGAGATTTCCATATTCTTCCTTAAACATATTGATGCGGGCCGCGCGCTTGATCGCCAGAGAATGGACTGTAAGGGAATCCGGTTTTAAGGCCCTCATCCCCTCCAGGGTATGGCACACATCCTCCAGCGTTTCCTCCGGAAGCCCCATGATCAAGTCCATATTAATATTGTCAAAGCCCATCTCACGGGCCATGAAGAACTTCTCCTTCACCATCTCCACGCTGTGACGGCGTCCGATCAAGTCCAGTGTCTTCTGGTTCATGGTCTGGGGGTTAATAGAAATACGGGTGATCTCATGGTCACGCAGCACCCTGAACTTATCCTCTGTAATGCTGTCAGGCCTGCCGGCCTCCACTGTAAACTCAAGGGCATGCTTTGTATCAAAAAGCTCCTCAACCTTACATAAAAGGGCATCCAGATCCTGAGCCGAAAGGGCTGTGGGTGTCCCACCGCCAAAATAAATGGTATCCAGCGGCCTTCCCTCCATCTTTTTTGCCGTATATTCCAGCTCCTTAAACAGAGCATCCAGATAAAGCCCGGTGCGTCCTGTCCATTTACTGATAGGATAAGAGGTAAAGGAGCAGTACAGGCAGGTTGTAGGGCAGAACGGGATCCCCACATACAGGCTGTAGCCTCGCTCATAATCAAGAGGCGCCAGCAGCTTCTTTTCTCTTGCTGCGATCTCAATGCTTAAGTCGATCTTCTCATCACTGGCAAGATAGGTTTCCTTCATAAAGCTGCGTATATCAGCCTCGCTCCAGCCCTCCTTCAGCCTTGTAAGGGCAATTTTCGTGGGACGGATGCCTGTAAGGGAACCCCAGGGAAGCTCTTTCCCTGTACGCTTTACCAGCATCTGATAAAACATTTTCTTTATCACATTCTTCGCTGCCAGATGGTCACTAAGGTTGGCGGACCGAACCTCCCGGGCTGAAAGTACAAAGCCAGAAAGGCCCTCTGGAGGGCAGATCCCGCCAGCCTCTTTTTCCAGGCTTTTCCCGGATCCAGGCTGTGTACTGCCGCCTTCGCCCTGCTCCTGTCTGTCCCAGATGCGTATTTCCGCCTGCCCTTCCCCCAGCTTTGTTTCCACGTAAAAGCCTGCGTCCTCTTTTACCTCATGGGCATAGGTCTCACCCGGATAAAAGGACATCAGAAGCTCTCTGATGTCCTGCTCATATGCATTCTCCTGTATCAATAAACCAATCATACAAATCCTGCTTTCCTACGAAGCGGACATGCCGCTTTATTTCATGTAACAGGCAAGAGGGTTATACACCTTCTCATGCCCAATGGTTGTGGGATCGCCATGGCCCGGATAGACCATGGTATCCTCCGGCAGCGTAAACAGCTTTTGAATAATAGAGGCTGCCAGCGCCCGTGAGCTGCCTGTAGGCAGATCTGTCCTTCCATAGGATTCCAAAAACAGCGTATCTCCTGCAAGAAGTACATCCTCCTGTGGCAGATAAAAGCAGACAGAACCAGCTGTATGTCCCGGTGTCTCGATCACCTTCCAGGTAAAGCCCAGAAGTGAAAGCTCATCCCCGTCATGCAGCAGCTCATCCCCATGAAAGCTGATCTGCCTTCCCATGCGGGACGTCATATTCAATGTGGAATCTGCCAGCATCTCATCCTCCGCAGCAGATGCATATACCTTAATATGGAAGGTACGGCATATATCCTGAACTGCCGAAATATGGTCAAAGTGGCCATGAGTCAGAAGCACTGCCTCTGGCGCAAGGGAAAGCTCCCTGCACTTATTTAAAATATAATCCCCGTTGTCTCCCGGATCCACAACAACCGCCGCTCTGGTGCTTTCATTGTACACCAGATAGCAATTCGTGCTTACAGGGCCCACTACACAGGTTTTGATCCGAAACTCGCTCATCCTTTTTCCTCCTGCATCAGCCGGTTGTCCTCTGGATATCCAGCACACCCTCAATCTGACGGATCTTTTCAGTCAGCCGGTTCAGCTCTTCCGTTCCATGAATGTCGAAGGTCATAATAATTGTTGCCTTCCCCTGCTTGCTTGTGCGCACATTCATAGATGTAATATCAATCTGGCGCTCTGTAAATACCTTTGAAATATCAGAGAACATGCCAATACGATTATTGGCAAAAATCTGTATCTCCGTGGAATACTGCTCTGTACTGGAGGCGTCCTCCGTTACCTGCCATTCTGCATCAATGAGCCTGCTGCGCTCATACTCCGGAAGATTCAGCACGTTAATACAGTCTGTACGGTGAATGGAAACACCTCTGCCTCTGGTAACAAAGCCTACGATCTCATCTCCCGGCACCGGGTTACAGCATTTAGAGAAGCGCACCGCCAGGTCATGGATACCCTTTACTACAATACCGCTCTTCTTGCCCCGTACAGTAGCAACGCCGGAACGTCCATCCGTATCTGCAATTCCCTCAAGAACGTCCTCGTCGGTAATCTCCCGCTTACGCTTTTTCTCCCGCTCCTCCACCATTTTGTTGACAACCTGGCCTTCCTTCAGGCCGCCATGTCCGATGGAGGCAAGGACTGAATCCCAATCCTTAAAAGCATAGCGGTTCATAACCTTTTCCATAAATTCCGGTTTTCCAAGCTCTGCCCAGTTAATCCCCTTTGTCTTGCAGTAGCGGTCAACCATTTCGCGGCCCCGGACAATATTGTCCTCCTTCATCTGGGTCTTGAACCACTGGTTGATCTTTGTCTTTGCCTGGGTGCTCTTTACGAGCTTTAACCAGTCGCGGCTTGGCCCCTTGGAATTCTGGGAGGTAATGATCTCTATCTGGTCACCGTTCTGGATCACATATTCAATCGGCACCAGCTTTCCGTTGACCCTTGCGCCTACCATCTTATTTCCCACCGCACTGTGGATGCAGTAGGCAAAATCAATAGGGGTAGAGCCGCTGGGAAGTGTCTTTACATCTCCCGAGGGGGTAAAGCAATACACCGTATCTGAGAACAGGTCAAGGTCGCCCTTAACCATGCTTAAAAATTCCTTGGAATCGTCCGTATCCTTCTGCCACTCCAGAATCTGACGAAGCCAGGACAGCTTTTCCTCCTCTTTTCCGGCTGCTATCTGGCCGCTTCCGCTCTCCTTATATTTCCAGTGAGCTGCAATTCCGTATTCTGCTGTCCGGTGCATCTCATAGGTTCGGATCTGTATCTCAAAAGGCTGTCCATTGTTGCCGATCAGCGTAGTGTGAAGGGACTGGTACATGTTCTGCTTTGGCATTGCAATGTAATCCTTAAAACGGCCAGGAATAGGCTTATACATTTCATGGATCACACCCAGGGCCGCATAGCAGTCCTTTACAGTTTCCACCATAATACGAACCGCAAATAAATCGTAAATCTGGTCTACTGTCTTATTTTGATTCACCATCTTCTTATAGATGCTGAAAAAATGCTTTACACGCCCGCTGACTGTAGCCTCTATTCCCGCCTCGTCCATATGCTCCTTGACTTCGCTCATAATGCCCTGGACAAAGGCTTCTCTGGAATCCTTGCGCAGGTCTACCTTCTCTACCAGATCATAATATACATCCGGCTGAAGGAATTTTAAGGACAGGTCATCCAGCTCAATTTTTATTTTTGAAATACCCAGGCGGTCTGCAATAGGCGCATAAATCTCCAGGGTCTCGCGGGCCTTCTCCTTCTGCTTTTCAGGCTTCCAGAATTTTCCCGTCCTCATATTGTGCAGGCGGTCTGCCAGCTTAATGATAATAACGCGGATATCCTTTGCCATGGCAAGGAACATTTTCCGCAGATTTTCCGCCTGGATCTCTACTTTGTCCTTATCCCAGTTTAACTGGGTCAGCTTTGTGACACCATCCACCAGGAAGGAAACCTCAGCTCCAAATTCCTTTGTCAGCTGTTCCAGGGTCATAACCGTATCTTCTACAACATCATGAAGCAGGCCTGCTGCAATGGTTTCCTTATCCATCTCAAGGTCGGCCAGGATGATCGCCACACAGAGCGGATGAATAATATAGGGTTCTCCAGATTTGCGCTTCTGCTCCTTGTGGGCTTCATCAGCGATTTTATATGCCTTCTCGATCATGGAAATATCACCGGATGGATGATACTTATGGATCGTCTGGATCAAATCGTTGTAAAGAACCTCCGGGCTGGTAAAATCCGCCGGTGCTTCCAGCTCAATATCAAGTTGTTCTTTCGTTCCCTCTTTCACCATATCTGCCGTCACCTTCTTTATGGATACTGATCAGGCCTGCGCCTATGCCATATTGTAAGTTTTTTCGCCGGAAAATGCAAGAGGCGAAGGGGCATAGGCACTGCCTGTATACTTTACTTTCCAGAATAAACAATCGCTGCTTCTACATCATAGCCCTTTAAATGCTCGCGGCCATTCAGCCCTGCCAGCTCCATTACAAAGCAGATTTTTACAACCTGGCCCCCAAGCTGTTCTACCAGCTTGACAATGGCCTCGGTGGTTCCTCCGGTTGCGATCAGGTCGTCAATAATGACTACCTTCTGTCCCGGCTGAATGGAATCCTTATGCATCTCGATCTCTGCAGTGCCGTATTCCAGCGCATATTCAATAGAAACTGTCTCTCTCGGCAGCTTTCCCTTCTTGCGCACCGGCACAAATGGCTTATGCTCTGCATAGGCTACAGGGACACCGAAAATGAAACCTCTTGACTCCGGCCCTAAAACCACATCATAATCCACATCCTTAAGCATGTCCCTGATACTGTCAACTGCCAGGGCCAGGCCGTCTGCATCCTGCAGGATCGTCGTTACATCCCTGAAAATAATACCAGGCTCCGGAAAATCCGGTATACTTGTTACATATTCTTCCAACCTCTTCATATTCTTAAACCTCATTTCATTTATCCTTCATCCTCTGGCATAGCAAAACTGCGCAGAATCATATCTATACTATTATACCTGTTGATGGGAGGACTGTAAAGAAGGAAAAAATGCAGTATACCGTACAAACAGGACTCTCGGTTTACAGTTTACCTTGCTATTTACCACTTCACTACAATCTTTCGGATTTTAAAGCAAATGTATATTAAAATACTTGTTTAATAAATCAAAATGCTATATAATATATGTAATAGAAGGGAGTGATCACGATGGCACAAATTAGTTTGCGTGTAGATGATGAGGTAAAGCGCAGCGCAGAAAGAACTCTTGATGAAATTGGCTTAAGCATGTCCGCTGCAATTAATATTTTTTTGAAAACAGTCATAAGAGAGAACCGTATCCCTTTTGAGTTATCTGCTGACCCTTTTTACAGCAGCGAAAACATAAAAGAGCTTGAACGGCGCACAGCAGATATACGTTCCGGAAAAAGCACCTTAAAAGAACACGAACTGATAGAGGTAGATGAATGAAAAAGCTATGGCTGGACGAGGCATGGGAAGAATACCTCCATTGGCAGACGCAGGACAAGAAAATCTTAAAGAAAATAAATCGGCTTTTAACAGATATTGACCGGAATGGCTATCAGTGTATGGGAAAGCCAGAACCTCTGAGCGGAAACCTTGCAGGATATTGGAGCGTCCGCATTGATGAAAAAAACAGAATTGTATTTCGCATAAATGGCGAACATATAGAAATCATACAATGCGGCACACATTACAGAAATAAATAGTAAAGTGTGAGTACATCCATTTCACTTTCCTATTCCTTTTGTTCTCAGTAAAAAAGAAGAATGTGCCGCGAAATCAATGTCAATAAGTTAAGGACATTCATTTTGCGACACCCTTCCTACCCCTCATTCAGATTCCGTACCGTATCTCTTACGATCAGCCGGTTGTTCAGATACACCCGGCGGTTATCCACAATTCCCTCATCCAGGCGGCGCAGCAGGACACGGGTGCCTTCCCGGGCAATGTCGCCCATATTCCGCTCCACCGTTGTCAGGTGCATGTCAGAATAGCCGGACAGATCCCAGTTGTCAAACCCGATCAGGGATACGTCCTCCGGCACCTTAAGGCCTGCCTCTGCAATGGCACTTCTTGCGCCAAAGGCCATCTCATCATTAAAACACAAAAGCGCTGTGGGATGATAGGTTAAAAGCTGCCTGGCTGCCGTATAGCCGCTGGCGTAGCGGTAATTCCCGCTGATCACAGGAAGCTTATCCGGGTCAAGGCCATGGCGCAGCATTGCAGCACGCCAGCCCCGGTGGCGCAGCCTGGTAGAATCAAGCCCCGGCTTTCCCTCTATGACACCAATGTTCCTGTGGCCATTTTCGATCAGATAGTCCATAGCCCGCTCCATTGCAAGGGACTCATCCGTAGTCACATTGGGAGCATCTATATCTACCTGCCGGCAGATAACTACCATGGGAATCTTTTTCCCCATGACCTCATTCATAAAATCAATATCCTCATTCCGCTGGGACAGCACCAGGATACCGTCAAAATAGCTTGGGTTTAAGGTTCCCGGCTCATGCATATCAATACCCTTTACAACCACATTATAGTGGCTTCCCGTAATGTCATACACCCCGGTAAGCACATCATGAAGTACGAAAGGCGATGTCATTTTGCTGATGGTTGAAAAATAAAGCCCAATCACATGAGAACAGGACTTTTTCAGATGGATCGCCGCCTGATTCGGCACATACCCCATTTCCTGTGCAATGCGCAGAATTTCCTTACGGTTGGGAGAATTTTCAGAGCCAATACCGTTTAAAGCCCTGGATACCGTAGAATAGGACACCCCTGCCTCCCGCGCTATATCTTTAATTGTTACTGCCACACTTAACCCCTCCTGCTTCTTTTAAAAAGACGGCTCCCCCCCAAGAGCTCCTTCCTTCTTAATCCCTTACATACACACCAATATTTTCTGCCTCAATATCCAGCCCAGCCTGACCCTCTATATTTACATCATGCAGCTCAAGCTCCTCAATGTTGTTGGCATAGATCCCCTGACGGCAGGTCTGTTCATCACAGCCCTCCATCATAGCCGGCTGCCCTGCCTGGGCATCCTTTGCATAGGTCACATGAACATGGCTCATAACGACCCGTTCAATTTTTTTCTCCGGAAGCCCATACATATAAGCTGCTGCCACATGACAGTTAGAAGCCTCAATATTCCGGAAAGTCAGCTTCTTTATTTCCGGCAGACGCTCATCCACAGGCCCTGCTTCCTTGCTGCGCACGTACTCTGTATGCCCGTCCGGGTCACAGAAATAAAAGCAGTTGATCACAAAGGGCGTGCGCACATGGTCCATACGGATATTTTCAAACAGGATGCCCTGGACAACTGCATCCTTTCCCCTTCCTCTTCTTGTCTTAATGCGGAGCCCCCGGTCTGTTTCCAAAAATAAGCAGTCACGCACTGTCAGGTTTTTTACGCCTCCTGCCATCTCGCTTCCAATGGTAACAGAACCATGGCCATCCCTCATGCAGCACTGTCGTATGGTCACATCCTCACAGGGCCGCTTATAGGTAGAGCCCATATAAATTTTCCCGGATTTTAATGCAATGCAGTCATCTCCCAGGGAAAAATACACTCCTGCGATCTCTACATCCCGACAGGATTCCGGATCAAGGCCGTCTGTGTTGGGCGATACCTTTGGATTTATGACCTGCAGATCCAGAAATCTTAAATGATCGGAAAAATAAGGGTGCAGGTTCCAGCTGGGGCTGTTCTGCACCTTGATCCCCTGGACAACCACATTCTCGCATCGCTCCAAAAACAACATCCTTGGACGGTACGCCCCACGCATCACCTTGGGAAGGTGCCACCAGTTGTCCTCCTCAAAGCCTGCATTTCCCTCTATTATCCCCTGGCCGTAAATTGTAACGTTCTTAACATTTACACCGGTGACCACTGCCGTAAACATAGGCAGCGGATTTCCCTCCCAGGTACCCAGATTATACTCATTCTTTTCATTATAACTCTGAATCATGCCTTTGAATACCGGAAATTTCGCCCTGTCCGTAAAAGCAGACAAAACCGCACCCTCATCCAGCTCAAGGCTCACATCATCCTTCAGAAACAGGGATGAAATACGGTAAACCCCGGCCGGCACAAGTACCCGGCTCTCCTTGGGGCAGGCCATAATGGCCGCCTGGATAAAGATAGTATCATCATTTTCCCCGTCCCCTTTTGCACCGAAGTCCTTTACGTTTAAGGTGACAAACTCGCGACTGGTGGAAAAGTAGGTCATAATACAGTCACCTGACTCATTTTCCGCCATTACCTCATACTCCGTATCCGGTGCAAGATGGTAAAGACTGGTGATTACCTTGTCTGTTACAGCTGCTAATTTCTGATCAAGATAAATATTCCATGATGATTTTGTGTGGTAGATGCCTCCGTCTGCCAGCTCCAGCACTGCACATCTGGCATTCTTATAAATAACCTTTAATTCCATGTTTAAGTGCTCCTTTTCCCCGAAAATCTTCCCAAAAATCCAGAAGGAGGATCCCCAGTCATGAGAATCCTCTTCCTAGTTTAACCCTTTACGCCTCCTGCTGCAATACCATCAATAAACGCATCCTGTGCGCAGAAGAATACTACCAGCGAAGGAATAATTGAAATCAGTGACATTGCCAGAATACGGTTCCACTGGAAACCTACATCTCCGTCCATGGACATACGCAGGTATACAGAGTTTGTGTATTTTTCCATATCTGCAATGTAGATCAGCGGCCCCTGGAAGTCATTGTTGGTCCACATGAACTGGAACAGCCCGCAGGATACAAGCGCTGGCTTTAACATGGGAACGATCACATACCAAAGAGTCTTTAAAGTGTTGCAGCCGTCAATTTTGGCGGCCTCCTCCAGTTCCTTGGGAACTCCCCTCAGAAACTGGATCAGCATAAATACAAAGTAGGTATCTGCCGCAAACATAGCCGGAACAACCAGAGGAAGGTATGTGTTGACCCATTTCCACTTATTAAACATAATGTACTGGGGTGCATTTAACACAACCTGGGGAAGGAACAGCGTAGACATTAACAGTGCAAAGAAAATGCCCTTTCCCTTAAACTCAAAGCGCCCGAAGCCGTAGGCTGTGATGGTTGCAGAAATAACTGTAAAAATAACCTTGGGAATTACAATTTTGTATGTATTGATCAGGGATTTTACCAGGTCGATCTTTCCTCCGTAGCTCTTGAAGGCCTCATTGTAGCCGTCAAACACCGGATTTTTCGGCCAGAACCATGCGCTTGTAAATATCTCGGAATTCGTCTTAAAGGTAGCTCCCACCATCCAGATCAAAGGATAGACCATGACCAGGCCCACCAGGATCAAAAGGGTGTAGCGGACTACCGTACTGATCTTACGTTTTGTCTCTCTTGTCATCCTTCCTACCTCCCATCCTCATCCGAATAGTAAACCCAGTGCTTCTGACTGATAAATGCAACTGCCGTCAACGTCATTACGATCAAGAACAGGAGCCATGCCTGCGCACTTGCCATGCCCATCTTATGGCGGAGGAATGCATTGTTATAGATCAGCATGGAAATCAGGGTAGTTGCCCCGTTGGGGCCTCCCTTGGTTACCAGGAATGGTGCGTTAAACTCCTGGAAGGCCTGGCACAGCTGGGTTATCAGATTATAGAAAATAACCGGTGTGATCAGGGGAACCGTAATCTGAAAGAACTGTGTCCATTTTCCTGCACCGTCAATGGCTGCCGCCTCATATAAGTCCTCCGATACGCCCTTTAAGGCCGCCAGGAAAATAACCATAGCAGAGCCAAACTGCCATACCCTCAAAAGTACGATCACCATCATGGCGCTCATGTCACCGGCCATCCAGTTTATTTTCGGACCTCCAAAAAAGGTGATCACTGTATTGATCAATCCATCCGTATTAAACACAGCCCTCCACAAAATAGCAATGGCAATGGAGCCTCCTAAGATTGACGGGATATAGTAAGCTGTCCTGAAAAAGTTTACGCCCTTCAGTTTAAAGTTCAAAATATAAGCAATAAACAGGGCGAAGGTCAGCTTTAAGGGCACATCAAAAATAGCATACTTAAAGGTAACTACAAACGCCCGGATAATATCCTCATCCGTAAATATTTTCTCATAATTCATCAGCCCCACTTTGCTGATTCCCTTAAACAGATCGTAATTGGTAAAACTGTAGTACAGTGAAGACATAAAAGGATAGACCTTAAAAAGGAGGAATCCCACAAGCCAGGGCAGAATATACAAAAGACCAATATTAAGTGCCCAGAACCCTTTCTTCTTTTTCATATTAACACCTCCGAAATGCTTCTTTAAATGTAAGCCTCATACTTTTCCGCCAACAGGGTTTTATTGTCACAGCCCCGCTTTATGATCGCTGCCAGACGCCCGTCTGTTTCTCTGCGGTTCAGGGCAGCCCTTATCTCCCTGCGGAAGATGTCCTGAAGTGTCCTGTAATGTTCATAGATCTCCGGTGACATCTGTTCTATCATATCAACCAGAATGGATAGATCGTCCATGCTGAATGTATTCCGTTTTTTAAAATATTCTACAATTTTTCCATAATTTTCCTTATTCTTTATTAGCTCCTCAAAATCCATATCCACCATCCCATACAGCAAAAGCTGCTGTCCCTGCTTTCTATAGGAGCCGCCGAACTATCCGGCGGCTCTTTCTTGACCGATAATACCGGACGGCGGCTCTGTTTTCCCGATAATACCAGACGGCGGCTCTTCTTGACCGATAATGCCGGTCAAGAAGCATCGGATATCCATCCGATGGGAAAACAGGTACAAATTCGGTCTTATAAGCAAGCTTAACGCCCGACTTTGTACCTGTTTTCCCGCCGTCCTAGCTTATTTATTAGTAGTTATAGCACTCATCGATTCCTTCGATCAGGTCGGCGGCTGCTTCTGCGGAGTCAATGTCGCCGGAGCTGAGCTTTCCGAATACCTTATAGTAAACGCCATCTGGATTAGCCTTTAAGTCGTTATGCTCGAACATTGGGTCAAGCGGGAACTTACTGTAGGCCAGAACCTTTGCATTTGCTTCTTTTACAAGTGCATTTCCAATTCCCTTTTCGTCCAGAAGCTTTAATGCCTCTGCAGAGCATGGAATACCGCGCTCTGTACCGCAGATTTCAATTCCCTCATCATCATTTAACAGATAATTGATCAGCATAGCTGCTTCCTTTGGATGCTCAGAGGATGCTGCAACTGCCAGTGCCATAGAAATCTTTGTAAATCCGCCGTTGTTGTCACCAAACTTGATAAAATCTCCAATCACAAATTCCTGTCCCGGCTTTGTAGTGCTTTCCTTTACTGCCTTCTCAAACTTGGAAGCAGAGGAATCCCATTCAAAAATGCCTGCATACTTTCCGTCAATCCACTTTGCATTCTTGTCCAGTGAATCTGCCATGTCTCCCTGAATGGTTGCCAGCGTAGGAATTACATGTCCCTCCTCCAGCTTTGTAATAAAGTCAAAGCCAGTCTGGATTTCTTCTGCTGTGTACTGGATCTCACCGTCAACCACCCACGGCTTCCCGTATACGCTTTCCAGATAATAAACCATAAAGATCATACGGTCATACTCACCCAGAGCCAGCGGGTAATAATCCTGGTTATAAGCTAAAAATGCCTTTCCTGCCTCAAATAAGGATGCCTCATCCGTTGGAAGGGCAATGCCGACCTCATCAAAGGTTGTCTTATTCCAGTAGAATAAACGGCCTGTCATCGATACAGGAACTGCCATCAGCTTTCCGTCTGCCTTGCACTGTTCCAGCTTATCTGCTTCAAACTGGCTTAAATCCAGCACATCACTGTAGTCCTCCAGATTTGCGAAGTTAGTTCCGTTCCCACTGTAAGAGGTGATCCAGTTCCAGTTGATCTGCATTACATCTGCCGCATTTCCGCCCTGGATTGCCAGCGCCTGCTTCTCTTCCCAGCCGCTCCATGCACCGTACTCGCACTCAACTGTAATATAGGGATACTTTTCCATAAACGCAGCAACCGCTTTTTCTGTTGCCTCGTGGCGAGAATCGCCTCCCCACCAACTGAATTTAATGGTAACCGGTTCCTGAGCATCTGTTTTGCTCTCCTCTTTTGCCTCTGCTGCAGTTGTCCCTGATGCGGTTGTCTCTGCAGGAGCTGCCGTTGTTTCCTTTGTTTCGCCGGAGCCTCCGCAGCCAGCCAGTGACAGTGCCATTACGGTCGCCAATGTAAAGGATGCTGCTTTTTTCAAATTTTTCTTCATAGTCTACTCTCCCTTTCTTTGAATCGCCTGCTTCGTTTGCAGATGGTGCAATTTGCAAAGGTTTGCAAGTTAAATTTTAAAATTATGCATATTTGCTATTTATTCAGTTTGATTTTACTGCTTTTAAGCAAGTATGCATCATTTTCTCGCTATGGTTTCATAGTAGCATCATATAAAATCATTGTCAATTATTATTTTTGCATATTTCAAAAACACTTTTTTAGTTATATTGTACAATATTATTCTATAATGCTTTGTGATATGATGAATTTGAAAGCAGAAAATTGTGATCGTATTAATTTTTGACAATTTAAAGGCACTTAACATCCTGTTTTCTCTTTTTTATTAGATATTTTTTACTGTTTATTGCGTGCAAACGTTCACACAGCAGGGAAGGAATACATATTATGGAAATCTTAGACCGCTATATTAACCAGCTTCTTGAAAAAAGCTCCCCAAAAGCCCCCATATGGAATATTGAAAAAATAAAACAGGGCGCGAGATCAAACTGGAACTACATTGACGGATGTATGATCAAGGCAGTGCTGGAGCTGTACCATATTACAAAAGAACCGCGCTATCTTGATTTTGCCGACCGCTTTATTGACTATTTTGTCCGGGAGGACGGCTCCATCGCCTCCTATGACCCAAAGGAATACAATCTGGACAACGTAAATGCAGGAAAGACCCTGTTTGATCTATACCAGCTTACAGGAAAAGAAAAATACCGCAGAGCTATGGATACTGTATACAGTCAGCTGCTGCATCAGCCCCGTACTTCCACCGGAAATTTCTGGCACAAGCAGATTTATCCTGATCAGATCTGGCTGGACGGCCTGTACATGGCACAGCCCTTCTATATGCAGTATGAGGCGCAGTTTAACAGCTGCAAAAACTGTCATGATTCCTATGAGCAGTTCCTTCATGTCTATGACCTGATGCGCGACACTCGAAATGGACTGTATTACCATGCATATGACGATTCCCGCAAGGCATTCTGGTGCGATAAGGTAACCGGCCTGTCCGATAATTTCTGGCTCAGAGCTCTGGGCTGGTACGCCATGGCCCTGATCGATACCATGGAGGTCATGCCCGGATCCATGGCCCGGGAAAAATCCCGTCTTGGCTCTATTTACAAGGAGCTGATCAACTCCATGCTCCCCTATCAGGATGAAGCCACCGGAATGTGGTATCAGGTTGTAAACCGGGGCGGCATTAAGCCTAATTACCTGGAAGCCTCCGGTTCTGCCATTTTTGCCTATGCAATTATGAAAAGTGTGCGTCTGGGCTATCTTGATAAGTCTTATTTTGACAATGGGCGCAGGGCCTTCCTGGGCATCTGCGATACCTATCTCTCCGAAAAAGACGGTGAGCTGCAGCTTGACGGTATCTGTCTTGTAGCAGGCCTCGGAAATAAGGAGATGCGGGAGGGCACCTTTGATTATTATATGCGGGAGCCCATTGTAAAAAATGATGCCAAGGGCGTTGCGCCCCTGATCCTGGCCTATGTTGAGCTGATCCAGGCTTCCGATTTTTGTTTGACACCCTCAGGATTTGCGCTATAATGATAACAACTGCCCAGTATCCGGTATCTGCGCAAAATGCACATACGAAAGATTACTGAGTCAAACAAAAACAGGGGGCTCTTCCCCCGACTCAAGGAGGTTACATATGCGTTTTTTCATCGACACAGCCAATGTGGAGGATATCCGCAAGGCAAATGATATGGGGATCATCTGTGGGGTTACCACCAATCCGTCTCTGATCGCAAAAGAGGGACGTGATTTCAACGAAGTGATCAAGGAGATCACTTCCATTGTAGACGGACCGATCAGCGGCGAGGTAAAGGCTACTACAACAGATGCTGAAGGTATGATAAAAGAGGGCCGCGAAATTGCAGCCATCCATCCCAACATGGTCGTAAAGATCCCTATGACCGTAGAAGGCTTAAAGGCTGTAAAGGTACTTGCTGCAGAGGGAATTAAGACAAATGTAACACTGATCTTCACTGCGGCCCAGGCTCTTCTGGCAGCCAGAGCCGGTGCAACCTATGTTTCCCCGTTCCTCGGACGTCTGGATGATATTTCCAGCCCGGGAATTGATCTGATCTACGACATTACGGAAATTTTCCAGATGCACAACATTGAAGCTCAGATCATTGCAGCCAGTGTCCGCAATCCAATTCATGTAATTGACTGCGCAAAAGCCGGTGCTGATATCGCCACTGTACCTTACAAGGTGCTGGAGCAGATGACAAAGCACCCATTAACAGACCAGGGCATTGCAAAATTCCAGGCCGATTATAAGGCTGTATTTGGAGAATAAGCATTTTAGGGGGCGGTGATCCGCCCCCTATCATTATACCCTATAAGTTTACATAATCCTCACATTCTTAAGCGCACCTGTCTTTGAAAACTGGGTCCACTCACAGACATTCACTGCATGGTCACCGATGCGCTCCAGATATTTGGCAACCATCAGCAGGTCAATGGCCTGATCTGCCTGACCCGGAGATGCCTTTAAGAGGCTGATCACATCTGTTTTTACCTGGTTAAACAGTGCATCCACCTCATCATCCTTTTTAATGATCCTGGCTGCTTCCTCCAGATCCTGCTTTATAAAAGCCTCAATGGCATCCCGCACCATTTCCTGGGCTGCCTGGGCCATAACCGGCAGATGCTTTACAATATGGTATGCATGGTCGCTTTTAAGCCTTAAGATCAGCTCTGCAATGTCAGAAGCATGGTCGCCGATGCGCTCAATATCCGTTACCACCTTCAGAGCCGTTGAAACCTTCCGCAGATCACAGGCTACCGGCTGCTGGCGCAGGATCAGCGACAGGCATCTGGCCTCAATGGCCCGCTCCATATCATTTACATTGCGGTCACCCTTGATCACATCCTCTGCCCGCTCAAAGTCCTGGTCCTCAAAGGCCACAAAGGTTTCCTCTATGGCATGCTCCGCCATAAGAGCCATCTGTTTTAAGTCTGCATTCAGAGCATCCAGCTCATGCTCATATGTTACGCGTAAACTCATAAAATCCCCTTCCTGTCTGGTCCATCAGCCAAAACGGCCTGTAATATAATCCTCTGTGCGCTTATCCCGCGGCATTGTAAACAGCTCGTTTGTAGGTGCATATTCAATCACTTCTCCTACAAGGAAAAAGGCAGTATAGTCAGCGATACGGGCTGCCTGCTGCATATTGTGGGTTACAATGGCCACTGTATATTTTTCCTTTAGATCGTCCATTAGATCCTCAATTTTCAGGGTGGAGATCGGGTCTAAGGCCGAGGTAGGCTCATCCATAAGAAGCACCTCCGGCTCCACGGCCAGAGCCCTCGCAATACATAGGCGCTGCTGCTGTCCCCCTGAAAGCCCCAGGGCCGATTTTTTCAGGCGGTCCGACACCTCATCCCACAGTGCTGCGCCCCTGAGGCTTCTCTCCACGATCTCATCCAGCTGCGCCTTGCTCCGGATCCCATGGATCCTGGGGCCATAGGCCACATTGTCATAAATACTCATGGGAAAGGGGTTGGGCTGCTGGAATACCATGCCGATCTTCTTTCGCAGCAATGTGGTGTCAACCTGGGGGTCGTATATATTTTCCCCGTCAAGAAGAACTGTCCCCTGGATTTTTACATTGGGCACCAGATCGTTCATGCGGTTTAAGGTTTTAAGGTAGGTAGATTTTCCACAGCCGGAAGGGCCGATAAAAGCTGTGATCTTCTTTTCATACAGCTCCAGATTAATATTTTTCAAGGCATGATTCTCGCCGTAATACAGGTTCAGATCCCGGGTTACAATCTTCGTCTTCGCTTCCACGTTCCGTTTCTCCTTTACTCTACTTCCGCGTTAAACCTGTGTGACAGGTACTTTGCAAGGCCATTAATGCCCAGCACGATCACTAAAAGCACTACAGCAACGCCAAAGGCCTCGTTATATTTTGCTTTCTGCATAAACAGATAAAGCTGGATGGTAAGGGTTCCCCCTGACTCAAATACTTTTGAAAACAGGTTCTTGGGCAGATAATATCCGCTTCCCGCTGTAAATAAAAGGGCGGCTGATTCCCCTACAATACGCCCAATGGCAAGGATCACCCCGGTAATGATTCCCGGCATTGCACTTGGCAGAAGAATAGTGCGGATCATATACCACTTAGTAGCCCCGATTCCCAAGGCGCCATGGCGGTAGCTGTCCGGCACTGTCTTTAATGCCTCCTGGGTGGTTCTTGTAATTAAAGGCAGTGTCATCAAGGTTAATGTCAATGCGCCTGTGAGAATCGAATAGCCCAGATTCAGAGTTGTACCGAAAAAGACCATTCCAAAAAGGCCAAATATAATAGACGGGATCCCGGAAAGGGTTTCCGTTGTAAACTCAATGATACGCACTGCCCGTCCCGGCTTTGCATATTCATTTAAGTAAATAGCTGCCCCAACTCCCAAGGGCGTTGCGATCAGCAGGGTAATGACCACGATATACAGCGTATTAATAATATTTCCAAGAATACCCACAGTTCCTTTTGTGGCACTGGAGGCTGTTGTCAGGAAGGACCATGTTACATAAGGGATGCCCCGCACAAATACATAGCCCATGATCCCTGTCAGGATCGCAATGGAAATAGCGGCACAGCCGTAAATAAGCCCTGTAAGAATTAAATCTGAGGTTCTTATACGCTTCCCGTAAATGCTTTCCCTCACCTGGGAATCTTTATGAAGCTCGATGGCAATTTCACCTGTCATGATGCTTTCTCCCCCTTCTTTAAGATCCGTGTCAGCGTTACATTGATCATCATAATAAAGACAAACAGTACAAGCCCGATGGTAAACAGCACCTGCCTGTGAAGCCCCGAAGCATAGCCCATTTCCGATACAATGGCCGTTGTAAGGAAACGGACGGAATTAAAGGGAAGAGGCATATTTACAGAGCTTCCTGAAACAAGGCTGATTGCCATCGCCTCTCCAATGGCTCGTCCGGTTCCAAGCACAATGGCTGTAATGATCCCGGACTTTGCCGCAGGAAGAAGCACCTGGAAAATCGTCTGTATCCTTGTTGCCCCCAGTGCAAGGGAAGCGCTTCTTAAATGGGCAGGAACCGCACGCAGGGAAGACTCGCTTATATTGATCACAGTGGGAAGTATCATCAGTGCCAGCACCAGAACTGCAGAAATCAGGTTCGCGCCGCCTGTAAATTGATGGGTTTCAGAGCCTTTAAAAATCAGAAGCTCCAGCTTATACATAAGGGGATTTAAGATCAGGATCCCCAGAAGACCATAGATCACAGAGGGGATGCCTGCCAAAAGCTCAATGGCAGGACGCACGATCCCCGCCAGCCGCTTTGGGGCAGCCTCAGCCAGGAATACGGCTGTCATAACCCCGATCGGAACACCAATGAGGATTGCCAGAAAGGTACCTGCAATGGAGGTGAGGATAACATACAGAATACCAAAGCTGGGCTCCTCGGCTGCAGGCTGCCACAGGGTTCCAAACAGAATGTCCTTAAGTCCCACCTGAAACAGCGCCGGTGTACCGCTCATAATCATATACAGTGTAATGGATGCAACAGCCAGCACGGCGAAAAAGCCGCATGCGGTGAAAATCACCTGCGCAGCTTTTTCAACAGTGGACTTGCTGCTGTGATGGGAACGAATGGAATGTATTTCCTCATTCATGCAGGCAAATCTCCTTTCTATCTTTTCAGACCGATTACTCTTCTGCCGGAATCAGGCCTACTGCCTTTACAAGCTCTGTTCCTTCCTCAGACCGGATGAAATCAAACAGTGCTTTTACCAGGTCATTCTGCTCACTGACCTCACCCTTGGTAGCCATGATGAAGGGACGGCTTAAGAAATATTCTCCTGCCTTGATGCTTTCCTCTGAAGGCTCAGCTCCCTCTAATTTCATTGCCTTTACAGTATCATCCAGCACATCCAGGGAAACATATCCAATAGCTCCCGGTGTGGAAGCAACCTTTGCCATAACTGCACCAGTGCTGTCCAGCTCGTTGCTGTACCTGCACTTATCCTCCAGCCCAAGAAGCTCCTCAAATGCGCTTCTTGTACCGGACCCTGCCTCGCGTCCTACTACTACAATAGGAGCGTCATTTCCGCCTACTTCCTTCCAGTTTGCAATGGTTCCCTCATAAATTCCGGACAGCTGATCCTTGGTCAAATCTTCCACTGTGTTTGCTGTATCTACTACTACTGCAATTCCGTCGATTGCCACTACATTATCAGCAACTCCCTTGGACTTTTCCTCATCCTTTAACTCTCTGGATACATTACCAATATCGGCTGTGCCGTTTACAACTGCCTCAACGCCTGCACCAGAGCCTACAAACTCAGCAGTCACTGTTACCTTCGGATACTTCTCCATAAAAGCCTCGCTGAGAGCATTTGCAAGCTTCTCCATGGAGGTAGAGCCTACCATGCTGATAGAGCCGCTTAAGTCGGCTGCTGCCTCTGTCTTTGCCTCTGCTGCGGCAGTTTCCTCTGCCTTGGTGTCTGCGGCTGCCGCTGCGGTAGTTTCTGCTGCGGTAGTTTCTGTTGCCGCAGTTTCTGCTGCGGTAGTTTCCTCTGCCTTGCCTGCGCAGCCTGCCAGCATACCCATTGCTAAAACGGCTGAGCCAACCAGTGCCATTGTCTTCTTGTGATTCATTTTCATAATATTACTCCTCCATATGATCCGCGCTGTCCGCGTTTTTTGTTTATCAGCTTTACATGGTGGAGTATACAAAAGTTGTACCCACTCTGAAAGCAGGATATGGTATAGTTTTTGTAAAACTTTTGTAAACCCGGTTTAAGGGACAAAAAAAGCAGGTCATGATCCAACCTGCCTTTAAACGCATTTCAGCTTCTCTTAATAAAATCCCTGCCGCATTTTGGGCAATGGATACTGACTTTTCCATGCCCTCTTGGAATGCGCACCTTCTGTCCGCAGCCGGGGCATTTATAAATATGATACCTGCGTCCCTCCTGAAAGCGGAATTTCATCCTCTTAAACCATTCTTCTGCCCGGAACCTGTATCGCAAATATGCCTGATTCTCCATGCTCCGCTTTCCTATCTCTCTGGAACAGATCCTAAAGTAAAGCACCGCCAGTCCTGCCAAAATAAACGTATCCAGGACCATAGCTACAAATCCGCGGTGCACTATAAGCTTTGCCAGACACAGAGCCAGCACCAGCCACGAAAGATCCCTGCCCAGCTGGTCGGCCCCATATCTGCCGATCATAAACGTTCTTAGCTTTTCTTTTAATCGATTCATTCTGATCTCCTCCTTCCTCCTATTATACATAAGTTTTGCAAATTTTCCAGTATGACCGAACGCCCGAAGCCCCGCAGCACAAACCCGCCCATTGTAAAAAGCAGAGGGCCATGTTAAAATAGAAAAGCGCATCCGGCTGTTTCCGATGCGTCACGCTGCATTTTGGATCGTTTGAAACAGGAGGTACATACATGGCATTATTGCCGAACACAGGAGAAGCCATTTCCGGCTTCACCGTATCCCAAAAAGGACGTATTTCCATGCTGGGGGCCGAAACGGTGGAATTTATCCATTCTGTAAGCGGCGCCCGGCTTTTATATATTCAGGCCGATGACAGGGAGCTTGGCTTTAACCTGATCTACAGGACGCCGCAGTTTGATGAAAGCGACGCCTGCCACATGCTGGAGCATCTCCTTTTATGTTCCAGCAAAAAATATCCAAGCCGGGATATTTTCTTTGACATGGACTGTAAAAGCTATGCCACCTTTATGAACGGCATTACCGACAACGCCTACACCTGCTACCCGGTCTGCACCCAAAGTGAAAACCAGCTTCTGCAGCTGATGGATGTCTTTTTAAGCTGTATGGAGGAGCCGGAGGCATTGGAAGATAAGCATTTCTTCCTGAGAGAGGGACTGCGCCTTGAGCTTGAAGCACCCCAGGGCCCCCTTTCCATGAACGGAACCGTTCTCGAGGAGGACTGGGGGCATCTCACTGACCTTTTAGAGCAGGCTGACAGCCATATGGCCCATGCCCTCTATCCGGGCCTGCTGGCAGCAAACCTTCTGGGCCGGGCCCATCTGCACTACCCCCAGGTTTCCTATGATAAAATACGCTCTGTTTATGAACGCTGCTATCATTACTCCAACTGCCTTATAGTGCTTTATGGAAAAATGGATTACCGCCGGGTGCTGGAGTTTCTCGACAAGGAGCATTTATCCCTTTATCCGGCCCAAAAGCCCTCCCTGCTGCCCCTCTTTTCAGAGCCCTCACCCACCGGCTTTCATGAAGTCCTGGCCCAGAGTCCCGCCTATACAGGCAGTGACAGCCGTCAGGCCTCTGTCATTGACTATGCCGTTGACCTGTCCGGCTGCTCCTGGAAGGAGCTGATCTGGTGGGATCTGACTGCAGAGATGCTTGATAATGAAACCTCCGTATGGCACAGCTTTGCCCTGGAGGAGGGGCTAAACCATGTAATGGAGGTTTACGTGGATTCAGCCGCCTCAAAGCCTTCCCTGAAATTCCGGCTTCACAATGCAGACGCCAAGGAGCGCAGCTCCTTCCTTCGCTGTATCCGGCGCGCCCTCTCCCATACAGCCCTTCATGGCGTTTCTTCTGCGCTTTATGAGGCTTCCCTGAAGGAAAACCAGATGCAGGATCTGCTTACCCGTGAGGCCCCCCATCTTGCCTTTAACCTTTCAGAAGAGATTGGCCGCTACTGGAGCCTGACCGGAAAAACCGATTATTTCCCCCTTTATGACGAGGCACTCCGGGAATTTATGGCAGATACCAGCCAATCCATTCTCCGAAGCCTTGCATCCCGGGTCATGGAGCCTGAAAACAGCGCCCTGGTCGTCACCTCTCCCGTTCCCGGCCTTGCAGAAGCCCTGGAAGCAGAACGGGAAACCTGGCTTGCAAAAAAGCTGGCTGATATGACAGCTTCGGAAATTCAGGAGCTGATACAGTCCACCCAGGATTTTAAGCAGTGGAACCAGTCTGAAAAAACTAATATGGACTTTCTCATTGCACCCAGGGAGCTTCCGGAGCCAGAGCCGGAACCAGATTTTACAGTACAGCGTTCAGACGGCATTACCTGTTATCTTTCCCCTGCTACCTGCGGCTTTCTCGGAAGCTTCCAGCTGTTCTTTGACTTAAGCGCCATCCCTCAGGAGGACTGGGATTATCTTACCCTGTATCAGATGCTTCTCACTGAGCTGGATACAGAGCGCTTTTCGGTACAGCATCAGAAAAACCTGGAGCAGAGCCTGCTCCATGACTGCACCTTTGACGAGCTCTACCCGGACACAGGAAAAGAAAACCATCCAATGATGAGCGTATTCTGGTACAGCCTCTCAGAGGATTTTGAACAGAGCCTTGATTTCCTCCTGGATATTATGGGAAACGCCCGCTACAGCCAAACCGAAACGATCATCCGGATCCTAGATAAGTACAGCCCTGACTATGATCAGTCCAAAGCTGACAATGCCTCCTCCCTGGCCTACATCCTGGCAGAAGGCTGTATCCGGCAGGACAGCCGTTTCCGGTACCTGTTAAACAGTCCCCGGATTTATGGCTTTTTAAAAACAGTCCGCCGGAAATTAGAGGAGGAGGCCGGTTACAGCGAATTTTTAAACCAAAAGCTTACCTCCATTGCCAGAACGATCTTAAACAGGAACCATCTGGTATTTATGGCTGCTGCCTCGCCGGATACACTCAAAGCAGTGTTCCCTGCGGCCCTTAAAAGGTTAAAACGCCTTCCCCTTTTGCCGGAAGAAGCCTTTTTTCTTCCAGCCCTTCCTTCTCAGGCAGCAAAAACAGCAGCCTGTGTGGATGCCCCTTCCCAGGAAATCCGGATACTGGGCGATTTTAAGAACGAACCTGCCTTCAGGGGGCGTTTCCTTCCCTTTCTGCTGGCTGCCGGTGACCGTTATATCAAGCCGGAGGTGCGCTACCGGGGCAAGGCCTACGACAGCGGTGTAGATTTCCTTCTGCCTGCCGGTTACTTTACCCTGTGGAGCACTGCAGATTCCGATGTAAAGACCACCATTGATATTTTCCGGAATGCAGGAAAAAGGTTAGGCAGCCTTCCCATTTCTGCCCAGGATCTGCGGGGCTATATTTTAAGCGCCTATGCCCAGGCCCTTCCCCCTATGGGGCTTTTAAATACCCGGATGCGGGCCATGCGCCGCCATATGGCTGGAGTCTGCCCTAAAGCCCTGTATGACATGATCTCTGATATTAAAAACAGCAGCCTCTCAGACCAGAAGGAGGCTGCTCAGATCATAAACCAGCTATTAAAAAACGGCCCCGTTTCCGTTGTTGGAAACGCAGCCGCCATCATGGAACAGAAGGAGCTCTTTGACCAGATCCTCCATATCCGCTCCATGGGAGAAACGACATAAAAAATAACAGGCGGCAGGCTTCCCTGAAATCGAAGCCGCCGCCTGTTTTGCTGTTTGTCAGCCAATTCCTCCGTACACAATTCCAAGTACAAATACGATCACACACAGAGGCACATAGACGTATTTTGCAATCGGGCCGAAGCATTTTGCAAGAGGCTTTTTGCGCCCCTCCTCCAGCTCCTTCCTGATCTCATCAAATCCCAGGATATAGTAAATGGATATGGCACCCAGCACAGCGCCGAAGGGCACTACAATAATGGTGATAAAGTCCATCCATGAACCAACCTTTGGCTCTGCCTCCAGGAATAATCCCACTGCAAAGGCAATTCCTGCACACAGGCTTACTGCTGTCTTTCTTCCCAAATGGAAACGGGTCTGCCAGGATTCACTCACTGCCTCAAACATATTGATCAGGCTGGTGATCCCCGCAAATGCCACTGACAGGAAGAATAATGCCGCAAACAGCCTTCCCATTGGAATCTGGCGGAAAATATTCGGAAGGGTAATAAACATCAGCGGCGGGCCGGAAGTAGGCTCAATCCCAAAGGAAAATACAGCAGGCATGATCGCAAATGCCGCCATCATTGCCGCAAGTGTGTCAAAGAAGGCTGTCCGCATGGATGCCTTGGGAATATCCTCCTTCTTTGAAAGGTAGGTTCCGTATACGATCATGCCGGAACCGGTAATGGACAGGGAAAAGAATGCCTGCCCCATGGCCATAACCCATGTATCGATCTTCAGCAGATCCTCCCATCTTGGAACCAGAAGAAACTTATACCCCTCTGCAGCCCCTGGCAGAAATGCCACCCGCACTGCCAGCACTGCAAACAGCACAAAGAAGGAAGGCATCAGGATTTTATTGATCTTTTCAATTCCCTTGGTGGCGCCAAACATAAGTATCCCAGCTGCAGTTACAATTACAAGAAGATGCCAGGGAATACTTCCAAAATCTCCGGTAGCCGCCGCAAAATAGGACGCTGCCTCCTGGATTAATATATCTCCTGTAAGAGAACCTGCCAGGGAGCGCACTACCCAGCCTACGATTACTGCATAGCCAATGGAAATTCCCAGGGAACCCAGCAGGGGGATCCATGCCAGCACATATCCCATCTTTCCCTTTCCAATGGCATTCCAGCAGTATTCATAGGCCCCCAGAGTTCCTGTCTTTGCCCTTCTTCCAATGGCAAACTCTGCTGTCAGCCCCACCATTCCAAACAAAACTACAAACAGGAGATATGGCACAAGAAATGCCGCCCCTCCATACTGTCCTACGCGGTACGGAAACAGCCATATGTTTCCCATTCCTACCGCTGAACCTACACAAGCCAGAACAAAGCCAAAGCTGGAGCCAAAGCCTCCGTTCTGGTGTACATGGTCAGCCGAAGCTTCCCCTTTTTTCCCCATCGGTTTTTCCTCCTAAATGACCATCCTTACAGTTTTAAGCAAAAAACGTAATGATCGGTATTGTTATCACAGAAACAACAGAAGTAAATGCGATTGCCCCGGCCGAAATCCGTCCCCCGGTAGAGCCATACTCCTTCTCCACCATAGTCACTACGCTTCCCACCGGCATTGCCAGAAGAAGAATAAAAATCCCGTAGGACATAGGGTCTATTGGAAGCAGGCGAAGGGGTACAATGCACAGCAGCGGAATCATGATCATATTGATAATTACAAACAATATCTGCTTGCGATCCGTAAAAATGGACTTTAGATCCGATTGTGCTACTGTAATCCCCACCATCAGCATAGACAGCGGTACCGTAGCATCCCCCATCGCATTTACAAAATCAGCAAGGATTGACGGAACATGGATGTGGAATGCAAAAACCACAACTGCCGTCAGGCATGCCATAAGCCCTGTATTACACAGTTTTTTCCAGGGAATGGAAATCTTTGTGTCTCCTTCTCCTGAGGTTGCCAGGATAATGCCGTAGCTGTATACCAGCAGATTATAGCCCATAATATAAAAAGCCACAAAAATAACGGCTTCCTCGCCGTAGAGACTGCGAACCAGCGGAATCCCCATAAAGCCCAGATTAGGAAATATCATCATCAGCCGGTATGTGTTGACCTCCCCTTTCTCCAGTCTCATAAGCTTTGTAAATACCTTGCTCAGAATTATCAGAATAAGGAAGAACAAGATAACCAGGATCATATTTTCCATTACCATATCCGGCCCGTACAGGACTTCCTTATTCAGGACACTGGATACGACCAAGCAGGGATTGAAAATATTTATAATGAGCGAAGATAACGCCCGCCCCCCTTCCTCTGAAACCAGCTTCAGCCGGAAGGCCATATATCCCGCCGCCATCATAAGCGCCAGAACCAGCATCTGTCCCGCAATAATTCCTGCATTCATTGCTTTTACCTGCTTTTCTGTGTGATTGTTCCATTTTAACGCAATTTGTGGGAGATTTCAATAGGTTTAGGCGGCAAGGCTGAAATCCTTCAACCCCACCGGCTTAGTAGTTTATCTATATCCAAAAAGCTCTGACTGCTTGTTTATGAATTTATTATATTGGAAATTTGTGACAAAACTTTGACCGCTTCCTAAATAGTTTCTAAAAATGCTTAAGAAAGCATTACAGGTTTCCATATCTGCAGCTTCTGCTATTCTTCATGCGGTTTCTCAAAAAAGTATTGGCAATCTCATTTAAAGTAAGTTATAATGTTGCAGGTATAGCTGAAGCGTTACAGCATAGGCATGTGAAGCATATGGATTGGAAGAAGGTGACGGAATGCATAAATTTATGAGAACCATTGGTTTTGGTATGTATGAAAACAGACAGGACATGGATAAGCTGCTGAAAAAGCTTGCAAAGGAAGCCACAGGACAGCTTTGCTTAAACGAATCGGATAACAGCCAGCTTTATGAGCTGAGAGCAGAGGTTGCACCTGGGATTGGCGTTGCCATGGCGGGCCGTATCAATAATCGCGGCACCTTCTCCAGGGAATACTATTTCCCCTATGTCCTTTCTCATGAAATCAGCTCCCGATCTGACTGCTCCATTCAGCGCCACGCTGAGCGCGAAACCTTTGCCGGGCTTCTGGATGAATACCGGGTAGGGATTTCCCTTATTTTTTATATGGAAAACTCTCTGGAGCTGCGTGTACGCAGACAGGAAAAGCTTCCCTCTGTTCCAAAGGGTGTTGCCCTGTCCGCTCTTTCCGTCCGCGGAAAGATTCTTCTTCCGGTTCAGAAAACAAGCCAGCAGTCTGAGGCATTAAAACAGGCAGCCCAGAAACGCACCAGCCTTTTAGAGGCAGCAAAACGGGGTGATGAGGACGCCATTGAGACACTGACCGTAGAGGACATTGATTTATATTCCATGGTTTCCAGGCGTGTTGCCAGAGAGGACATCTATTCCATTATTGAAACCTGCTTTATGCCCTGCGGTGTGGAATGTGACCAGTATTCCATTATCGGCACCATCCTTGGCACAGAAACCCGTACAAACCGTATTACAAAAGAAGAAATCTATCTTTTAAAGCTGGAATGCAATGACATCCTGTTTTCCGTTGCCATTAATAAAAAGGATCTCCTGGGAGAACCTCTTCCCGGACGCCGTTTTAAGGGCCCGGTGTGGATGCAGGGAACTGTTTCCTTTGAGCCGGACACCATGTAAGACGGAAGATACCTGTTCCGGTGTAACAGTTCCTGTTTTCAAGCTGGTTTTCATTTTACCTCTTGATTTTTTTCCGGACATAAGGTACTATATAAGACGAGTTGTGTCCCCGGAATTTTTCAGGGAATTTTATATGTTTGTTTCTGTAGCTCAGCAGGATAGAGCGTCCGCCTCCTAAGGTTATGCTCTACCGGCCGCCTTACGATGAAAAGTGACTGTTACCATTTTTAATTGAATAGATGTCTCTGTA
>OLRK01000880.1_pt1 | contig 29837 bp, 31 predicted proteins | sample 1672911 | NCBI WGS metagenome assembly OLRK01 (sample SAMEA3136736, study PRJEB25190) | human gut metagenome | biome: human gut; feature: human-associated habitat; material: faeces | place: Austria | collected 2013 | reverse complement strand
AGTGAAAAACTCCAATCTATCAAAAATCGCATGTGAATTATAGTGAATTACTCCAGCTCGCAAAAGGTTGGAGTAATTTTAAATTTTACCGCGGTATTATTTGGCGGTTACAAAGTAAAAAAACGTACACATCTGATTGCAGTGGAAGAAAAGGCTAGTATTTACAAGCATTTCCAGGATTGGGGTAAAAATTATGGTGGTTTTAATCGGCCTGGTAATCGTGTTCAAAAAGCAGATCAACGAGCTGCTTACCAACGTCTTTAAGGAAATCAACAAACAGTCAAAAGAGGTGTACTGATGAGGAAAAGCGGCCAGATCACAGTATTTTTAAGCATGGTCCTGTTATGTATCGCGGCGCTTTTATGTGCCCTGGTGGAGTCTGCCAGAACGGCGGGAGCCAGGTGTTATCTGCGGGTGGCGGCTGATTCTGCCCTGGATTCCGTGATGGCGGGGTATCACAGAGAGCTGTGGAAACAGTACCGGATCCTTCTGCGGGAATTTGGCGGAGAGGAGGAGCTTGAGGCAGAGTTTTCCAGGTATTTTGACGGGTATTTGGAGGCCGCTGGCTGGTATCCGGCGGAAAACGAGACCGTGATTGTGGATAAAACGATACGGATCGTGGATGACGGTGGAAAACATTTGCAGGGGGAGGTGCTGGACTATATGAAATACGGGGTCTGGTCGCTGGACTTTTCAGAGGAGGAGGCCGTAGGCATCTGGGACGGGCTGAGGGAGGCGGTGGCAGTGCAGGAAACATCGGCGCTGTATGGGGACTGCGCGGACCGGGCGCTGGAACTGGAACGGGTGCTGGAGGAAATTGACCGCGGGCAGAATGGGCAGAAGGAGCTCAGCGAGGAGGGACGGCGGCAGCTCGCCGCCGGAAATGGAGACGGCTTTCTGAGAACGGGGAAACGTCTGATAGAGGAGCTTAAAAAAGTCCCGGGGGCCGTAAAGGAGTACGGGAAGAAGGCGGATGAGCTTCAGAGAGAGCTGGAGTCTGTCTACAGAGAAATCCAGGTAAAAATGGAGGACATGACTCCTCAGACCCGGGCGGCGGCCAAGGAAGAATACGAGAGATATTTAGCTTACACCGCGAAAGATGGGGAGCGCAGAGGGGAGATCGAGAGCCTGACAGGGATCGCGGAAGAAAATGAACGGCTGACGGAGGCAGTTATGGAGGAGGCGCGGGATGTGGAGGATTATATCGCTAACTGGGACGGGGATGAAGATGAGGAGCTGGATGAGGATGCCCTTTGGAGGCCGGTGGCCCGCCATATGGGAGAGTTTCAGGTAAAGAGCCTGGACTGCGCCCATGGAACGGCAGATAAAGAAAAGCAGTCCTTTCTGAAAAATATTATGAGAATAGCGGAAGAAGGGCTGCTGGGATTGGTGCTGCCGGAAGGGACGCAGGTATCCGGGGCAGGGCTGACCGGAGCCCCCCTGGGATCCGTTTCGGAAGGAGATACACCGTCGGAAGGTCTGGGAGACCGGCTGCTTACGGGGGAATACTGCGGACAGTTTTTCCGCCATTTTCTGGACGGATTTGAGGAAAAGCCGGGGATCTGCTATCAGATGGAGTATCTGGCCAGCGGAGAGCTGGAGGATTCGTCCAATTTGGCAGAGACAGCGGCAAAGCTTTTAGCGGTTCGTGAGGGGCTGAATCTGATTCATATTCTGGGGGATCCGGAAAAAAAGGCGCAGGCAAGGGAGCTGGCCGCGGCAATCGTGGGAGTTTCGGGGATGCTACCCCTGGTGGAGGTTGTGGCAGTCCTTGTCATGGGCGTGTGGGCCCTGGGAGAGGCGATCGCGGATGTGAAGGCGCTTTATGCCGGAGGAAAAGTCCCCCTAGTAAAGCGGAAGGAGGACTGGAAACTGAGCCTTGATCAGCTGCTGGATTTTGGAAAAAACGGCGACGTAATGGTTCAGGAGGAGGATCATGGATTTTCCTATGAAAGCTATTTAAAGCTGCTGCTGTTCGCCTCTGATCAGAGGACCCTTCTTTACCGCATGATGGATGTGATGCAGGACGCTATCGGGTGGGCAGAGCCTGGATTTCTCATGGAGCGCTGCGCCGTTCGGGTAGAGATGACGGCAGCCACCCGCGCGGAGCACCTATTTTCCGCGGGCGGGCAGCTGGGCAGCTACAGACTGGAAACGAAGGTGGGAAAGGCTTATTGATATTTACACAGGAGGAAATTGTGGAAAAGAACCATTCACAGGGATTGGGAGGTGGAAAAAGATGCCCTTCTTTCGGAATAACTGCATAAAAAATCAATTTAGAAAGGAAATAAACAAGAATGTGACTCTCCAGGTACGCAATCCCCCATATGATAAACGAAATCTGACAGCCGGAAGGAGGGTGTCTTTTTCCGCCTCCCTGCCAGAGGCTGGTTTGACGTCCTTAAAGGGCGGCATGACAGTGGAGGCAGCCCTGGGGCTTACGCTGTTTCTGTTTTTTATGGCTCTGATGGCGTGCCCGATCCAGATTATGGACACCAGAAGACGGGTTCAGGCGGGGGTGGAGGCGCAGGGGGAGATGATTGCCCAGTACGGGTATTTTACTACCGGTCTGGCAGAGTCTGAGGATATGGATCTGTTGGCGGGAATGTCGGAGGCGGCGATCTGTCTTATGGTAGAGAGGGCTGCGGAGAACAGCGTGGACACAAAACGCGCCGGAAAATTTTCCGCCGGAAAAAGCCGGATTCTGGAGGACGGTGAGACGATTGACCTGATTGTGGATTATGAGATTAAACTGCCCTTTCCGGTGTTTTCCCTGGAGGAACTGCCGCAGCAGGTTCGCTGCCTGAGACGGGCTTGGACCGGAAAGGATGGTTTGGGGGCGGAAAACGGGGATCAGAGCGAAGGGGAAACCATTGTGTACGTGGGCCGGGACAGTGTCCGGTATCATGTAAGCCGAACCTGCCACTACCTCTATAACCATATCACAGCGGTTTCCAGAGGGGAGCTGGACAGTCTGAGGAATCAGGACGGAAAGCGTTATAAGGCCTGTGCCATATGCGGAAACGGGACGGGAGATACGGTCTATATTATGCCGAGCGGGGAGAGCTATCACTCCAGACGGGATTGCAGGTCTATCACTGCCTATGTGCGGGCCGTTCCGTTGGAAAGCGTTCGTCATTTGGGGGCTTGTTCTTATTGTTCTGCCGTAGGAAACTGAGCTTTCCATGGTGAAAATGTTTCCGGCGGAGAAACGCTCTACACAGAGGGAAAAGGGAAACGGTCGCGCTCCAGCGCCAGTGTGCGTCTCAGCCCGCCCTTTTCCCGGAAAATTTATGAAACGAAAAGGGGAAAGGAATATGAAGGAGATTTTGTTTTTAGGCTTTTTGATAATCGCGGCATGGCAGGATGCCAGAAAAAAGGAGATTGACGCCTGGATTTATGTGGTGTTTGGAAGTTTGATCTGGTTTGGAAAGCTGTGCTTTGACGGACCGGTATCTTTAGGCCCTGAGATGGTCAACGCGGTGCCGGGGATATTGTTGGTCCTGTTTTCAAAGTGGTCGGACGGGGCTGTGGGAGAGGGAGACGGCTGGTTTTTCGTGGTGGCCGGGATTGCTCTGGGGTTTAAGAGAAATGTGGCTTTGTTTTTTGTCAGCCTGTTTTTGTGCGTTCTCTGGTGTGCTGGGCTGCTTATGTGGGGAAGGGCAAAGAATATTTCCGTAAGAAAGAGGACGGTGCCTTTTCTGCCCTTCACAGTGCCGGCAGTGCTGTGGATGCTTGTGAGATAGGAGGGCAGACCGGTATGAAATTAAGGGGAAGCTATACGGTGGAGGCAGCGTTTGTCATGGGAATGCTGCTTCTGGCAGTGACCCAGGGGATTTTATGGACTTATCGCCTGAAGGACCAAGTAGTAGGGGCGATGATCCTGGAGGAGGCTGTGGAGTGGGTTCGGTACGACGAGGAAACGCCCCTTGGGGAAAACCTGCAAAAGGGACTGGAGATCCTGGGATTTGGGGTACGCATTGCGGATGAAGGAACTTATTTAGAGGGAACGGTGGAAAAAAACGGGCAAAAGCGGGAGATTTCCATGAAACGGTACGAACCGGAGGAGTTTCTGCGAAAAGTATCAATGATAGAGGAGGGAATGGAACATGGAAATTCGGTATCAGAGGGAGATTAGGCACAACTATCTTATTATAGGGATGGAGTGGCGGCCGGATGATTTTGAAATGAGAATGGCGGAAGAAAACAATATTTCCGGATTTCTGCCGTTCCAGGCAAAGGAAGTGGGCGGGAAACTGGAATGTTATTATGAAATTACCTCCAGACAGCCCTTAAGCCGTATGGTGGAACGAAAGGAGATGCGGGCGGAGGAGCTGCGCCATCTGATTCTGGGAATTTCTGCTGCGGTGGAGGAAATGGAGCGATATCTTTTAGGCGAGGAACACATTTTGCTGGAGCCGGAGTATATATACATTGAACCGCAGAATTATACAGTATCCTTATGCTTTGTGCCAGGATATATGGGAAATTTCCCTGTGGCGGTGTGCCGGCTGATGGAGTATCTTCTGGGACGGATCAGCCATGAGGACCGGGAGGGCGTGGTTTTGGCCTACGAACTGTTTCAGGTGACGAAACAGGAGAATTATGGGATCCGTGATCTGTTGAAGACGCTGTATCAGCCGGAGCACACCTTGGATACACCGATTCCGGAAACGAATTGGTTTCAGGAGTCATTTGCACAGCAGGGCAGAACGGAGACCGATTTCAGCATGGAAGAAGGAAATGTGGAGAAAAAAGGACTGCTGACCCGTCTGAAACGAAAGAAAACGGAAAAAATTCCGGAGGAAAGACGGGAAAACACCGGTTTCGGGCCGAAGGAGCTGTTCCGTCCCAAACGGCCGGAGAATTCCTGGCAGATGGTATTCCCGGAGGATGAGTACGAGAGGGTGGCGGAGCCGCCGGCCCGGTACGGAATGGAGTCTCAGGAGGGAGAGAATACCGCTTTGCTGACGGAACGGGAACCAGCGGAGCGAAGGCTGATCAGCGTTTCCGGAGAAGGGGAGATTTCCATTCCCTATTTTCCCTTCCTTATTGGAAAGCAGGAGGGATTGGTGGACTGTGTGCTGTCAAAAGATACGGTGAGCCGGCTTCATGCCAGAATTGACAAAGAGGGGGACGGGTATACGGTGACAGACTTAAATTCCACAAACGGCGTGCGTGTGTCCGGCCGGCTTTTGCAGACAAATGAGACCGCCTCTCTGCCGGTGGGAAGTGAGATTTATTTTGCGGATGCAGGCTTTTTGTTTTTATGAGTCTTAACAAATTCTGGCAAATATGTTACAATAAGCGTGTATAAAAAGGAGAAAACGTATGCAGCATCGCCGGAGAAAGCCCGCGTATATCAATGACACGCTGATCATTGTCAACATATTATATTTTCTATGGCTGGAATTTTGCGGATCTACGGAAAATGCCTGGTTCATGGTAGAACATGGAGCAATGTACGTGCCGTTGATTGTAAAGCACGGGGAATACTACCGCCTGCTGACATCGGTGTTCATGCACTTTGGGATTTCCCATTTGGTGAACAACATGATTATCCAGTTTGTGCTGGGGGATAATCTGGAACGGGCGTTGGGCAGGATCAAGTATCTGGTGTTTTACCTGGTCTGCGGAGTTGGGGCAAACGTTTTTTCTATGATAGTCAGTATTAATGATTATGAGCCGGCAGTTTCGGCAGGGGCGTCGGGAGCGATCTTCGGAGTGATCGGCGGCCTGCTGTACGCAGTGATCCGGAACAGAGGACAGCTGGAGGACTTAAGCACCAGACAGCTTACGATGCTTGTGGTATGCTCTCTCTATTTCGGATTTACCAGCACAGGTGTGAATAACGCGGCTCATATAGGCGGCTTGGTTCTTGGATTTCTTCTGGGGGTATTATTTTATACCGGCCCGGAGGAGAGGAAACCGTATGCTGAGGAGGGAGGCATGAATGAAGGACGATAACTGCATTTTCTGCAAAATTGCAAATGGAGAGATCCCATCTTCTACCATATATGAAGATGAGGACTTTCGGGTAATTCTGGACCTGGGGCCGGCTTCCAGGGGCCATGCACTGATTCTTCCGAAGAATCACTATCAGGACGTGTGCGCTCTGGATGATTCGGTAGCCGCAAAGGCTCTTCCCCTGGCGGCAAAAATAGGCGCTGCAATGAAAAAGGCATTGGGCTGCAGCGGCTTTAACGTGGTGCAGAATAATGGGAGGTCAGCCGGCCAGACTGTGTTCCATTTTCATGTACATATTATTCCACGGTATGACGGCGGCCCTGAAATGGTGTCCTGGAAACCGGGTGAACCAACAAAGGAGGAGCTGTCAGAGACAGCGGAGCTTATTAGAAATGAATTATAATAAACGGCAGGCAGGAGAGAATATGGAACGTGAAATGAATCAGTTGTTCCGGTCAATTTACGAAACGTATCAAGCACCTTTGAGAACGATTGCCAGAAGGTACGGAGTGGAGTATGACGATATTGACGATGTGGTTCAGGAGACCTTCGCTGCGTATTATCAATACTATCTGTCCAAGGACGGAGAAGAAATCGGCAATATCAAAGCGATGCTGACGAAGATCCTAAAGAACAAATGTGTGGATCTGTACAGAAGGAATTGCCGGATCGGAAAAGTAGAATGGGATCCAGAAGATGGCAGAGTGCCGACCGCGGTACTGTTGCGGTGTATGGGAAAAGATGTTTCAGACCTGGTGATTGAGAATCATCGCTATATGGAGATTCGCGGAATCATTGATGCGATGAAACCAGATTGGAGAGATGTTGTTTACTATTGCTGTGTTTTGGAGTATTCGCCTTCCGAGGCCAGCGAACTGTTGGGCATCTCGGGAACGGCGTGCCGTTCCCGATTGATGAGAGCCAGGATCTATTTGAGAAAGAAATTAGGTCCGGAGTATATGCCTCAGTTTGCGGAATAGGATTCGATCAGAGATATGATCGTATCTACCGCGTTGGAGAGCGGGCTCAGTTCCATTGAGGAGATAAACTGCGACCGGTTTTGATCGGTGGCGGTGATGGCCTGATAAAGGGAATCCTCCGTCAGGCTTTCCTCCTCAAGGACGGTGCTGAATCCCTGCTTTTCAAAGGATCTGGCATTTAAAATCTGATCGCCGCGGCTGGCAGCCGCGGACAGCGGGATCAGTACGTTCGGTTTCCGAAGGGCCAGGATCTCGCAGATAGAGTTGGCGCCAGCTCTGGAGACGATCACATCAGCAGCGGCAAACAGATGCTTTAACGGCGCGTCCACGTATTCATACTGAACATATCCGGCGGTTCCAATCAGGCCTTCGTCCAGATTGCCTTTCCCGCAGATATGTACCACCTGGTATTGGGAGAGGAGCCTGGGGAGAATCTTTCTCACCGCGTTGTTGACGGTGACAGAACCTAAGCTGCCACCAATTACCAGTATGACAGGACGGTTTGCGGACAAGTGAGCGTATTGAAGTCCGGAGAGCTGGTCACCCTCCAAAAGCTCCTTGCGGATGGGGGAGCCGGTGAGGACTGCTTTTTCCTGAGGAAGGTATTTTAAAGTCTCAGGGAAATTGCAGCAGACCTTCTGGGCAGAAGGAATACATATTTTGTTGGCCAGACCGGGAGTCATATCGGACTCGTGGATAATCGTCGGGATTTTGTAATGTTTCGCGGCCAGAACCACAGGAACGGCAACAAAACCACCCTTGGAGAATACAACGTCCGGTTTGTATTCTTTCAGCAGTTTTAAAGCCTCGCCGTAACCTTTTAAAACGCGGAAGGGATCTGAGAAATTTTTCAGATCAAAATATCGGCGCAGCTTACCGGAAGAAATGCCGTGGTATGGAATACCGGCATTTTCAATCAACTTCTTCTCAATACCCTGATAAGAACCGATGTAATGAATCTCGTATCCCAGTTCCTGTAAAGACGGGATCAGAGCGAGATTTGGAGTGACGTGCCCGGCTGTACCGCCGCCGGTTAGGATGATTTTTTTCATATGGTTACCTCCACAGCAATTCGGGTTTTATCTCTATTACTATACTACCCATAAGATGTGAAAAGTCAACCCTTTCAAAAAAGGGAAGTTGAGGATAATTGGCAGAATGAGGTGCTTTGTGGACAGCAAGAAGATCAAGGGGCAGCAGGATGATTATATAATGGATGAGATCAAAGCAGCCTATGGGTTTTCTGAAAGGCAGCTGAAAATGGATATGGATGATGCCATCGCCCACCCAGACACCTCTTCGGAACTGAAAGCTCCGGACGGCGAATTTGAGCTGATTATGCAGAAAGTGAAAACGTGGATGAAGGAGAGAGAGGAAAAACAGTCCGATTCAAGCGTTTCAGACCCTTTGCCAGATACAAATGGTTCCTCATCCCCGCCCCGGCGTTTCCGAAGAAGGAAATGGTCGCGGGTCGTCGTGGCAGCGGCTGTTGTTGGGGTGATTTGCGTGGGGGGGACGGTTTGTGTTGTGGGTAGGAATGGGTTTAAATATGGGGAATTTAGTGGGAGTTTCTCGGATGAGGCAATAGTATGGAATAATACCGAGGTTTTAGGAAGTGGAATTGATGATATTGGGAAAGCGTACGAGGAAATAGGAAAACAATTGAATGTCCCTGTTTTGAAACTGAGATATATGCCAAGAGAAATGAGTTTTAAGGAATTGCAAATTAGAGGTAAAAAAGCTGTTATTAAGTTTCAATTTGGTAAAAATATTATACGTTTGGTGGAAATAAGCGGTTATCAAGAAACAATAGATGTTCATGTATCTGATCGAGTCATATATGATAAGGTTTATAATCGCCAGTTAAAGCAGGACATTTTTTTAAGCAAAAATGAATTAGAGAATGGTCAAATAGAATTTGGCGCTTCAATAAAATCTGATACAGCTTATTATTATTTTAGCGGTATTTTATCAGAAGAAGAATTTGACAAGATAGTAAATGAATTTTATTTTGCACAGTAGCAGGAGATATTTACGTATGAAAAAAATGTTTAGAATTTTAGCAGTTGTGGTTATTATGAGTATTTTAAGTTCAATGACTGTTTTTGCAAGTACAGTAGATGTAAAAAGTTCTGAGACTGTCGTGTTGCAATCTGGAGAAAAATCCGTAGTACGGTTGTATGATCGTAGAGGAAACTGGATTGCAGATGGGATATTAGAGATAAGTAATCCTAGAAATGGACGGATAGGAATATACATGACTACGGAGTGTCATGTAGCAGTTGATGAAATTGAAATGAGCATAGCGGTAAATCAAAAGGCGGAAAACTCAGATTCTTGGTCTCAAGTGGATTATCTTTCATATAATTTTACTCCTAAAGGTAATGAGGAATTAACAGAGGCTACAATTGACATCCAATTAGGTGGACATGAATCTAATCGTGTTTACAGTTTAACTGGATGGCATACTGTATATTACGGAAATAGCTATGAGGATTTAGAGAGCCAAACAGGTGGTCTAAGAATCACAGGCTAATCACCCCCAAAAACCTCACCACCAACCAGCAAATCACCAAAAATTATCTTACACCTCCAAGGCCTCTGGACCCATCTCCAGAGGCCTCACTCTTTCCACAATTCATCCCCTTCACCTAAAAATCCATTCTTTTACCCATCCACCCCCACCGGCCCGCAGCTCTCCCTCACCACAATATGATGGGGCACAATGGTTTTCGTCGCCATCAGATTCGGGTTTTCGATATGGCTGATCATCTGGGAGGCGGCCTCGATGCCCAGCTGAAGGGAGTTTACGTCCATAGAGGTAAGGGGCGGGCTGGAAATCTGGGAGAACAGGGAGTTGTTGAAGGAAATGATAGACAGATCCTTCGGAACCGACAGGTTCATCTCCAGACACAGGCGCTCCAGGCAGGAGGCCAGGATGTCATCACTCACCAGAATAGCCGTAGGGCGGTCCGGGCGTTTTAAAAGGGCCTCCACAGTCTCGTTTCTGACTCCGGGACGGAACGCCGTTTCCAGGCAGTAGCCTTTGGGGGAGGAGAGACCGTTTTCCGCCAAGGCCAGCAGATAGCCGGACTTTCGGTCTCCGGCAAACAGCAGGGAATGGCCCACACTTATATAGGCAATCCGGCGATGTCCCAGAGAAATGAGGTACTGGGTGGCCTCTCTGCCCGCCAGAATGTTGTCATTGTCCACGTAGATGGTCTGGTTGGCGTTGCGGTAGGCCTTGCCCACCAGAACGTAGAGGATTCCTTCCTCGTGAAAATAATTGATCACCGGATCATTTTCGCGGGAGTAGAGCACGATGAATCCCTCCGCCAGGCCGCTGCGCACCATGGTTTTGGCGGCGCGAAGGATCTCGTCTTCGTTTTTTCCGGTGATGACGGTGTTGATGTACTGTTTTTCATTGCACAGCAGGCTGATGCCGCGGATGGCCTCCAGATAGAAAGAGTTTTCATAGGCCTCCCATTCCGACGGAGGAAGAATGATTCCGATGGTGCGGGAGTTCTGGGTAGCCAGGCCGCTTGCCTGAAAATTGGGCTCGTATCCCAGAATATCCATAGCCTGACGGACCTTCTCCTTCGTCTGGCGGCTGATGGACGGATGATCCTTGCAGGTGCGGGAAACCGTGGAGGGGGACACGCCCGCCAGGGCGGCCACGTCTTTTAAGGTAACTGGCATGGAAAACCTCCTTTGCTGCCGGCCGTCCGGAGTAAAAATGACCGCCGGCGAAAATAATGAAAATTGCATAAAGCGTACGTTTCACGCAAGAAAAATCAAAAATTTATACTTCTAGTTTAATCAGTTTGCGGACGTTTGTCAAATGAATTTGCATAGTAAATGCAAACGATTGCACAAGATGTGGGATAAAAAGTGCACAAAACAGAGGTCGATAATTTGTCGAAATGGTAGAAAACGAGAAAAATAAAGGAAAATACTTGCTTTTTCGCGGCTGGATGCTATATATTTAATGCAAGCGATTGCACAAAACAATGCAAACCAACAACGCAACGGTGCAGAAAGCAGAGCAAGCCTGAGAATGAGATGTGCGGGATGGGTATGAAAAGCTGAAAAAGGATGAAAAGGTAAGGAGGAAATTGTATGAAGGAGCAGACCAAGGACGGTTGCACAGGGATTGTCATTCGGTCACCGCTTACGGGTACGGCGGTTGCGGGTGATCAGGTTCCGGATCCCGTATTTTCCCAGAAGATCATTGGGGACGGGGCGGCCATTGAGCCGGCAGATGGGCGGATTGTCAGCCCGGTGGACGGCGAGGTAGTGTCGGTGGCGCCGACGCTGCACGCTTACGGATTCCGCACGGAGGACGGTGTGGAAATTTTAGTGCACTTCGGACTGGAGACGGTTTCCCTGAAAGGGGAGTGCTTTAAGGCCCATGTGGAGCCAGGCGACAAGGTGAAAGCCGGAGATCTGGTGGCGGAAGTGGACGTGGAGGATTTAAAGAGCCGCGGCATGAACACCATCACGCCGGTGCTGATCTGCGAAGGGCTGACAGACCGGACGATGAATGTTCATTTAGGCCCGGTTGAGGCAGGCAAAACGGAGCTGATCACCATTCTGGACAACTGCCAGGAAGGCATGGACACTGCGGCAGAGACAAAAAATGAGACGGCGCAGAAACTGGAAACCGATGGCAAAAAATCCGCGGCCAGCTCTGTGGAGACCACCCAGGCTGGAAACGGCGGCGCAGGTTCCGAAAAGAAGAAAAAGAAACTGCCCATTGATTTCGATTTCCTTCAGAAACTGGGCAAGGTGCTGATGACGGTTATCGCCGTAATGCCTGCGGCCGGTCTGATGATCAGTTTGGGAAAGCTGGTGCAGATGAGCGGCGGCGATATGTCCATGATTCTCACCGTGGGCAGCACCATGGAGAACATCGGATGGGCGATTATCAATAACCTTCACATTCTGTTTGCCGTGGCCATCGGCGGTTCCTGGGCGAAGGAGCGGGCTGGCGGCGCGTTTGCGGCAGTGATCGCGTTTATCCTGATCAATATGATCACCGGCTCGGTGTTTGGCGTGACCAGCGAGATGCTGGAGACGGAAGGCGCCATCACCCACACCTTGTTTGGACAGACGATCCAGGTAGACGGCTATTTCACGTCGGTGCTTGGCGCTCCGGCCCTGAATATGGGTGTGTTTGTGGGAATTATCGCCGGATTTGTCGGCGGAACGGTTTACAACCGCTACTATAATTATAGAAAACTTCCGGATGCCCTGGCATTCTTCAACGGAAAACGGTTTGTGCCCCTGGTGGTTATCGTTTGGTCCGTGATCATTTCCCTGGTGCTGGCTGTGGTTTGGCCGGTGATCCAGACGGGAATCAACGCTTTTGGTGTGTGGATCGCCAATTCCTCCTCCACGTCGCCGGTACTGGCGCCGTTCATCTACGGAACGCTGGAGAGACTGCTGCTGCCCTTCGGACTGCACCATATGCTGACGATCCCCATGAACTACACCTCCTTTGGCGGAACCTACACGATCCTCACCGGCGCCAACGCCGGAACCCAGGTATTCGGACAGGATCCCCTGTGGCTTGCATGGGCGACTGACTTAATCAACCTGAAAAACGCCGGAGATATGGCCGGCTACCAGAACCTTCTGACCACGGTAACTCCCGCCAGATTTAAGGTGGGCCAGATGATCGGCGCTACGGGCCTGCTCCTTGGCATCGCCCTGGCAATGTACCGGAGAGTAGAGCCGGAGAGAAAGAAAAGTTATCGTTCCATGTTTGTTTCCATCGTGCTGGCAGTGTTCTTAACGGGCGTGACGGAGCCTCTGGAGTTCATGTTTATGTTCTGCGCGATGCCCCTTTACCTGGTATACGCGGTGCTGCAGGGCTGCGCCTTCGCCATGGCCGGAATCATCGACCTGCGTCTCCATTCCTTTGGAAACCTGGAGCTGTTTACCAGACTTCCCATGTCGGTACAGGCCGGTCTGACAGGTGACATTATCAACTTCGCGATCTGCGTGGTGGCATTCTTCGTCATCGGCTACGCGGTAGCGTACTTTATGATTGGAAAATTCAAATTCGCTACGCCGGGACGTCTTGGAAACTATACGGATGAGGGCGGAAACGACGAGTCCGCGGATGCTCCCCAGAGCAGCGGGGCCACGGCCGGCGGAAACGGCAGCCAGGCAGAGCGCATCATCGGCCTGCTGGGCGGCAGAGAGAATATCGTGCTGGTGGACGCCTGCATGACGAGACTGAGAGTAACCGTCAAGGATATGGACAAAGTGGCAGACCTGGCAGCCTGGAAGGCAGAGGGCGCCATGGGCTTAATCAAGAAGGACGGAGGCATCCAGGCGGTTTACGGACCGAAGGCGGATGTGTTAAAATCAGATATTAACGATCTTTTATAAAGCGCGGAGGCGGTTGGAGATGAAACTTTTGACTTTAAATACCCACAGTTTGGCAGAAACGGAGTATGAGCGAAAACTGGAGGCGTTTGTGGCCGGGATTCTGGAGGAACAGCCGGACATCATGGCGCTCCAGGAGGTGAACCAGAGCATTTCCGGGGAGGAAGTCCCCCTGGAGGAGCTGCTTGCCAGCGGGTATGTGGAGTCTGTGGAAATGAAGGACGGTTCCGGGGATCTTCTCCCATCCCCGGCCGGCCAGCCAGCCTCGGCGGAACCGCCCCATCCCATTCCGCCCGTCCGCCGGGACAATCACGGCTTTCGCGTGGCATCCCTTCTGGCGAAAGCCGGCTGCCCCTATCACTGGGCGTGGGTTCCCGCAAAGCTGGGATATGGAAAATATGATGAGGGAACGGCCCTCTTTAGCCGCAGGCCCATTGACCGGGCATTCTGGCAGTATTTGACGGATTCCAGGGACTACACGAACTGGAAAACGAGAAAGGCCCTGGGCATCACGGTGCAGACGGAGGGCGGGGCGGCCCATTTCTTCAGTCTGCACATGGGTTGGTGGCAGGACGAGGAGGAGCCGTTCACGAAACAGTGGGAGCGGCTTTCCCGGACGGCAGAAACCCTGAAAGACACGGGAGCTGTGTGGCTGATGGGCGATTTCAATTCCCAGGCCGGGGTGCGGGGCGAGGGCTACGACTTAATCCGCGGCGCCGGTTGGGAGGATGTGTATGAGGCAGCCGCCCGAAAAGGCGGTGAAATGACGGTGCCGGGAGAGATCGACGGCTGGAGAACCGGCGAGGCGGCATCGGGAATGCGGATTGACTATATTTGGCACGGCGGCGCCGAAAGCGTGGATATTTCCTGGGCCGGGACCGTTTTTGACGGCAAAAACCGGCAGGCGGTGTCGGATCATTTCGGATTGATGGCGGAGTACGCCAGAAACTGACGGCGAAGTGAGCCGGAAATGGATGGCAAAATATGCCGGAAATTCATGGCAAAACGCGCCGGGAAGGAGAACGATTTATCATGAAACGAGAGAGCGGGATTTTACTCCCTATCACCAGCCTTCCGTCCAGGTACGGCATCGGCTGTTTTTCAAAGGAAGCTTATGAGTTTGTGGATCAGCTGAAGGCGGCGGGGCAGTCTTATTGGCAGATCCTGCCTCTGGGGCCCACCAGCTATGGGGATTCGCCCTACCAGTCCTTCTCTACCTTCGCGGGAAATCCCTACTTTATCAGCCTGGAGCGGCTGCAGGAGGAGGGCGTTCTCACAGAGGAGGAGTGTGAGGAGGCAGATTTTGGCAGCAGGGCGGACAGCATCGACTACGCAAAAATCTACAAAGGCCGTTACCCGCTGCTGCGGAAGGCCTATGAGAGGAGCAATATCAGCGAAAATCCGGATTTCTGCCGTTTCCGGGAGGAAAACGGATGGTGGCTGAAGGATTATGCCTTATATATGGCGGTGAAGGCCCGGTTTGAGCAGAAGGCCTGGTATGAGTGGGCGGAGGACATCCGTCTGCGGTGGGACAACGCCATGGATTACTACCGGCGGGAGCTTTACTTCGACATCGAATTCCACGAGTATTTACAGTTTAAATTTATGGAGCAGTGGACAGAGCTGAAGGCCTACGCCAACAGCCAGGGAATCCGCATCGTGGGCGACATTCCCATCTACGTGGCCATGGACAGCGCCGACGCCTGGGCCAATCCCTTCTTGTTCCAGCTGGACGGGGAGAGCAAACCAGTGGCGGTGGCAGGCTGCCCGCCGGACGGATTTTCCGCCACAGGCCAGCTGTGGGGAAATCCTCTCTATAACTGGGAGTACCACAGACAGACAGGGTATGGCTGGTGGATCAGCCGCCTGGCCCACTGCTACCGGCTGTACGATGTGGTGCGCATCGACCATTTCCGGGGCTTTGACGAATATTTCTCCATTCCGGCGGACGCGGACACGGCGGTGGACGGCCACTGGGAGAAAGGGCCGGGACTTCCCTTCTTCCAGGCGGTGAAAAATGCCCTGGGAGAGAAGGAGATCATCGCCGAGGATCTGGGCTATGTGACAGACTCTGTGCGGCAGCTGGTGCGGGATACGGGGTATCCCGGCATGAAGGTGCTGGAATTTGCCTTTGACTCCAGGGACTCCGGCTGCGCCAGCGATTATCTGCCCCACAATTATCCGGAAAACTGCGTGGTGTACACAGGCACCCACGACAACGAGACCATTTCCGGATGGTTCCACTCCATTCAGCCGGAGGAGCAGGAGCTGGCCAGGGATTACCTCTGCGATCACAGCACTCCGGATAAGAAGCTGTACCTGTCCTTCATAAGTCTTGCCATGCGCAGCCAGGCCAGAATGTGCATCATTCCCCTCCAGGACTACTTGGGCCTGTCCAACCGTTCCCGGATGAACACGCCGTCCACCGTGGGAAAGAACTGGAAATGGCGGCTGAAACCGGGACAGATGTCACCGAAACTGGTGGATCTCATCGGAAAAATGACGCTGCGCTACGGCCGGTGGAATTGGGCGTAACCGGCCGCTGGATGGAAAGGGAAAAAACCTGAAAACACTTTTTATTTCCTGGCGGGGAGCCGGGCTGGTTCGGGAGAGCTCGGACGGGCGCGGTTCCCTGGCGGGAGCTTTTTGTTGTAGAGGTGAGAGTGGTTCCGGGCAGAATTTTGCCGCAGAGATGGGCGCGGTCTCCCCACAGGAATTTATTCCATAGGAATGAGAGAGATTTCCTTGGTGGGAACTTTTTGCTGAGAGGATGAGCGCGGTTCCCTGGCAGAAATTTTTTGCCGGAAAATGTCTGCGGCTCCTTGGCGGCCGCCTTTTCCCTGAGTATAAGCACCGTTTCCCAGCATAAAACACTCCGCCCGCAGGCGCAAGACGCTCCGTATTTCAGAATATCAGAATATCGGCCACGAAAATACTTTTCAACAGAAAAAGGAATGATATAATCATAGTAGCCTCAGCGGAATGCCAACCAGGCAGCCGCGGGAGCGGAAATTGGAAGATTCAGAAGGAGAAATCAGGCTATGGCCAGAGTGACAGATATGACAAAAGGGAAACCGGCGGCGCTGCTGATTTCCTTTGCGTTTCCCCTTCTGCTGGGGAATTTGGGACAGCAGCTGTACATGATCGTGGACGCGATCATCGTGGGCCGCGGCGTGGGGGTAAAAGCCCTGGCGGCTGTGGGCGCGACGGATTGGACGTACTGGCTGTTTTTATGGGTGATCCAGGCCCTGACCCAGGGCTTTGCCACGCGAATTTCCATCCACTACGGGGAACGGAATTTCGCCAGGCTGCGGAAAGATGTGGGAATGTCGGTGTTTTTGTGCGCAGGTGCCGGAATTTTCCTGACGGTGATCAGCATGGTGTCGGCCGGTTTTATGCTCCGCGTTCTGAAAACGCCGGAAGACATTTTTGACGGGGCCTATGCCTACCTGATTACCATGCTGGCGGGGACTTTGATTGTCATGGCCTACAATATGGTGTCGGCCATTCTCCGCGCCTTCGGAGACGGAAAGACGCCCCTCGTGGCCATGGGAATCGCGGCCAGCACCAACATTGTGCTGGACCTGCTGTTTGTGCTAGGATTCCATCTGGGAATCGTGGGGGCCGCTGTGGCCACGCTGATTGCCCAGCTCATTTCCTTTTTATACTGCTTTTTCGTGCTGAAAAAGATGGATTTCCTGAAAATGCAGCCAAAAGACTGGAGCTGGGACGGACGGGTGGTTGCCGACCTGTGTATGCTGGGTCTGCCTCTGGCCCTGCAGAATATCCTCATCGCCATCGGCGGGATGATTCTGCAATCCACCATCAACAGCCAGGGAATCCTGTTCGTAGCCGGTTTCACCGCCACCAACAAGATCTACGGGCTGCTGGAAAGCTCGGCCTTCGCCCTGAACTTTGCCACAACCACCTACATATCCCAAAACTACGGCGCAGGACACGGCGACAGGATCCATAAGGGAGTAAAAAGCGCGACCTTGATCGGCCTGGCGATGTCTGTCTGCGTGGCCGTTCTCATGGTACTGTCTGGCAGGACGATCCTGCAGCTCTTTGTGGACTCCTCCGACGGAAACGCGTCGGAAGTGCTGGCCATTGCCTACCGCTATCTGGTGGTGATGAGCAGCCTGCTGTTTACCCTGTACCTGCTGCACATATACCGAAGCGTGTTGCAGGGGCTGGGAAATGGAGTTGGCCCCATGGTTTCCGGCATCATTGAGTTTGTCATGAGGGTGATGGCCGCGCTGGTATTTACGCGGATCTGGGGCAGCGGCGTCATCTTCTTCGCGGAGCCCATGGCCTGGGCGGGAGCGGCGGCCTTTGTGATCGTGGCTTGTCTGTGGAAATTGAAAAAGATCCCCGATTCAAAACGAAAAGAACAGGGATAACAGCGGATAAAATAGAAGAATGGGGACGGCGGCGGCCGTCCTATAGAAACATATGGCAAAACACTGCGTGAGAGCTTGCGTACTAAGCAGTGTTTTGCCATATGTTTTTGCATAGCGGAACTGTCACAGGTTTTTCCCTGAAAAAAGGTTTTACAGTGGAAATTTCTCCGCAATTTATATATAATAGGGAAATACAGCCGCCGGAAGTGGATTTCGGAGGGCGCCAAATGGGCGCGAACGGCAGAAGGAGACGAAAATGGCGGGAAAAAGCGGGAGAGAAGGAGAATGGACGGAGAAGAAACGGCGGGCTGCCGGCGCCGCAGCCGGGCCTTGCGCCGGAGAAATCGTTTCCGCCCGCCCCGGCCTCACCGGCACACAGCTAAAAATGATTGCCATGGTTTCCATGCTCATAGATCACAGTGCCATCAGCCTAGTATCCCCGGCATTTGGGCTGGGACGGCAGTTTTATGGGTTGTATCTGGCCATGAGGGCTGTGGGGCGCCTGGCGTTTCCCATTTACGGGTTTTTGCTGGTGGAAGGGTTTCTGCACACGAAAAACCGCAGGCGCTATCTGTCCAGGCTGATTCTTTTCGCGGTTATCTCCGAGATCCCCTTTGATCTGGTGGCCTTTGGGAGAATGTCCGCTATAGACGGACAAAACATATTTTTTACTCTGGCGATTGCCCTGGGAGTGATGTGGCTTTTGGAGCGATACGGCAAAGGGAAATTGCTCTGCGCGGCGATCACGGCGGCCGGCGGCATGGCCGCGTTCTGGTTGCGGGCGGATTACGGGTTTCTGGGCGTTCTGTATGTGACGCTTTTGTACCTGTTTCGCTGGAACCGGGAGTTTCGCAGGTTGGGACAGACGGTGATGGCGGTGGCCATTTACCCCGATGCCATGTGCGTTCCCTTTCTCTGCTCCATCCCTCTCACGGATCGCTACAACGGTTTGGCGGGGCGGCGGCTGGGAATGTGGGCCTACTGGTTTTACCCGGTGCATTTGTCCGTACTGTACGCACTTTCGATTTGGATATAATAACTGGAGGCGGCAGGCGTACTCCGCGCAATGGAAACTGGCTGCTGACGCAGGCGCACTCCGCGCAGAGGAATATGGCTGCTGACGAAACCGCGCTCCGGCGCGAGTGTGCGCCAAGTGCACACTTTTTAAGGTGGAATAGAATTGGAGGAAATCATGATTTTTGATACACACGCTCATTATGACGATGAGGCATTTGACGAAGACAGAGAGGAGCTGCTGGCGAGCCTGCGGGAGCACGGAATCGAGGCGGTGGTAAACGTGGGAGCCAGCATTGCCGGCACGAAACGGACGCTGGAGCTGACGCGCCGCTGGCCCTTTTTCTACGGGGCTGTGGGCGTTCATCCCAACGAGACGGCAGAGCTTGACGAGGAAAAACTGGAGTGGCTAAAGCAGGTTTCCGCGGAGCCGAAGGTGGTGGCTATCGGGGAGATCGGGCTGGATTATTACTGGGATGATCCGGAGAGGGACGTTCAGAAGAAGTGGTTTGACCGCCAGCTGGAGCTTGCCAGGGAGGTGGGGCTGCCGGTGGTCATTCACAGCCGGGACGCGGCAAAGGACACCCTGGACATGATGAAGGCGGCAAAGGCCGGAGAAATCGGCGGGGTGATCCACTGCTTTTCCTACGGGGTGGAGATGGCGAGAGAATATCTGAACATGGGATTTTTCATTGGGATCGGAGGCGTTCTCACCTTTAAAAACGCCAGAAAGTTGAAGGAGGTGGCGGCCTACGCCCCCATAGAGCGAATCGTGCTGGAGACGGACTGCCCCTATCTGGCGCCGGTGCCTTACCGGGGCAAGCGCAATTCTTCCCTCAACCTTCCCTATGTGGTGGAGGAGCTGGCGCAGATCAAGGGCCTGACGCCGGAGGAGATCGTGGAAATTACCAACCGGAATGCCAGGCGCCTGTACCGCCTGGGGGACCAATAGGAGGAAAAAATGGCGAATTTAGGGATTGCGAAAAATACCATTGAGATTATTCAGAAATACGGGTTTGCGTTTCAGAAACGGTTTGGGCAGAACTTTCTCGTGGACACCCATGTGCTGGAGCGGATCATCCGGGCGGCAGGGCTGACGAAGGAAGATATGGTTCTGGAGATCGGCCCCGGGATCGGCACCATGACCCAGTATCTGGCGGAAAATGCCGGGCGGGTGGTGGCTGTGGAGATTGACTCCAATCTGATTCCCATTTTAAAGGAAACGCTCCAGGCCTACGACAACGTGACGGTGCTCAACGAGGACATTCTCAAAGTGGACATCCGGGCGCTGGCGGAGGAGTACAACGGCGGCCGCCCCATCAAAGTGGTGGCAAACCTTCCGTATTACATCACCACCCCCATTATTATGGGGCTGTTTGAGAGTCAGGTGCCCATCGACAACATTACGGTGATGGTGCAGAAAGAGGTGGCGGAGCGAATGCAGGCCGGGCCGGGGACGAAGGACTACGGCGCCCTGTCTCTGGCGGTGCAGTATTACGCGGAGCCCTACATCGTGGCAAACGTCCCCCCCAACTGCTTTATCCCCCGCCCCAACGTAGGTTCGGCGGTCATCCGCCTCACCAGGCACCAGGAGATGCCGGTAAAGGTGAGAGACGAAAAACTGATGTTTTCCCTCATCCGGGCCTCCTTTAACCAGCGGCGGAAAACCCTTCAGAACGGCTTGAGCAACTCCGCGGAGCTCTCCTTCTCCAAAGAGGAAATCGCCGCCGCCATCCAGGCCCTGGGCTTATCCCCCACGGTGCGGGGAGAGGCGCTGACGCTGGAGCAGTTCGCGGGGCTGGCGGATGCGTTGGGGGAGAAGACGGATGGAACCTGGGAGAGGTGAAAACGGTTTGACACCGAAAAATCTTCTTCATCCAAAAAAGAATTCTATCTTTTTCTTTCTCCCAAAACTTGCTATAATAAAGGAAAGCTGGAAAACTGCAAAAGGGGAAACGGCTGAAGTGGTAACACAATGTCAAACGAGGAGGGCGAAAATATGAAAATTTTAGTTACAGGAGGCGCCGGCTACATTGGGAGCCATACGTGTCTGGAGCTGCTGAATCAGGGCCATGAGGTTGTGGTGGTGGATAACCTCTGCAATTCCTGTGAGGAAGCGTTAAACCGGGTGAAAGAGCTGACGGGAAAGGATCTGGCGTTCTATGAGGCCGACATTCTGGACAAAGAGGCGTTAAACCGGGTATTCGACCAGGAAAAGATCGACGCGGTCATTCATTTTGCCGGATTAAAGGCTGTAGGTGAGTCCGTGGCAAAGCCCCTGGAGTACTATCACAACAATATCACCGGCACCCTGGTGCTCTGCGACGTAATGCGCAGCCACGGCGTGAAGAAGATTATTTTCAGCTCCTCCGCTACCGTTTACGGCGATCCGGCGTTTATCCCCATCACAGAGGACTGTCCCAAGGGAAAAATCACCAACCCCTACGGCCAGACCAAGAGTATGCTGGAGCAGGTGCTCACCGATCTGCACGTGGCGGATCCGGAGTGGAACGTGATCCTGCTGCGGTATTTCAACCCTGTGGGCGCCCATGAGAGCGGCCGCATCGGCGAGGATCCCACCGGCATCCCCAATAACCTGACGCCCTACATCACCCAGGTGGCCGTAGGCAAGCTGAAAGAGGTAAACGTATTTGGAAACGACTACGACACCCCCGACGGCACTGGCGTGAGAGATTACATCCACGTGATGGATCTGGCCATCGGCCACGTGAAAGCGCTGCAGAAATTTGCCGACAAGCCGGACGTTTACATCTACAACCTGGGAACGGGCCGAGGCTACAGCGTGCTGGAGATGATTCAGGCCTTTTCCAAAGCGGTGGGCCACGACATCCCCTACGTGATCAAGCCCAGACGGGCCGGAGACATCGCCACCTGCTACGCGGACGCGACGAAGGCGAAAAACGAGCTTGGCTGGACGGCGGAGCGGGGCATCGACGAGATGTGCCAGGATGCCTGGAGATGGCAGTCCAATAATCCCAATGGATACAGAGACTAATGGCTGCTGAGAAACTGCCATAAATCAAATATGAAAAATTACAGAAACCGGCCCGGCGAGGCAGCTACCCGCCGGGGCCGGTTTCTGCGTTTCCGCAAGGGCCGGCACTTCCCACCCGTTTCCCCCATTGATTTTCCCCCGCCCCATGGTGTAAAATGAATAAGAACCAAATATTCATCAAAAAATGAAAAATGAGATCACAGCGTCTCAAAAGAACCATCATCCCATGATCAAATTTAACGGGAAACAAACCGAACATACGAAAGGAACCATAATGAACTTAAATTTTAAAACCGTAGAAGCCGAAGACATTTTAAACATCACCCCGTTTGTGGGCCTGAGGCCCAATAAAACCTGTGACAGCGTATTTTTAGACAGCTTTCTCTGGCGGGAGTACTACAAGGTAAAATTTGCCATCAGCGACGGCAAGGCGGTGCAGTGGCTCATGGAACTGGACGGAGAGCCCTCCAGCGCCATGCCGTTGTGTGCGGAGGAGGACCTGGAGCACTATTTCTATGAAATGGTGGACTACTTCAACCAGGAGTTAAAAAAGCCGTTCCAGATCTACCTGGCAGACGAGGAGGCCATCTTAAAGCTGAACCTGGATCCGGCCAGATTTGAGGTGAGGGAGCAGGAGGATTTAAAGGACTACCTCTACGACGGCGAGGCCCTGCGTACCCTGGCGGGGAAAAAGCTCCACAAGAAGAAAAATAACTACAATGCTTTCGTAAAAGCCTACGAGGGCCGCGTGGAATACCGCAAGCTCTGCTGCTCTGACCGGGACGACGTGTGGAAATTCCTGGACGCCTGGCGGCTCCAGAAGGGCGAGGATGTGGAGGAGCACTTAGACTATGAGGTGCGGGGCATCCACGAGATCCTGAAAAACTGTTCCGTCCTGCCTGTGGAAATGGGCGGCGCCTACGTGGATGACAAGCTGGAGGCCTTCACCATCGGCAGCTTTAACAAGCGGGAAAACATGGCCGTGATCCATATTGAAAAGGCCAACCCGGAAATGCGCGGCCTCTACCAGTTTATCAACCGAGAATTTCTGATCCACGCCTTCCCCACGGCGGCCCTGGTGAACCGGGAGGACGATCTCGGCCTGGAAGGCTTAAGAAAAGCCAAAATGTCCTACAATCCCGTAGGCTTTGCCCGCAAATATAGCGTAAAACAGATCATGCCCTGAGGTGAAATGTGAGATACTTAAAGCAGGAGGAAAAGGAAACCAGCCGCGCCCTCTGGGAGGCGGCCTTTCCAGAGGATTCCCGGTCATTTGACGACTACTATTTCAACGAAAAATTAAAGGACAACCGTATCCTGGTCAAAGAGGAAAACGGAGAAGTCATTTCCATGGCCCACTTAAATCCCTACCGCGTTCAGGTGCGCGGCCGGGAATACGGCCTGTTCTACATCGTGGGGGTGGCCACGAAGGAAGAATGCCGCCACCGCGGCCATATGCGGGACATTTTAACGGCGCTCCTTCAGGATATGCGGCGGGAACGCCTGCCCTTTACGTTTCTGATGCCGGCGGCAGAGGCCATTTACCTGCCCTTTGGGTTCCGTTTTATCTACGATCAGGCCCACTGGGGCTGGAACATGGAAACTGGCGGTGAAAGCTCCCGTCTCCGGCGGGAGACGTACTCCGCCGCCCAGATTTTAGCCGATCCCCGGCTGATCCGGGAGATCGCCTGCTGGCAGCAGAGGTTTTTAGAGCAGCGCTTTGAGGTGCTGGCGGTGCGGGACGAGGCCTATATCCGCCGCCTCATGGCAGAGCTTGCCAGTGAAAACGGATTCGTGAGCCTTCTTTACCGTCAGGAGGAGGGAGAAACGGCCATCGCCGCCATGGAAAGCGCCTGGGGCCTGGAAAAGACGGAGCAGCGTTTTCTCTACGGGGACGAGGCCGTGACAGAGGAGATCAAACCGAAAACCCCGGCGATTATGGCCCGGATCACCCACCTGGAGGAATTTGCAACATCCATTTCCCTTCGGGAGGACGCCCCGGTGGAACAAATGCAGGTGATCCTCACTGCCTTCGACCGCCTGATCCCGGAAAACGACGGCAATTTCCTGTGGACGTTGGACAAAAATAGTTCCACCATGGAAAAACTGCCGGATGGCTGGGCCTTTCAGGCGGGAGAACCGGCGTACAGCGTCTACCGCCTGGCCCTCTCCGTGGAGGAACTGGCTCAGTGGCTGTTTGGCTACCGGATGCCGGCGGAGGAGATGCCTCAGTGGTTTCAGTGGATCCGCCCGCTTGAGGGCGTTTGTTTGGATGAAGTGGTGTAGGAAAACCGCCGGGCGGCGGCAGACCGGATGCCAGCAGAAAAGGGGGAACAAGAATGGAAGCAGTAGAACAGTTAAAACAGTGGATAAAAGAGAGTGAGAATATCGTGTTTTTCGGCGGGGCCGGTGTGTCCACGGAAAGCGGGATTCCCGATTTCCGCAGCCAGGACGGCCTGTACCATCAGCAGTACGACTATCCGCCGGAGCAGATCTTAAGCCACACGTTTTTCATGAAGAAACCGGAGGAATTTTTCCGTTTCTACCATAATAAAATGATCGCCGCGGACGCGAAACCCAATAAGGCCCATCTGGCCCTGGCGAAACTGGAGCGGGAGGGAAAGCTGAAAGCCGTAATCACCCAGAATATCGACGGCCTGCACCAGGATGCGGGGAGCCGGGAGGTGCTGGAGCTGCACGGCTCCGTGCGCCGGAATCACTGTATGAGATGCGGCAAATTCTATGGTCTGGAAACGATCCAGGCCCAGGCCGGCGTCCCCCGCTGCAGCTGCGGCGGAATGATCAAGCCGGACGTGGTGCTCTACGAGGAAGGACTGGACATGGATACTTTAAATAAGGCCGTAGCCTACATCAGCCAGGCGGATGTGCTGATTGTGGGAGGTACGTCCCTGACGGTCTATCCGGCAGCTGGCCTGGTGGACTACTACCGGGGAAAGAAACTGGTACTGATCAACCGGGACGCCACGCCCTTAGACGGGAGCGCCGGCCTGGTGATCAACGGAAAAATCGGAGAGGTCTTAAGTCAGGCCTGCGGCTGACGGGACCAGCCGGACGGGAAACTGTTTCCGGACGGCAGAAGTTAGGCAAGATGAACCATTTGGAGGGAGAGTATGGGAGAGCGTTTAAAATATGAAGTGGGAGATATTGTAAAACTGAAAAAACCCCATCCCTGCGGGAGCCACGAGTGGAAAATCCTGCGGGTGGGCGCCGATTTCCGCCTGGAGTGCACTGGCTGCGGCCACCAGGTGATGATGGCCAGGCCGCTGGTGGAAAAAAGCACCAGAGGTTTGAGGAAACCGGAGGAAATACCCGAAAACGGGCCGCAAAAGCCTGGAAAATAGGCAAAAAAAGCAGGAAAACCCCTTGATTTCAAGGGGCTTTTCTGGTATGATAGTAACCCGTGACAACCATTAATCCTTGCTCCTGTACTGAAAGCAGGGGCCAGAGACCACAAGGAGGTAAAGAAAGATGAACAAGTATGAGTTAGCAGTTGTTCTGAGCGCTAAACTTGAGGATGAAGAAAGAGCAGCCGCGATCGAGAAGGTAAAGGGCTACATCACCCGTTTCGGCGGTACCGTTACCAACGTGGACGAGTGGGGCAAAAAGAGACTGGCCTACGAGATCCAGAAGATGAAAGAGGCTTACTACTATTTCATCCAGTTTGATGGCGATTCCGTATGCCCGAACGAGGTAGAAGCACACGTTCGCATCATGGAGCCGGTTATCAGATACTTATGCGTTAGACAGGATGCGTAATAGATAAGAAAGAGTGATCGTATGAATAGAGTAATCTTGATGGGAAGGCTGACGAGAGACCCGGAAGTGAGATACTCCCAGGGAGAGCGTTCCATGGCCATCGCCAGATACACGCTGGCAGTGGACAGGAGAGGACGCAGGAGCCAGAGCCAGGACGGCGCGGAGCAGACGGCAGATTTCATTCCGTGCGTGGCCTTTGACCGCGCAGGGGAGTTTGCGGAGCGGTATTTCCGCCAGGGAATGCGCGTGCTGATTTCCGGCAGGATCCAGACCGGCAGCTACACCAACAGAGACGGTCAGAAGGTTTATACCACAGAAGTAATCGTAGACGATCAGGACTTCGCAGACAGCAAGGGAGCTGCCGCAGACATGGGCGGATACCGTCCGGCTGCCGCACCGGCCGAGAGACCGGCTCCTGCCAGCGCAATCGGCGATGGATTTATGAACATTCCTGACGGAGTGGAGGACGAGGGTCTTCCGTTTAACTAAATATTATAGGAGGTAACGCAAAATGGCTTTCAATAAGAATGATAAGGCTGATGGTTCTAAGGTGAGAAGAGGCGGAATGCGCAGAAGAAAAAAAGTTTGTGTTTTCTGCGGCGAGAAGAACGGCGTCATTGATTACAAGGATGTAAATAAATTAAAGAGATATGTTTCCGAGAGAGGAAAAATCCTTCCCAGAAGAATCACCGGAAACTGCGCAAAGCACCAGAGAGCTCTGACGGTTGCGATCAAGAGAGCACGTCATCTGTCCCTGATGCCCTACACCTGCGAGTAATTTCAGGACAAGAGGCCTGTGGTCCCCGGCGGACCGCAGGCTTTTTCTTTTCTATATCATAGGAAACGGCGTCCCCTGTGACGAAAACGCCCCCGGCGGAAGACACGGGCCGCCGTGCCCACGTTTAAATCATTTGTATTTTCAGATCATATGTGGTATAGTAAGGATAATATTCTGAAAAAAGGAGGAATGGTTATGAATCTTAACAGAAATGAGTTCTATTCAGCGGCGGGAAGCTACACCGCGGAGTCCATGGGACGGTACACGGCAAAGACCTTTGGCTGGATGTTTGCCGGGCTGCTGATGACATTTGCCATATCTATGTTCGGGTATCTGACAGGCTACGTGTTTTATCTGTTTCTGATCCCCTACTTCCCCATGATTCTGCTGCTGGCGGAGCTGGGCGTGGTGATCTATCTGTCCGCGCGGCTGGAGAAGATGTCTGTGGGGACGGCGAAAGCCATGTTTTTCCTGTACGCGGCGTTAAACGGGATCGTGTTCTCCACCCTGTTTTTGGTGTATGACCTGGTCAGCCTGGTATTTGTGTTCGGGGCTACGTCCCTGTTCTTCGGAATTATGGCGGTGCTGGGCTATATGACAAACGCGGACTTCAGCAAGCTCCGTCCCTTTATGCTGGCTGGCCTGATATTCCTGGCGGCCTTCTGGGTGCTGTCCATGTTTATCAATCTGAGCCAGTTTGAGACGGCCATCTGCGCCCTGGGAATTTTCCTGTTCCTGGTGATCACCGCTTACGACACGAAGAAAATCAAGGCATATTACCAGATGTACTCCAGGCAGCCGGATATGGCGGCAAAGGCCTCTATTTTCGCGGCGCTGGATCTGTATCTGGATTACGTGAATCTGTTCCTGTACCTGATCCGTGTGCTGGGCAAAAAGAAATAAGCAGGACAAAATAAAAAGAGACAAAAAAGGCGCTGCCAGTGGGTTTTCCGCTGTGCAGCGCCTTTTTTGCGCGGTGCGTGCCTGGCAGCCCGCGCTTTTCGGGTGCCGTAAGGTCATTTTCAGATTATATGTAAGGATGCAGCTGCCAATACTCCTGCGCCAGCTGGATAAAATCCCTGGCCGCCCGCATCTGGTAGGATCCCTTCTTATACACTGCCGACAGCTCCCAGGAAGGGCGGGACGGCAGGTAAAAATAGGCGATCTCGTCGTCGGGACAGGCGTAAATGGCGGGAAGAATGGTGCAGCCGATCCTCCGTTTTACAATGGAGCGGAGGGTAAAGTTGCTGGCGGATTCAAACAGCACGTTCGGAGAATAGCCTGCGGCCTTGAACAGGGGATTGATCAGGTTTCTCATGGTAGATCCCCTGGTCATCAGCACAAAACGGTCTTTTTTGAAATAGTCCAGACTGATCTCCGTGTAGGGCTCTCCGGGGGCAGCGGCCAGGGACGCCATGGGATGGCTCCTGGGGATGGCTAACACCAGATCCTCCGACAGCACGTGAATATACTCATACGTATTGCGGTCCCGCTCGGTGATGGTGACGAAACCCAGATCCAGATACCCTTTGGAAATGCGGGAGAGCTGCTCCTTGACGCCCACCTCCAGCGGCTCGATGGTAATGTTGGGGTACTTGGCGTAGAAGGCGGGGTAAATGCCCATAAACATGGGGATACCCCGCTCCGGTGTCAGCCCCACCCGCAGGGTGCCGATTTTATTGTCGGCCATATCGTTTAAAATGTTGTAGGCCTCCTGCTTGAGCTGCAGGATTTTTCTGGCGTAGGATACGTAGATGTGTCCTGCCTCCGTCAGCCGGAAATCATTCTTGGACCGGTGGAACAGCTGGATCCCCAGCTCCGCCTCCAGTTTTAAAAGCTGCTGGTTCAGGCCGGACTGAGTGATATAGAGGCGTTCTGCCGCCTTGGTGATGCTGTTTTCATCTGCGATTTTGATAATATATTCCAACTGCCTTAGGTCCATGGAAACGCCTCCTTTGTACTCATCTTTTCTATTCTAATGGATAACCAGGGCAAATACAAGGCAGATTTTCCGGAATGTATGCAAATATATACATTTGAAACGTATAAATATTGAATTCTAAAACAAAAAAATCAGTAAAATACAGCAGTTTTACTAATTTAATATTAAAAACACAAAATATAATTAGATACTATAGCTATTTACAAACACATAATTATACAGTATAGTGTATAAAAGAAAATGGAACGCGCGATTGCGCTTGTGAGGAGGATTTATATGAAAAAGGCATTTGTGATAGGAATGATGGGATTGGCGTTCGCGGCAGCGGTTGGCTGCGGCAAAAAGGAAGAAAACAAGCTGGAGATGATCAAGGAAAAGGGCGTGCTGGTGATGGCGACCAGCCCGGATTTTGCCCCCTATGAGTTCCAGGATGTGAGCACCGGAGAGACCGTATACCTGGGCAGCGAGATCGAGCTTGGAAAATATATCGCGGAGCAGCTGGGAGTGGAGCTGCAGATCGAGGCCATGGATTTCTCCGCCGTGGAGGCAGCGATCAGTACCGGCAAGGTGGACATTGCAATCTCCGGATTCGCGAAAACCCCGGCCAGGGAGGAGAACATGGGCCTTTCCAATTACTATAAGGCGGAGAGCTCCGACGGCAAGGATCAGGGCCTGCTGGTTCTGAAGGAGTATGCCAGCCAGTACCAGACGGCGGAGGATTTCGCCGGCAAGAAGGTGGGAGCCCAGAACGGTGCCTTACAGCAGAACCTGGTGACAGAGCAGCTGCCGGATGACACCCAGATGGAAACCCTGACCAATATCAACGACGGCATTATGATGCTGACCACCGGAAAGATCGACGCTCTGGCTGTGGCGGACGCTGTAGGTGAGTCCTACGTGCAGAATTATCCGGAGCTTGCCATGGCTGATTTCTATTTTGACTACGAGTCCAGCGGAAACGTGGCCGCTGTCACCAAGGGCCAGGATGAGCTGCTGGCCGAGGTCAACAAGATCATCGACGACGTGATGGAGCAGGGACTTTACAAGCAGTGGTGGGATGAGGCCGTAGAGCAGGCCAACGCCCTGGGACTGTCCACCCAGTAGTCCGTAAGAGCGGTAAAAGGAGGAAATTTCCGTGATCAATAACATTGTGAAGGTCTGGAACGGGTATTGGAACCTGTTCCTGACCGGTCTTGAATTTACGCTGCTGTTAAGCCTGATTACCGTGCTGGCCGGCTGCGTGATCGGCTTTTTCATGTCTCTGATGAGAATGAGCAAGTGGAAGGTGGGAAATGTACGCCCCCTGTCGGCGATTGTAGGCATTTTTGTGGAAATTGTCCGCGGCACGCCTCTGCTGCTGCAGCTGTACTTTTTCTATTTCCTGCTGCCGGACCTTCTGTATTTCTGGGAGCCCAGCAAATTTACGTGTATTACCATCGCCCTGTGCTTAAACTCCGCGGCCTACGTTTCTGAGATCATCCGCGCCGGCATCCAGGCGGTAGATAAGGGACAGACGGAGGCGGCCCGCAGCCTGGGCTTAAACAGCCGTCAGGCCATGATCCAC
>OLRK01000879.1_pt1 | contig 29846 bp, 25 predicted proteins | sample 1672911 | NCBI WGS metagenome assembly OLRK01 (sample SAMEA3136736, study PRJEB25190) | human gut metagenome | biome: human gut; feature: human-associated habitat; material: faeces | place: Austria | collected 2013 | reverse complement strand
CGATCATAGTAGGTTTTCGTCAGCTACTGCCGAAAACCTACTATGATCGGTGAAGCAGCCTCGCTGTGGCAGATGATCCCCAGCCGCAGTGTCCGGGCGATCACCTCCTGCGTCTGCATAGCCATCAACCTGAATCTTCACCGCCAGAAACTACTCCACGACCGCCTGTTCCTTCAGAACGTCTGTCAGGTCCTGGCCTACAAATTGAATGATGAAAACGGCCTCTGCGGCAATCTCTCCGAGGCCCTGGAAATACGGCTTTCCCGCTTTATCCTCTCCAACTCCCCCGGAGACACCTTCGCCTCCCAGCTCACCATCTGCGCTGACATTCTCAATACCAGTTACCGCCATCTGCTGCGCATGATGAAGGGTTTCTGTATGATGGGCGCCCTGGAGAAAAGGAAAAATGGTTACCAAGTGCTTAACCGTAACCTGCTGCAGCAGATCTCCGAGGGCGCAGTGGCTGTCAACGGGATTTTGGAATCATAGAAGGATCTCCTCCAGCCCTCTCTTAGGCACATAGTGGATTCCATCCTTATCCCGATAATACTTTATATCTCCGTCTTCCTTTACAGGCACCAGCATCACCGTCTCCTTCGGACGGCCCAATGCCAGCACATTTGCCAGAGCGTATTTCTCTGTATCTATTCCCAGCCCCGCCATCACCTTAGCCCGGTCCACACTTCCCAGAATACAGCCGCCATATCCGGCCTCTGCGGCGGAGAGCATAATCGTTTGGGCGCAGATGCCTACATCAATCGGCCGGTTCTTTCCCAGAGACAAATCGTCAAAGATTAAAACGTAGGCGCTCGGACGCTCTCCCGGTTCCGGACCACCCCAATCCGGCAGCGCACCGGCCCATTTCAGACACGGAAAGATCAATTCCCGCTCCTCCTCTGACGTACAAATCTTGAATTTCAGCGACTGACCGTTCGCTGTAGACGGCGTATAACGGACATTATCCACCCAATCCCGGAGCATTTCCTCCGGAATATCGTCCTCCTCGTAAAATCTCCGGATTGACCGGCTTGCCTTCAGCAAATCCTTAAACATATGGTTTTCCTCCCGCTCTCCTGTGTCTCAACCTTCCTCTTTGGCTTTTTTCACCTGTTCCAGAATCTGGGCGCGTTCTTCCTTAATCCCCTCGTACAGCCGGTAAAATGGCCACTGGGCATTCGTTGGCGTCACTACCGCTTTCAATTCCACTTTCGCCAAACCCGCTTTCCGGATCGCAAGGAGCAGTTCGTCAATGCGGCGGCTGGTAAAATTCTTCATCACCAGGATTTCCTCCTGCGGAGCAGAAATTTCCTCTCCGGAAATCCTTTCTTCAGACGTATTCCTCGGCTCAAATCCTTCCATCCCCGCCAAATATCCAACTGTCTCCCCAAACTGCTCCGGGGAAATATTTTTGATGCGTACTCCCAGCCTTACAAATACGCTTTTCAGCTTTGCCGTCCGCTCAGTCGCGTTTGGCGTATAAAACAGCACCATTTCTGCAGAACGATTCATATTTCCTCCTTATATGGATTTTCGATTTTCATATCATTTTTGTTATGATATTTTTCAAATATCAATTTTGTTATGAAACCAGATTTATGATACCATGCCACCCCACTGCTGAAAAGCCCCGAAAATCCGAGTCCTGTTTTCGCCAAGCAAACCGTTGAGATACTTGGCCGGAGGCACTCATCCCCTGCCTCCGGTCATCCGCTTTGATGTCTTTCAGGCTATTTCTTTAAACATTCTCCAGCAGCCGGATCAGACGGCTGGTTCCCAGCCGATCCGCTCCCAGTTCAATAAATCGCTCCGCGTCTTCTACAGAGGAGATTCCACCGGCAGCTTTGACCTTTACCTGAGGGCCAACATTCTCTTTCATGAGTTTCACATCATCAAAGGTCGCTCCTGCCACAGAAAATCCCGTGGAAGTCTTAATGTAATCAGCGCCTGATTCCGTCACCACATGGCACAGTTCCACCTTTTCCTCCTCTGTGAGCAGACAGGTCTCAATAATCACCTTCAGCACCTTTCCCGCACAGGCCGCGCGTACCGCCTGGATTTCTTCCAGTACGCCGGTATAGTTCCGTTCCTTCACCATCCCGATGTTAATGACCATATCTATCTCATCAGCGCCATTTCCCACTGCGTCCTCCGTTTCAAATACCTTGGCCGCAGGCGTCATGTAGCCGTTCGGAAAACCGATAACCGTGCAGATCGAAAGGCGGTCACCAACATACTCCTTTGCCGGTTTCACAAAACAGGGAGGAATGCAGACGGACGCGACACCGTGCGCCATGCCTTCCTCGCAAAGCGTCCGGATCTGTTCCCAAGTGGCCTCCTGCTTTAACAGGGTATGATCCAGCCGTTTTAAAATCTCTCTTTTATCCATAAATGCCTCCCAATCAGTCCAGCCTGTCCAAAATAGAGTATCCGATGGTTCCCTCCGGCATTTTCACGTCAAAATTATCCGCAATCGTAGCACCGATCACCGCAAAGGTGTCTGCTCCTTCGATCTCTCCGCCCTGTGCCATGGACGGGCTGTAGGCGATAAACGGCACCAGCTCCCTAGTATGATCCGTTCCGGTATAGGTGGGATCGTTTCCATGATCCGCTGTGAGGATAAGCAGATCGTCCTCCTTTAAAAGAGGCAGCAGCTCCCCTAATTTCTCATCAAACCGCTCAATCTCCTCCCCATATCCGACGGGATTGCGGCGATGCCCCCACAAGGCATCAAAATCCACCAGGTTGGTGAAACATAGTCCCTCAAAATCCCGTTTCGCAATCTCTATGGTCTGCTCCATGCCATGGACAGAGCTTTTAGACTTATTAGACTCTGTAAGGCCCTCTCCATCAAAAATATCGTAAATTTTTCCCACAGAGATCACCTGATACCCTGCCTCTTTCAGAGCATCAAGAGTCGTTTTTCCGTAAGGTTTCAGCGCATAGTCATGGCGATTCGCTGTCCGCTTAAACTCTCCCTTTTTCTTTCCCACATAGGGCCTGGCAATGACGCGTCCCACCTTCCACTCGTCCTTCATGGTCAGATCTCTGGCAATTTCACAGTATTTATACAAGGTCTCCAGTCCCATTGTCTCCTCATTTCCACAGATCTGAAGAACCGAATCCGCAGAGGTATATACGATCAGGTGGCCTTCGTTTATCTCCTCCTCTGCCAGCTCATCTAAAATCTCCGTGCCGCTGGCGCTCTTATTTCCAATAATCTTTCGTCCGGTGCGTTTCTCCAGCTCGTCGATCAGCTCTTTTGGAAATCCTGTATCGGTGAATGTCTGAAACGGCTGTGTAATATAAAGGCCCATCATCTCCCAATGGCCTGTCATAGTGTCTTTCCCCAGGCTTTTTTCCTGGAGTTTCGTGTATTTTGCCATGGGTTCCTCCACCGGATCTACCTGCTTTAAAGGATGAAGATTGGCAATTCCCAGTTTCTGAAGGTTCGGAATGTGAAACTCCTCCATTTTTTCAGAAATATGCCCCAGAGTATCCACCCCCACATCACCGTACTGGGGGGAGTCCGGTGCCTGTCCGGCTCCCAGGGAATCCAATACTACCGTAAAAATACGTCTGTATTTTTTCATAAAATCTTATTCTCCTTTCTCCTTATCCTGTCTGATCAGCCTGCGGATCGCCTCAATCGCCACAAGGATCGGCGCCTCCGTATCGTGACAGATGGGATTTTCCATACCTGCTGCCTCCCGCTCCTGATTTCCAACCACCAGGAAATTAGAACCGCAGCGAACGCCCAGATAGCTGGCCACAATAAACAGGGCCGCCGACTCCATTTCCGATGCTTTGCATCCCAGGCGCAGCCATGCCTGCCATTTATTCAAAAGCTCATAGCTCACCGGCTTTGTCTCCGGGGAATGCTGTCCGTAAAAAGAATCCTTACATTCCACTACTCCCACATGGTAGGTATGGCCCAGGCTCTTTGCCGCGTCCACCATGGCATTTACCACATCCAGATTGGCCACAGCCGGGAATTCAATGGGCGCATACTCCTTCGTCGTCCCTTCCATACGGATCGCTCCCGTGGCGATCACAATATCTCCTCCTTTTACGTCCAAAGCCATACCGCCGCAGGTGCCGACCCGCAGGAACGTATCCGCGCCGCAGTTTACCAGCTCCTCCATCGCAATCGAAGCAGACGGGCCTCCAATACCTGTAGAAGTAACACTCACTTTTTCCCCATCCAGATAACCTGTGTAGGTAACAAATTCCCGATTGTCCGCCATCAGTTTCGCGTTTTCAAAATGTGCCGCAATCTTCTCGCACCGTTTCGGGTCACCGGGAAGAATCACATAGCGTCCCACATCGCCTTTTCTCAGATTAATATGGTACTGCAACCCAACCTCACCGGAATAATTCTGCATAAAACCTCTCCTTTCTGTCACTGTCTCTGTACATCCCGTTAATACTTGTATAATATCACGTGTCTTGTCTAATTTCAAGCCCCAATTTTCCCTATTTTCTTTGTTTTTTGTTGTATTAAAAACTTGTCTAAAATACTTGACAAACCATTCCATGTGCGTTACTATACCAGTATGAACTTGTCTAATTTTCAGGAATGGGAGGAGCATTACAGTCCATGCCAGAAATGATCATTGATGTCCATAAAAAATCTAAAAATCTGAAACATATCCGAGTCTACGACCGGCTCTACCGTCTGATCCAGGAGGGCGCTTACCCGCCTGGAAGCCAGCTTCCTTCTGAACCTGATCTGGCCACTGAGATGGGAGTAAGCCGCATGACTTTACGCCGCGCCCTCTCTCTGCTCGTAGACGACGGCCTGGTGAAGAACGTCCGCGGAAAGGGAAATTTTATCCGTCCGCAGGAGAACTTGTCTGATTCCGGAAAACACGGACTGGAAACCCTGTCTCATCCTGTCTATGCCTGCTGTGCGGAACGCCCGGACAGCGTGGAACTGGAATTTCGCCTGGAACCTCCGTCCGAGCCTGTATCCAGCAGCCTGGAGCAGCATTGTGCCGCCGTTGTCATCGCAGACCGCTGGTACAAGTTTCATGGACAGCCGGTTGCTTATTCCCTGTCCATTCTGCCCATCGAGGTTATTTCTCGGGTCGGGACTGACTTAAATCATCCGGAGGAGCTGGAACACTTTCTGGAGACAGCAATTTACAGCCAGGCAGCCAGCAGCTCCCTTCATTTAACAGTATCCAACGCCGGCAATTTCAGCGCCCAAAAATACGTCCTTTCCAAGACAAATTCCTTTCTTCTGATTCAGGAGACGCTTTACGCCGCCGACGGGAGTATTCTGGCTGTAAACAAGCATTTTATCCCTCTGGAGCTGTTTCAGGCGAGAATTTATACCTGATCCCACAGCACTCTCCTTTTCTTTTCCTGCGGCTTAGTTTATGCCATCCATTGTGTGTTCCAGACAGATGCGCATACGCAAAGGCCGGGCGTCTCTGTTTTCAACGCCCGGCCCCAGCCGTTTCGTATTTTATTTGTAACTGATTTTCAGACGGAACTTTTACGACAGCCCACTTTCAATCTTCTGTTCCTTAATTCCATGTTTCTTCGCATACCCGGTCAAAATCATGGTCAGCGCTCCATCTCCGGTCACGTTGCAGGCCGTTCCAAAGCTGTCCTGCAGCGCAAAGATCGTCAGCATCAGAGCAGTTCCGGCATCATCAAACGCGAGCACGCCGGTGATCAGCCCCAGAGATGCCATGACCGTTCCGCCAGGCACGCCCGGAGCTCCGATCGCAAATACGCCAAGCAGGGCGCAGAACAGAATCATGGTTCCAAGACCCGGCAAAGAGCCGTACAGGATCTTTGAAACTGTCATCACGAAGAATACCTCCGTAAGTACGGAACCGCACAGATGAATATTGGCAAACAGCGGGATGCCAAAATCCACCATATCCGCACGCAGCGGCGGTTCAGATTTCTTCGCACAGCGAAGGGCTACCGCCAGAGTCGCCGCAGAGGACATCGTCCCGACGGCGGTGATGTACGCAGGGCCATAATTTTTGATTACATCCATAGGATTGCTGCCGGAATACGCTCCGCCGATCAGATATAAAAGCGTCAGCCAGATGTAATGACCCACCATGACAATCAGCACTACCTGGATAAACACCGGCAGCTGCTTTGTAATCGTCCCTTCATAGGACAGGGCGCAGAACGTAAAGGCAATAAAAATAGGAAGAATCGGAATCACGACTCTGGTCACAATCGCCAGCACAATATTCTGGAACTCCTCCAGAACATCCGTAATCACCTTCGCCTTTGTCCAGGTCGCGGCCAGGCCTACCAGCAAAGAGAATACCAGCGCGCTCATTACCGACATAATCTCCGGAATATCCAGCTGGAACACAACCCCAGGCAATTCCTTTAACCCTTCCACTTCTGACACGATGGACAGATGGGGAATGATTGTATAGCCTGCTGCCATGGAAAAGAGTGCTGCTCCCACGGATGACACGTATGCCGCCAGGATCGCTACGCCCAGCATTCTGGACGCATTGTTCCCCAGCCTTGTAATTGATGGCGCGATAAATCCAATGATAATAAGCGGTACGCAGAACAAGATCAGCTCGTTCAGAATGTATTTGATGGTCACGACCACATTCATTACTGACTCATTTGCAACCTGCCCTACCAGAATGCCGATTATCACTCCCAAAAGAAGTTTAAACGGCAAACTACCGACTATTTTTTTCATATTTTCACCCTCCAATCATAACCTTAATGATTGTCTCATTGGTCTCCTTCATTCCTTCTTTGGCGACACGGCCCACATTGGCGATGGTCTGATCCACGCCGTCTGCCACGATGCCGTCTCCGCCGCAGAACTGCTGCCCGCGGATATACATCTGATAACCCAGGATTCCAGCGCCTACAGCCGTCGCGATCTTTCCAGCACAGGACGGCTTTGCCCCGTCACACACCATACCGGACACAATGGCAAGCGCGTTGCTCACCGTATGGCTCACTACGTCGAAATCGCCTCCGTTCAAATACGCGATTCCAGCTCCAGCCCCCGCTCCTGCGCTTACAGCGCCGCAGAACGCAGACAGACGGCCAATCGGTGTTTTCTGATGGATCGCCGTCAGATTGGACAGGGCTAACGCACGGTACTTCTTTTCCTCGTCCACCTTGAGCTCCTTGGCATATACCAAAACCGGCACAGATGCCGTAATTCCCTGATTTCCGCTGCCGGAATTGATCACTACCGGCAGCTCACAGCCATCCATTCTGGCATCGGAACCTGCCGCAGCCATAGCCCTTGCTCTGGTTGCCACATCTTCTCCCACCGCGGAAACGAGAACTTTGCCCACATTGGCTCCATACTGGTTCTTCATTCCTTCCTCAGCGATGGCCCAGTTGTAGCTTTCCTGGATTCCCAGAATCGGTTTTACATCCGCTACGTCCACAGTGTTGGCGAAATCCCAAATATCCGCCATATTAAGGAGAGTACGATCCGTTAATCCTCCCTCAGTCTCTCCGTCCACCTTTACTTCTTTTTTAACATTCCCATCCTTTTCGATGAGAACCACATTGGTATGATAATTGGCAATACGAACCTTTGAATAAGACTCTCCTTTATACATGGTCACGATAATATCAAAGGTCAGGCCGTTGTCAATGTGTTCTACCTGAATATCCGTCTTTTCCAGGAACTCCTTAATCTGTCCGATCTGCTCTGGAGTTACCTGGGAAATGACCTCCAGCTCCTTATCTGCGTCTCCTGCCACGATTCCGGCAGCAGCAGCGGCCTCAATCCCTTTCATATGGCCGGTATTCGGCACAATCACGGACTTCACGTTCTTAATGATGCTGCCGCTGGCTCCCACTACCACACGATCCGGCAAAACGCCCAGCTCACGCTCTGCCACAGCTGCCGCGTAGGCCAGCGCAATCGGCTCCGTACATCCCATGGCAGGAATCAGCTCCTCTTTGAGAATATTTATATATGCCTGGTACTTTACATCTGTTTTTTTCATATGAATCTTCCCCTCTTTCCGCCATCCATTCGGACCGGCATTCACTTTCTTATTCGTTTTCACATCCTGCAAACGGCATTATACAGCTAATTACCGCTGCAATTTTCGTTGACCTATGCCGTTTTCTATTATATGATACTTCTTAATAGATGTAAAATTTAATGTTTTAAAGAAATAGTTTAAAATTTTTAAATCATATGCAGAGGGGGAACAATACGTGGAGTTTCGGGAAATCACCACCTTTCTTCAGGCGGCACAGCTGAAAAGTTTCTCAAAAGCCGCCCAAAAATTGGGCTATTCCCAGGGCGCCGTCACCATACAGATCAAAAACCTGGAAACCGAGCTGGGAGTACGTCTGTTTGATCGTATCGGCAAGCAAATCAGCCTGACCCACCACGGAAACCTGTTTTACCAGTACGCCATTCATCTCACCAAAGAACTGGCACAAATACGGGACGTCATGGCCGACGCGAAGGAACCAAAAGGGACTCTTGCTTTGGGAACCATAGAATCTCTGTGTTCCTCTCTGTTTCCTCCCATCCTCTCAGAGTATCACCGGCTGTTTCCTGAGGTAAGCGTCAGCATTGTCATTGATTCACCTATGGTGCTTTTGGATATGCTGAATGAGAACGCCCTTGATATTGTATATTTCCTGGACAAACGCCTTTATGATAGAAAATGGGTGAAAGTGCTGGAAGAACCGGAGGAAATCGTATTTACCGCCTCCGCCTCCCACCCATTTTCCGGAAAAAAAGAGCTTTCCCTTGACGAGGTCATTGCCCAGCCCTTTCTGCTCACGGAAAGAGATGCCAGCTACCGCAATATTCTGGACCGATACCTGGCTGCCTACGGAAAAAAAATTCGTCCATTTCTGGAGATTGGAAACACAGATTTTATCGTTCAGATGCTGCGAGAGAATACCGGCCTCTCTCTTTTGCCGCTTTTCTCCATAGAAGAAGATATTCAGTCCGGACGGCTCGCCGCCTTGGATGTGGCCGATTTTCATATGCAGGTCTGGCGCCAGATCGTTTACCACAAAGACAAGTGGGTCACCCGGGAAATGCAGGAGTTTTTGCGCCTGGCAGGGGCGCGAAGTTCCAATCACGAAAAAACATTTCACTCTCTGGATTTCTCTCCTGAACAAATTTGAGTGTCCCCCTGATTGTCAAAACCTTTTCTCCCCTTTATAATAGAGGTAATATCCGTTTTTCGGATTGATTTTGCCGGCTGAAGGGGAGAACAGCCTGGCCTAAGGGGGAGTTTATTATGAATTCGTTAGTTCAGACCGCTTGGAAACGCTTTCAAAACGCGTTTCCCGTGATTCTTTTTTTCTTTGTACTGTTCTTAATCATTGTCGAAGGGTTTGGCCTTCAGTACGCGATCGTGGTTTCTGTATTCACCACCATTTTCCAGACACAGCATACGAAAAGCCACACCCTTTCCTACTATGTGAAACTGCTGCTCAACAGTTATATCCTGTGCGGATTGGCTTTTTTGTCTTCTTTAAACCTGCCGCTGTGTATTCTTTTAAATTTCACCGTTCCGTTTCTGCTCGTGTTTCTGCACAGCTCTCAGTTCAATCAAAAAGGTTATTTTTCCTACGCGATGATTTTTGTCTTTCTGGAATTGATGCCTCCCACGCTTTCCACTCTGCCCATGGAACTGGCCGCTATCACGGTGGCTGTGTTTGTGCTGGGCCTGAGTCTGCAGCTTTACGCCCGTTTATTCTTAAAAACCTCTGAACCCTGGGCAGAAATTCGTTTGGGCATAGGGGAATTGGCAGACCTTTTAGACCTGATCGCCTCCGGAAATCTTTCTGACGACACCAGCGCCAGACTGCGGCGGCTGGAACAGGATTTTCACCGTCTCTCTTATGGCGGACACGGTTTTTTTGCTCTCAAAACAGAGACCTCCCGCCTCTATGATATGCTGGCCATTTTATTTCAGCGGGCGTCTTACCTGGTCACCGACACTTCCTGGAAAAATTCTGTGGACGAAGCCCATATTGACGCCCTGCACCGATTAGCCGCGTATCTGCGAACCGTGCGGGATCAGATGTCCTCCGAGAATAACAGGGCCCTCATTTCTGAGGCGCGGGCATTTTTAAATGGGATGAACCTGGAAAACGGGCGGCTGCGCATCTTCTTTCGCAGTTTTCTTCATATGCTGATTCTCATTTTAAAAAGCGAAACAGAACCAGAAACGACAGCGCCTCCATGGCAAAAACTCAGTCTGGACGACACCATCGCCGGGCTGCGCAGGCGCTGCACCCTGGAATCCTTTGAAATGCGGTTCGCGCTGCGCCTCTCTGTGGTCATGACCGTGAGCTATACCATAAGCTACCTGGTGGATATTACCCATTCTTACTGGTTCCCTATGAACGCGTTTCTCCTGCTCATGCCCGCTTTTGAGGAGAGCAATTACCGGATGAAAACCCGGCCTGTTGGAACCGCCATCGGATGCCTGTTCGTCTATCTGGTTCTGCCAAATCTTCATACTACGGCAGGGCAGTTTGTATTCGCACTGGCAGCTCTGTCCATCATGTACTGCGCGACCCCGGGCACCTGGAACCATCCGATTTTTTCCACCTGTTACGCGCTGACGCTGGCATCCATGTCCATTCCTCAGACGACGGCCATCTCCATGCGTCTCCTTTGTCTGGCGGCGGCAGTTGTCCTGGTGTATGTGGTCAATCACTTTGTATTTCCTACCAGCCGGGATACCATGTTTCGCTTTAATATGAGAACCTTGTTCCGCCTTCACAATTCCTATTGGGAAATTATCCGGCAGACCCTTTATGGGCGGGTGGATTTATCCTTTGCCAGAGAAATTCTCACCTACTTCCACATGATTTATGGAGAGGCAGCTGCTTACATAAACAGTCTTCCCGATTCAGAGGGAAAATCTGCCGGTCAGAAAACCCTTATTGTACTCTGGCAAATCTTCTCCGAATTGGAACAGATGGAATTTTTGATCCAAACCGGATACGTGGACAGACGGGCCTTTGACTCCCTGCTTGATCTGGCAGCCGCCTGCCAAAAACGGTTTACCAAAGGGAACCATACCCCATTGCCTGAATTACGGGAAACTTCCTTACCGTCAGCAGACGGGGAACCGGTATCCGCGGCAGATCTCACCACTGGCCGCTCTCCCCTTGTCATTGCGCCATCTGGAAATCTGGATCTGGACTATGTGATCCGCCGGTATCTGAAAAACGCCGAAAGTGTAACCGCGGCATTTGGAACATTTGCCTAGCTGTATTCACTTGATTGAAATGGCCCGAAAACCATTCCATTTCTTACAAAATTATTAAATTCGAACATTTGTTCTTATTTTGCTTGCATTTATCTTCCGACTGTGTTATGCTGAAGTCACCTTCCATTCCACAGTCGGGCAGACAGCAAGCTAATCTCTCAATGTTTTTCATTGCTGAATTTGAGACAGATCATAATGTTCTCTCCCAGCATCCTACCAGTATTTCCTCTGATATGATTTTCTCTGTTTCCGCCTTGTTTCTGATTTTAAGTACGCAAAATTAAGTGTTTGTATATATCAGAAAAATATATCCAGAACACTTTATCCCCGCCTTCATGAAACCTTTTACTTATTCCCGGCTCACCCTAAAAGCTCGTTTTTCTCCTGTGAATATCAAGAAGATTTTTAGGAGAGTTTTCGCATATTATATCCCGTTGCGGAGAGTTATACCTATCCCCCGGATTCCGGTTTCCGGATTGGCTTTTAAAAAACCTGATCAGAGAAATTGTGTTCATCCTTTATTGCAACACATTTCCGTGATTCCAGAATCCCCTGTACTATTTGTATCCTGATTCGCTCCGCAGTCACTTTTTACATGGCTTTTCATAAATTTCATATTATGTAAACTGCGTGACAAGCCGCGTCCTCCGCCGTTTTCCCTCGCCAGAGGACGCCCATGACTTAATCCTCCTGATCCAGGTTCTCAAACACCTCGGAATCGTAAAACTCGCGAATACTCACTCCCAGTCCTTCCGTGATCTTCTTTATATTTGTAATTCCCGGATTTTTACTTCTTCCGTTGATAATGCTTTTCACCGTGGAAGGCGGCATACCAGCATTGTAAATGAGCATATACTCCGTCATATTCCGCTCCTCACAAAGCTCCCGTATTCGTTCTATGATGGCTTCACATACCGTCATTGACCTCACTCCTTTATCCTTTAGTTTAGTAGATAAAGACGTCTAATTAGGTCGATTTGTCGCCTATTTCAAAGAAAAACCGGACCCTCATGTGGCCCGGCTCTGGTTAATATTTTCAGTTTTCTCTACAATATAAATCGGTCTGTCTTTCAGCTCCGAAAACAAAATCGCGATATATTCGCCGATAATTCCTACAATTAAAAATAACACGGCAAACATAAAACAGATCAGTACCACAATGGTAGCATACCCATCCGGCGCACCCACCCGGACCCAGGTCCAGATGGTATAGATCATTACGGCGAATCCCAAAGCTCCCGTAACAGCGCCGGCGTAAATCCCCAATTTCAGCGGCAGATTGGAGAAACACAAAATCGTGTTCACCGCAAAAGAGAACAGCTTTCGGATGCTGTACTTGCTCTGACCGGCCACCCGCACTCCTGCCTCATATTCCAGATTCGTCCTCCGAAAGCCCACGTTCTGCACGTAACCCCGAAGAAAGCGAACCTTCTCCCGGTAGCTGTCCTTCAAAACCAGAACAACTCTCCGGCTCACGGCGAAGAAATCCGATGCGTTGGCCTCAAATTCCACATCCGAAAGGGCATTGATCACTTTGTAAAAAGCCGCGGAGGTAATCCCTTTCAGCAAACCAGCAGACCGATTTTTTGTGCGAACCATATTCACCACATCACAGCCTGCCTCCGCCGCCTCCAAAATCTTCGGAATGCACTCCGGCGGATGCTGTAAATCCGCATCCATACAGATCACCATATCCCCGCAGCTGTAGTCCAGTCCGGCAATCATCGCCGCCTCATGGCCGAAATTGCGGGAGAAAGATACAAGCCTTACCCGTTCATCCTGAGCTGCCAGTTTCTCCAGTACCTGCAAACTGCCGTCCACACTCCCATCATTGACAAAAAGCAGCTCATGTTCCCAGGACAGGCCGTTTAACACCCGTTTGGCCTCTTTATAAAATTCCGGCAGCGCCTGCTCCTCATTGTAAACGGACACCACCACTGTCACTGTCTTCATTCTGTCCACCATCACTCAAAAATTCTGATCTCCATACTGGAATGAGAAGGCACCCTCTGCTCCTTCGGCGGAAGTTTCATATAATCCCCGTACAGCATGGTCAGCACCGCGTCCGGATCAGAAGGGGCCATAAGGCTCCGTCCTTCAAATTCCACCTGGCTGGTGGTGTCCGCCCAGGCACGTTCCACCGTCACATAAAGAAAATCCGGCTGATAGTTGCTGGCATAATAACGGCTGTGTTTTCCATTGTTAAACAGCAGGGCAAGCCTGTGCTGCCACGAAAAGAGCCACTTCATCGGGATCCGTTTCCCTACCGCGGACAGAAGGCCGATCGCCAGCCGTTCCTTCTTTCCATGATGAGACAGATCCAGGCGGTAACGGTGCCCCATAGCCAAGCCGTATATCACCGTGTGAAGGACACGCACCAAGGCTGCCGCCCCGTTCCCTTCCGGCAGTTCGTCCAGCACAAACAGATCCACCCACAGGTGATTCAGCTTTCCATCGTAAAACTCCATCTCCGCCCCGTCCTCATGCTTTTTGCTGGGCAAATAGAGGATCCTGGGAGTGAAATCATAAAACCCTCTGCCGCCGTGAAACTTTCGGTAATCCATCAGCTCCATGGTCTCCGGCAGTTCCCTTGTAGCCACCTTTAAAAAGGCCTCATATTGGCTCCTGGTAAAGATGATGTCCACATCATCATCCCAGGGTATAAATCCCTTGTGGCGCACCGCCCCCAACAGCGTCCCCGCATCCAGCATATAACGGATTCTGTATTTCCGGCAGATTCGATCCACCTCATCCAGCACCTTTAAATTGGCCTCGTGGACTTTCTCCAGCCCGTATCCTTCCATGTTCTATTCCTCCCGCCAGCGGCTGCCGTCCTTTTGCCTACGCTCCTACGGCCTCCCGGATCACCGCAGCCATATAGTCGATCATCTCATCCGTCATTCCCGGATATACGCCTACCCAGAAGGTGTCCCGCATGATCCGGTCAGTGTTTTCCAGACTGCCCGCTACCCGGTAGCCAGTTCCTGTTTCGCGCATCTCGTCAAAACAGGGATGTTTGATCAGATTTCCCGCAAAAAGCATTCTGGTCTGAACACCTTTGGCCTCCACGTGCTGCACCACCTGATTCCGGTCCACACCCTCTTTGCAGGTGATTAAGAACCCAAACCAGCTGGGATCTGAATTCGGACACGGCTCCGGCAGGATCAGCTTATCCTCCGTTCCCGCAAGCCCTTCTTTCAGCCGGGCGAAATTCTTCTTTCTCCGCTCCACAAAGGAGGGGAATTTCTCCAGCTGGGCACAGCCCACAGCAGCCTGCATATCCGTAGCCTTTAAATTGTATCCAAAATGGGAGTACACGTATTTGTGATCATACCCCAGCGGAAGCTCTCCGTACTGCCGGTCAAACCGATGACCGCAGAGATTGTCGCGGCCGGAGGGGCACACACAGTCCCGGCCCCAGTCTCTTAGCGAACGGACAATCTTATTCAACAGCGGATCATTTGTATAAACCGCGCCCCCTTCGCCCATGGTCATATGATGAGGGGGATAAAAACTGGAAGTTCCGATGTCACCGATCGTCCCTGTAAAACGCACCTCGCCGTCAATGGCGTAGCGGCTTCCCAGAGCGTCGCAGTTGTCCTCCACCAGCCAGAGGCCATGAGCCTCACAAAACGCCTTCACTGCTTTTAAGTCAAAGGGATTGCCCAGAGTGTGGGCCACCATTACCGCCTTCGTCTTTTCTGAAAGAGCCTGCTCCAGGGCATTTACGTCGATGTTGTACTGCGGAATGGTCACATCCACAAATACCGGTACAGCCCCGTATTGGAGCATCGGTGTCACCGTGGTAGGGAATCCGGCTGCTACTGTAATAACCTCATCCCCCTTATACACTCTCCGATCTCCCAAAAGAGGGGAGGTAAGGGCCATAAACGCCAACAGATTGGCGGAAGATCCGGAGTTTACCAGAGAGCAGTATTTCACTCCCAGATATTCTCCCAGCTTTTTCTCAAACGCGTCCGTATACCGTCCGGAGGTCAGCCAGAACTCCAGGGCACTGTCCACCAGGTTTACCATCTCATGTTCATCGTAAACCCTGGACGCATAGGAGATCCGGTCTCCTGGCTCAAACGGTTTCTTTTTATTGTGATACTTTTCACAGTAGGCCGCCGTCATCTCCAGAATCCGCTCTCTGGCCTGCTGCTCTGACATATACTCAAACATTTTCTATGCTGCTCCTTTCCCACGGCTCACTGGCAATACCATCGCCAGCCGCCCCATTATCCATCCGGAACCGGATATTTTACCGCCCGGCATGAACGCATTTTTCTATCTAACTAATTGTGTGCCGCAATCTGATTGCGTGCTACAGTGCGCACCGCTCCGGCAACGTCCGTTTCACGCGGAACGGTAATTCTATGAACGAAAAAACTCCCGGATCTGCCGGTCCGTCGCCTCCATAGCGCTCTCCCCGGCCGCCACCGCTTTGGCCCAGTCCACCGTCATGGCCACCGCCTCGCCCACATGGAGTCTGGGCCGCCAGCCAAATACCGATTTAATTCTGGAACAATCCAGTTTCAGGAAATTGGCTTCATGGGGGCCTCCGTCATGGACATTCACCCACGCCATATTTCCCCAGGAGGCACAGAATAAATCCGCCAGCTCTCCGGTGGTCACGCAGTCGCAGTCGTCCGGCCCTACATTATAATATCCCTCGTATTTCCGGTCCTCATACTGTTTCGCCGCAATCTCCAGATATACCGCCAGCGGTTCCAGCACGTGCTGGTAAGGCCTGGTGGAATAGGGATTTCTTACCACAATATCCCTCCCGGCCTCTGCCGCCCGAATGCAGTCGGGAATGATCCTGTCATTGGCATAGTCGCCGCCGCCGATCACATTTCCTGCCCGGCAGGTAGAGACGGCGCAGCGTCCGCCCTGGAAAAAGGATTTTTTATAGCTGTGGGTCACCAGCTCTGAGCAGGATTTACTGTTGGAATAGGGATCGTAGCCGTCCAAAGGATCCGTTTCCCGGTAACCGTACTCCCACTCCTTGTTGTCGTAAACCTTGTCTGTGGTCACATTTAAAAAGGATTTCACCGAGCCCGTCAGGCGGACGCACTCCAGCATATTCACTGTCCCCATCACATTCGTCTCATAAGTGTACACCGGATCCTTGTAGGAATCCCGCACAATGGGCTGAGCCGCCAGATGGAAGACCACCTCCGGCCTTGTCTCCTCAAATACTGCTTTTAAATGTGCCAGGTCCCGAATGTCCCCGATCACGGAATTCATGGTCTGTCCCAGTCCCGTCTGCTCAAAAATGCTGGGATCCGTAGGCGGCTCCAGAGCGTAGCCTGTCACCTGGGCTCCTGCCAGAGCCAGGATACGGCAGAGCCACGTGCCTTTAAATCCCGTGTGCCCTGTTACCAACACCCGTTTTCCCTTGTAAAATGTTTCCAAATCCTGTAAATTCACCGGTCGCTCCTCCTATTTCTCCCAGATCTTCCAAGGGGCCCGGCCGCTCTGCCAAAGCTCCTCCAGCTTGTTCATCTCCCGCTGAGTGTCCATGCACTGCCAGAACCCATCGTGATAAAAGGACTTCAACTGGCCCTCCGCAGCCAGACGCTGCATGGGCCCCTGTTCAAAGACGGTGTCATCCCCCTCCAGATAATCAAAAATTTCCGGATTCAGCACCATAAATCCGCCGTTGATCAGGCTGCCGTCGTTGTCGTCCTTTTCCCGGAAGGAGGTGACGGTATCATTTTCATCAATGTCCAGCACGCCCTTTACCTGGCCGATATTCACGGTGGTGATGGTGGCAATCTTTCCGTGGCCTTCATGGAACTCCCTCAGCGCCTTTAAATCCACGTTGCACACGCCGTCCCCGTAAGTCATCATAAATGGCTCGTCTTTCACATATTCCTGGATCCGCTTAATGCGGCCGCCGGTCATCGTATAAAGGCCGGTGTCCACCAGGGTTACCTTCCAGGGCTCCGAGTAGTTGTTGTGAACGTCCATGGTGTTGTTTGCCAGATCAAAGGTCACGTCGCTGTTGTGGAGATAGTAGTCCGCGAACCACTCTTTGATCACGTGCTGTTTATAACCGCAGCAGATCACAAACTCATGAAATCCGAACGCGGAATAATACTTCATAATATGCCACAAAATCGGCTTTTCCCCGATCTCCACCATAGGTTTCGGCTTTAAATGGCTTTCCTCGCTGATTCTCGTTCCCAGGCCTCCGGCCAGTATCACTACCTTCATCACTTTTGTCCTCCTGTCCTCAGGCTGCCCACCGGGCTCACTGCCTGTACATATTCCAATGGTTTTCCTCCAGTATTGCCATAGCCTGACGGATCTTATCCGCGTTTCCGTACTGGAACTGGTAAACCAACTCCTCGTCGGAAAAGTCCTCCAGATGTCCGGCCATCTCCTTCACCGTCTCTCCCCAGGCCTGTCTGCCGGGAGCCGTACGGATTTCCTTATAATCTGTAAATCCGTTTCCAGCTGCCATCATCAGGCACCAGCAGATAATAAGGGCCTTAAGGGCCGCCGGCTTGATTTCCCTCCACAGAAGGGCACAGGTGAGCACAATCCCCAGGATTCCCACCTGAAACTGCAGCGCGTAGCGAGCACTCATGCCGTAGTCATCCCGCAGAAAAATCCAGCGGGACAGCAGTATGAGTACGTGGTTCATTCCCCCGGCCATCACCAGAATCAACGGCAAAATCGTCCTCTCATAGAGCCGAAAGCGGAAATTCAGCCACAAAGCCGCCAGGTATCCTCCCATAACCGCAAACCCCATGGCATATACCACGGCATAGGGGAAATATCCCATATTCACGCCGTACTCCAGCGTTTCTTTTTCCATCACCATCCCGCCAAAGGATTTGATGAAGAACTTCACAAACAGCCCCGGCTGCTCCAAAAGCACCGGCAGCATCGGCCCCGTGTAGGCTCCGGTGTGCTCATACACAGCCAGAGAACTGCTGACCATATAGATAAGAAGGGGCAGGAGCACACATAGGCCATAATAGAAATACGCTCTGTCCCATTTTTTCGTTTTTCGATACGCTTTCACCGCCAGGAATCCGTAAGCCAGAAACAGTACGCCGGAATAAACAGCGCAGTACGGCCCGGCAATGCACAGGGTAATCACAAACGGCAATACCTTTAAGCGCAGCCCGTCTCCCCGCTTTCCCTGTCCCGCCTCCATCCGGTCCAACACCAGATAGTGATAGTAAAAACAGGCAAAGGCCAGAAAATGTACCCAGCCCGTGCCGTTGGTGAGCATTTCCCACTTATTCAGGCTGTAAAACAGGAACATGAGGAGCAGGAACCATGCCGCTCCCACTCGCCGTTCATAACAGTATTTCCCAATCACCAGCCCCGCCAGGCCCAGGCCCAGAGCTCCCAGCACCAAATCAAAGGTGACCGAGAAATCCAGGACAGTCACGTTAAACGCCCGCACCGGGTAGTTTATGGGGATTCTGGTCAAAAGATCCGGTACAAAGAATTTTTCCGGATTCCAGACGTCCGGCAAATAGGATAAAATCTGCCGGATGTAGTCGGAATAGGCCGCGTCGCAGGTGGCGGCCATAATATACCAAAGGACGAAGGCCAGTCCCAGAACCGGAACCGCGCCGTACATCCATCGAAATTTTCTGTCAGTCATATGCCTTGTACGCTTTCCTGTATAGTCGTTCTAAGAGCTGCACCGCAGGCTCCGGCCAGAATTTCCGAAACATGGCCAGCTCCTCCTCCGTCCGCCGGTTGTCGCCAATCCACTGTTTTGTGGTGGCTCCGTCGTGTACCCGGTAGTAAATAAGCGGCCGTTCCTCGCAGACAAACCGCCCCTTTTCTCCCGCCAGCCTCCAGAGGGTATCCCAATCCAGCACATACCGGAATTCCGAACGAAACAGGGACTCTCCCAGCAGTTTCTTATTGTACGTGCAGGACGGACAGCAGATGGGGTTTCCAAAAATAAGCGCCGCCCGTTTCAGCCACTCCCTGTCATTCCAGTCGGGGTTTATGAGAGGCAGGCGAAGGGCTGCTTTCACCCATTCCACCAGGCCCCGCTTTTCCATCAGTTTCGTCCCCTTCACCGTGGCGTAATCTGTGGTAAACACGGTCATATCGGGATATTTTTCTGCCCGCTCCAGAAGGATTTTCTCATAATCCCGGTGATACATATCATCCTGATGAGCCAGGGTCACCAGATCTCCCTCCGCCGTATTGTAAGCGAAGTTCCAGTCCTCCTGAATATCGCTCTCCCCGTCCCGCACAAAGACCGGGATTTCATAGCGGGCCGCCGTTTTGCGGATGTAATCGCTGGGGGTAGAGGTGCAGAGGATAATGTCTGTGTCTTCCCCCTGCCGTTTTAAAGAACGGATGCAGTTCTCCAGATAGGGGGAATCGCCGTAGGCGCAGATGGCAAATGTATGTGTCATGGTAAATCTCCGTTCTGCCGCCGGAGACGAAACCTGGCCCGCGGCAGCTGCTGCCCCGGACTGTCCGTTCCCGGCGGACCTCCTTGGTTATCTCGTAAAATCATCCCTGACGCAGTTCCACACCGCGTCCAGGCTGAAGTGTTCCTTCATATAAACTTGAGTCTCCCCGGAAATGAACCGGCAGCGGTCGGGATCTCCGTAAAGCTCCAGCACCGCCTGGGCAAACTCTGCCGCCTCGTCCCGGACGGTCAGGACTTCGCCGGAATCCTTGATCCCCTCGGCTCCGATGGAGGTCGTCACCACCACAGCCCCGTTGTACATGGCTTCCAGCACTTTTCCTTTGATTCCGGCGCCGTAGCGGAGCGGAACCACTACAACGCGGCACTTCCGGTAAAGCTCCTCCAGCTCCTCGTCGCTCACAAAGCCTTTCACTACCACGCCATTTCCAGGCTGCTCCAGGGCTTTGATCTCCTCCGTCACCTTAGAGCCGACAATGTAGAAATTGATCTCCCGCTCCTTTCGGATCAGAGGGAAGATTTCCTTCACAAACCAGAGCACGGCGTCCGCGTTCGGCGGATGGCCAAACCCGCCTACAAACAGCAGACCCTCTTTCTGCTCAAAGTTCTCGTCCAGATCCTCCTTAAACGTCTCATAGACGTAGAGCGGAATGTCCTTCACCTGGATCTTCGGGCTGATGTCATGGATCAGATCCCGCTCCACATAGGAGGGATAATAGGCCATATCCGTCTTTTTCATCAGAGACAGCTCCACAGAACGCCAGTAATCAGCGGATTTCTTAATCTCCTCGTCCCCGGTCAGCTCATACTCTCTGGTCTCTCTGAGGAAATGAAGGTCGTGGCCGAAGTACAGCACCTTAATATCTGTGTGCTCCTTGATAAAATCAATGTATTTCACTGCGATATGGGGCCGGTTTAAGTACACGAAGGCAATGTCCTTTCCGTGTTTTTCCAGCCAGTCCCAAATACCGGTGCGGTAGCTCTCCCCGTAAAGCACCTCAATGCCCATCTGTTCCAGGGCTGTGGTGTACGGCTCCTCATGGGCGTAGTTGTCCCCCAAGAATTTCACTACAAAGCCTTTCTCCACGAACATCTTCATATACTGATAGGTGCACTTGGAGCCGGCGTCTTTGTCAAAGGTGGGGACGTAGTGATCCACCACCAGGATGATCTGTTTTCCGCGGCTGCGCTCCCTGGCCCGGAAGGGATCGGGGTTGCCGGTGTTCTCGTACTGGTTCCGGAACTCCTCGGCCCACTTCTCCCGCATTTTTTTGCTGTTCTCCACCTGGTAGCGTTTCAGTCCTGTGCCGTTTACATCTGTGCCGTTGGACACTCCCTCAAAGTGGATGACCTTGGAAAGGGGCTGGTATACGACCCGGTACCCCGCCTTTCTCACCTCAAAGGCCAAGTCCGCGTCTTCACAGTACGCCGGAGCATACCGCTTGTCAAAGCCGCCGATCTGTTTCCACAGGGAAACGGGCAGCATAATGGACGCGCCGGAAATATAGTCCACGTCCTTCACATAGTTGTATTCCGGCTTGTCCGGATCATCCATGCGGCCGTAGTTCCAGCCGGAGCCGTCACTCCAGATGATTCCTCCGGCCTCCTGCAGCCGTCCGTCCGGATAGACCAGTTTGGAGCCAACCATACCGATGGACGGGTCGGATTCGATCAGGCGCACCAGGGAAGAAAGCCAGCCTTCCGTTACCTGAGTATCGTTGTTTAAAAACAGGATGTATTTTCCGCGGGCTGCCTCCGCCGCCTGATTGCAGTTGCCGAGGAATCCCTGATTTACGCTGTTTCTGCGGATTACCACATTTTCCGCGTACCGGGAAAGCTCCTTCGTGGCGTCTGTGGAAACGTCGTCCGCGATGATTACCTCGTAGGGCACATCCTTCGTGTGCTCCTCAATGGACCGCAGACAGGCGTAGGTGTAGTGGATCTGGTTGTATACCGGAATCACGATGGACACCAGCGGGTGATCCTCCTTCGGCAGATGGACCATGCCGTGGGTGAAATACTCCTCGCCGATCTCAAAATCTCCGTGAATGCGGTTTCTGCCGTCCTCGGAGGTGTACAGTTTCATATAGGTTACAGGATGGCACACGGTCCTCCTGCAATAGCTCAAAATTTTCCGTTTCCGGGTTCCTTTGGGGAACCGTTTGTTAAACATGGTTCCCAGTTTCCGCCGGATGCGGTAGGGGATGGAAATGTGGGCGTTCAGCACGCCGATGGTCTGGGCCATCACCCCGTTTTCCCGGCGCAGGTCCGCGATAATCACATCCAGGTTGTTGACGTGATTTTCCGTAAGACGGTGAATTTCCTTTAATTTTTTCAGCTCCGTGGTGGCGTTGTGCAGCTCAAACTCCACATCGTTTAAATGGCAGAGCCGTTTTCTGGCCTCCAAAAGCTCTATGTGTTCCTCCTCCAGCTGTTCCACCGGGCGGTAATCCTTGCGGTAGTTTAAAAGATACAGCTCCTGGTTTCCGCCGTGGACGTACTGCTGGAACGCCGTCTCCATATCGCCGTAAGCCTCCAGAAGTTCCTCATCCACTCCGAACTCCTTTAAAAATTCCGCAGCGTCCCCATAGTTCATAAGACTGTGGTATTTCCGGTAAAAATAGAACAGGATGCGGTATTTCACAAAGCCCAGAGGCACGGGAAAATCATAAACCCACTCGTAATCCAGAAAATACCAGCCGTCCTCCGTCACCAGAATATTCTCCAAAAGGGCGTCTATGTTGGACACGGCCATGGCCTGATCGTCAAACTTCGGCACCGGCCCGAATACCTCCGTCAGCCGGTCCGTGATCTGAAACGGAGCCAGATATTCCGGCCGCACCTCGCAGACCTTTTCCACAACGGCGCGGATCGCCTCCACCGGGGCCTGTCCCGTGCGGATCTCCTCTCCCAGCTCCTCCGCCAGGGTTTTTCCTGTGAGATAGGCAAACCGGGCTGTCCTCCCATCGTCGGAAAGCCGTGGTTCCACCACCTTTAAATGGACGTGCTGTCGTTTCAGCGCCTCATATTTGTCCGCGAAAGAGCGGATATGAGCCGTCCCCTCATCAGACAGGGCCGACTTTTCCACCCAGGTCTCCCCGTTTTCCACGAGGATTTCTGTCTTTATCTGAAATTCCTCTTTTCTCGTGCGATTGTATTTAATATATGCGATGTCAGCCATGTCTCCTCCAAACCATTAAGTAAGAATTGGCAAATTCCGGGAACTTGCCTTCCTGGCAGATGGAATCCCAGGACGCTCCCACGTCCGTCCGCAGAAACTCGGGATAATCGTAGGAAATGACCATTCCCGTCAGATCTCCCTTCGCCGGCAGCCGCCGGTCTGAATAGATCTCCGACGCCGCCCGGTAGTCCGGCAGAGGATAATAGCATTCTGCCTCTGGGAGCAGGGCGCACAGCCGCTCTTTTCCTATGGCTCCCGTCTCCTTCGGCGCTCCGGCCCAGTGCTTTAAGCCCAGAGGATTGTCCGCCGCCAAAAGAAGGACTCCCCCCGGTTTCACGAAAGCTTTGGCAACCTCAATGGATTCTTCCGGAGTTTCTCCCAGGCCGTCGGCCATTACCACACAGTCGAACGGATCAGCGGCATTTCCTCTGCCGTCTCCCGCCTGTTTCATATATTGGCCCAGATTGCAGTTTACATAATCAATGTTTCCCAGGGCGCCGCGGCGAATCCGGTTCACCTTCAGATCGGTCTCGTCCCCGTCGATCACAGTCACCTGCTTTCCCCGGCGGGAAAGCAGGCCCGTCAGGGCGCCGCACCCGGAGCCGATCTGTAAAATCCTACCGTTTGGATCAAAGGGGAACCATTCCAGCAGATTTTCCCTTATATCTGACAGGGCGTAGAAGTACTCCAGCTCCCTGTGGTCCTCCAGAATCTTTTTTTCATCGCCGCCGTACTCCTCTAAAAGCTCCAGCAGCCGCTCAGCCGTCTGTCCCATTCGATTCTCCGCCTTTCGTCAGTTTTGCCTCCACCGTGGACTCCATATCGTACACGCCCACCGTATTTTTATTTGAAATTACGGTGATGCTGGCCACGTCGTAGAGGCGGTGGTACACCACGTGCTCCTCCCCTTCAAAGCCGGTGCAGCTCATAGACAGGAGGTATTCTCCCCCCTGAAGGGTCATTTTCTGAGTGAACGCCACCTCGTATACGTCGCCCCGTTTTACCGGCTTGATGTCCGTCCCCTCATACATGGTGTTGGTGCCTGTGAGGCTGGTTCCTTTTTTATCCTTGATGGTGTAGGTAAAAATGGGGGCCTTCAGTTCCCCGTGAAACCGGATTTTTTCCCGGATGGTGAACATTTCCCCTTTTAGAATCAGGTTGCTTAAATTTCCCCGCTGATCCTCCAGGCCAAAATCAAAGATTTCCGCCCGTCCGTCCCCGTATTCCGTGCGGTTGGCATTTACGGCGATCTTGTCCCGCATCAGTCCGCCCTCGTGAACGGTCTCCTGCTCAAATTCCTTATCCTCCAGGGCCTTGTCGCCGGAGAAATCGTTCATCTCCTCCAGCTCCTCCTTCAGGGAGTCCATCTGGCCGGCCAGGATCTTTTTATACAGGTCCACCATGCGGCCCGGAGCTCCTTCCGCTACAAACTCACCCTTATTTAACAGCACTACCTTGTCGCAGTATTTGATGATACTGCCCATATCGTGGGTCACCATAAGGATGGTGGTGCCGCTCTTGCGGATTTCCTCCATGCGGCGGTAGCACTTGGCCTGGAAAAATACGTCTCCCACGGACAGCGCCTCGTCCACAATCAGGATCTCCGGCTCCACGTTGATCGCCAGAGCGAAGGCCAGGCGGACAAACATACCGCTGGAATAGGTCTTCACCGGCTGATACACGAAATCGCCGATGTCAGCGAAGTCCAGGATGTCCTGGAGCTTTTCGTCCATCTCCTTCCTGGAAAATCCCATCATGGTGCCGTTCATGTAGATATTTTCAATTCCCGTGTAATCCATATTGAACCCGGCTCCCAGCTCCAGCAGGGCAGAAATCACCCCGTCCACCTCGGCCGTCCCCTCTGTGGGGGTGAGTACGCCGGTAATGATCTTCAGGATCGTGGATTTTCCGGAGCCATTGGTGCCGATAATGCCCACGGTTTCCCCCTTCTTTACCTGAAAGGAAATGTTCCGAAGGGCATAGAAATCCCGGTGATAATTTTTGTGCATGGGACTTAAGGATTCCTTCAGCCGGTCAATGGGTTTGTCGTAAAGCTTATATATTTTCGTCACATCCTGGACGTTAATCGCGTATTCGCCTGACATGGCTTCCTCCAAAAAGCATAGTTTGGGAGTTATTATACCACAACCTGTCAGGATTTTACACCGTTTTCCCTGCGGTTTTTCTTACATTGTTCTTAGTATTTTCCGATAAAACCGTTTCCCTTTAAACCCAGCCCCCGCCGCGCTTACTCTGACGCGCTTCTGCTATTTTTCCGGCTCTCCTGTCTTTTCCGCCGGATTTTTCAGAACGGACACAGAAACTTAACACAGATTTGCTTGACAATCCGGTTCGCCCTGTGACAGAATCAAGCTGTAAGGTTCGATTTTTCCCCGCAGACAGGAGCGCGGGCAAGCCAGGCAGATGCCCGGTCTGAAGCTCCGCGGGATTTTAGGATTCCATCCATTATTATACTAGGAGGTAACCATATGGACTTTCTGACAATGACCATCGGAAAACAGAAAAACATCGCGCTGATCGCTCACGACAGCAAGAAACATGAAATGATTGCATGGTGCGACGAGCACAAGGAGATCTTAAAAGGCCATTTCCTGTGCGGCACGGGAACTACAGCCAGAATGATCACCGAGGCCACAGGACTTCCGGTCAAGGGCTACAACAGCGGCCCCTTAGGCGGCGACCAGCAGATCGGCGCGAAAATCGTGGAAGGACGGGTGGATTTCGTGATTTTCTTCTCCGATCCCCTCACCGCCCAGCCTCACGATCCGGACGTAAAGGCGCTGCTGCGCATCGCCCAGGTCTACGACATTCCCATCGCAAACAACAAGGCTACCGCTGATTTCCTCATCACTTCCTCGTTTATGAATGAGGAGTATGAGCATAAAATTATCAATTTCCATCAGAATATCGCAGAGAGAGCTCGGACACTGTAACACGGTTCCCGGTTTGCAAGGGCACGTGTCAAATACAGGAGCCTTTTGGAGGGCGGCTGCTCTGACAGCCATTTTCCCGGCAGGAAAGACATTTCCGTCAAAATTCCGTTACAAAGTGTGTGCCGGAACGCAGCCGCGCCCCAGGCCCTCCCATTCTCCGCTCCGATTCCATTTGCATTTCTTTCTCCATGTGTTAAAATAAGGCATACTCCAAAATCAGACAACTTCAATTACGAGAAAGAGGGACCATATGCCGAAAAAACAGATCTTATTGTGGAGCTTTACGCCGGACGACTGGGATTCCTACACCAGAATTCTGTCCCGGTTCTTTCACGGCTTTGACATCGAGCTCATCACGGGCGCGTTTAACCGCAGCCCCCGCGTTTCCTACGAAACTATCGCCCTGGTTCTGGTGACCACTTCTGAATGGAGCCAGTATCTGAAAACCTTATGCGCTCCGGAAACGCCCATTATCTGGATCAAGCACACCATTGATAAGAAAACCTACAGCCGCATCCTGGAGGAAGGCGGGAAAACGGGAGTCAGCATTGTGGCGGACACTCCTTTTTACGCTGCCCAGCGGGTACGAATGCTGGAAAATCTGGGTATCCCCGGCAGTATTTTAAATGCCTGGCACCCCTCCTTTCCCGTTTCTCAGCTGAAACCGCTGATCGTTTCTTTTGAAAACGGCGGATTGCAGAATATTTCCGGGCACGAGGTAATCCAATTTCACGGGCGGGGGCTTATCAGTGCCGAAACGCTGCTGCAGATCGCTGTAGTTTTGGGACTGCCTGGCCTGGCTGAAACTGATTTTTTCCGTTCCTATTCCCGCGACATCGTCTTTACCACCCGCCAGATCAGCGATATGATCGGCATCGGCAGCTATTACGCAGCCGCCTTCGGAAAAGCCGTCACCGGCCTGCTCTATTTCGTCCCGGACGGACTGATCTGCTACTGCGACTACACCGCCGAAAAGCTGCTGGGACTGTCTTTGTCTCAGCTGATCGGCAGGCATCTTTCAGACATTTTCCCGTTTTTAGACGGCTACCAGAACCGGTACGGTGAATTCGGGGAACAGGTGGTCAAGTATCAGGGCCGGGAATTCGTGTTCGACCTTTGGACCACCAGTACCCACGGGATTTACGCTGGATATATCCTCATCTCAGACTACCGCTCAGAGGTGGAAAAGGAGCTGCGCCTGCGCACGCGCCGCCTGTCGGAAAAGCAGCACGCCAAATACACCTTTTCCAATATCAAAGGCAGCAGTCCCTCCATTCAGCAGGCCCTGTCTCTCGCCGCCACCTTCGCCAAGTCCCGGTCCAATGTTCTGATTCAGGGGCCGTCCGGCACCGGCAAAGAGCTGTTTGCCAACGCGATCCACAATGCCTCCGACCGCAGAAACGGCCCCTTCATCCCCGTAAACTGCGGCGCCTTTGTGGAATCCCTGCTGGAAAGTGAGCTGTTCGGCTACGAGGGCGGCTCCTTCACCGGCGCCCGGCGGGAGGGAAAAGCCGGACTGTTTGAGGCGGCTCACAAGGGAACCCTGTTTTTGGATGAAATCGGAGAAATGCCTCTGGGACTACAGGTGAAACTGCTGCGGGTCCTCCAGGAGCGGGAGGTCGTGCGGGTGGGCGGCAGCAAAGTGATTCCCATTGACATCCGCATCATCTCCGCCACCAACCGGGATCTGAAGAAACTGGTGCAGGAGGGACGGTTCCGCGCGGATCTGTACTACCGCCTCAACGTCCTTCCCCTCGCCTTAAGCGGGCTGAACGACCGGCGGGAGGACATTCTCCCCCTGTTTCACCAGATTGCCAGAGAATACGGCTGCTCCTTCCGTCTGACTCCGGCCGCGGAAACCCTTCTCATTACGCACAATTATGAGGGAAACGTCCGCGAGCTCTCCAACTGCGTAGAATATTTAGGGAGTCTGAGGAAGACGGAAATCGCTCCGGCAGACCTACCCTGCTACTTTCAGGAAGAAACGGCACTTTTCCCAGAAAAACACGAAACCTCAGAGGATAAAACCATCCTTCTGGACTGCGTCCGCTCCTTTTGGGAAACGGGAATCTGTCCCGGCAGGCGCAGTCTGCAGGGGCGGCTGTTCCAGCAAGGTTATCACTACTCCGAGGGAAAAATACGGGCTCTGCTGAAGGAATTAGAGGCGGAGAATGCCATTTCCATCGGCCGGGGCCGTCAGGGCATTCAAAAACCTCGCTAACCTCACGCCACCCATTTACCCCATTAAGTCCCATTACATCCCATTAAACAGAAACCTCCCCCATTAAAGCCCCTTGTTTTTGACAAAAATCCCCGATTTTCCTGTCTTTTTTCAGTTGGCATCCTTTTTGCTCATTAATTTGTCAGAAAACCGGTTTTTGCTCTATCATTCAAAAATTCTGGAGGTGACTGTATGAGTAATGAAAGGCAGGAAAGTAAACTGATCCGCAACCTGGGATTTTGGGATCTTATGGCGATTTCCGTGGGCCAGATCATCGGAGCGGGAATCATGTCCTCTACCGGGGTAGCCATCGGAATGACAGGTACCGGGGTGGTGCTGGCATTTTTGATGTCCCCCATTTTTACGATTATCAGCATATTCCCCGTGGCAATCCTGGGGGCATCCGTGCCCACCACCGGAGGGCCTTACCGCTACTGCAGCCGTATTCTTGGAAAATCTCCCGGAATGCTGTACCTGCTGCTGCACATCACCATGAACGTGGGGCTGGCGCAATACGCCCTGAGCTTTGCCTCCTATTTTGTGAGCATTGTCACCGGGCTAAACCAGCACATGGTGGCCATCGCGATCCTGACCTTCTTTTTTATCACGAATTTAGTGGGTACAAAATCCGCCGCCATCCTGAATAAAATTATGTCCGTGGCTCTCATCGGCGGCCTGCTGCTCTTTATCGCCTTTGGACTTCCCAAAGCGGATCTGGCGTACATTTTTACCCCGTCCCATTTATTCGCCAACGGCGGTTTCGCGTTCATCAGCACCCTGGCCCTTTTAAGCTCTGCTACAGGCGGTGCTCAGGTGTTAGCCGAGCTGGGAGGAGAGACAAAGGACGCCGGCCGGACCATCCCGAGAGTCATGGTGATCTCCACCTTCGGCGTGGGCATTTTCTACGTGCTCATCGCCATTGTGGCCGCCGGAATCCTTCCCATGGAACAGGTGGCCAACCAGCCCCTCACTCTGGTGGCTCAGGAGACCATGCCGGGAATCGCGTTCTACCTGTTTGTCATCGGAGCCGCCCTCGGCGCCACCGCTACCACCCTGAATGCCACCCTTTCCTGGGTGACAAAGCCTCTGCTGGTGGCCTGCGACGACGGCCTGCTGCCCCGCTCCTTCGGAACGGTCAGCAAACACGGAGTGCCGGTAAAGCTCCTTACTTTGTTCTATCTGGTAGGTTTGATTCCGCTAGTAATGGGCTTTGACATCGCCTTTATCACCAAATTTACCACCGCCAACTCTCTGCTCTCCAAGCTGTTTGTCTGTGTCGCCCTGTTTGTACTGGCATCCAAATCCGGCGACACCCTGAAACGCTCCAGCTTAAAAATAACCCCTGGGCAGGCAAAGGCAATCTCCGTAACCGGCATGATCATCCTCTGCGTGCTGTCCTCGTCCCTGCTGCTGAACCTGTCTCTGGCTGTGGTCGGGTTTATCGCCGCACTGATCGTGATCGTGCTGATTTACACCAATACATATGCCAAACACGTGAAAATTGAAGATGACCTGTTAGTGGACTATACGACTGAAAAAGAGAATTAGGAGGAAATGACATGAAATATGATTTTGAAACGGTACGGAAACGCTATGGAATGGGCTCCGGAAAATGGGATGAGCTGCAGGCTGCAAAACCGGACGCGGGAGAGGACACCATCCCCTTTTCTGTGGCCGATATGGAATTTGTACAGGCGCCGGAAATCGTGGACGGGCTGAAAGCCTTTCTGGACAAAAGCGTTCTGGGGTATGCCAACGCTACTCCCGCCTTCAAAGAAAGCGTACTTCCGGTGGAATTTATAGAGGCCGCACATATACAGGGATATAAGGT
>OLRK01000874.1_pt1 | contig 30002 bp, 28 predicted proteins | sample 1672911 | NCBI WGS metagenome assembly OLRK01 (sample SAMEA3136736, study PRJEB25190) | human gut metagenome | biome: human gut; feature: human-associated habitat; material: faeces | place: Austria | collected 2013 | reverse complement strand
CCTGCTCCACGCAGATCAGAGAGGGGCAGCCCTCGCCCTCGGTGTACAGGCGGCGCACGATGTGGCCGGGGCCCTTGGGGGCGATCATGATGACGTCCACATTCTTGGGGGCGGTGATGGTCTTGAAGTGGATGTTGAAGCCGTGTGCAAAGGCCAGTGCCTTGCCCTCAGTCATGTAGGGAGCCACCTGGGTGTTGTAGATATCGGCGCACAGCTCATCGGGCACCAGCATCATGACAACATCGCCGGCCTTGGCAGCCTCTTCCACTTCCATCACCTTGAAGTTTTCGTGGGTGGCTGCGAACTCAGAAGCCTTTGCCCAGTGTGCAGAGCCCTTGCGCAGACCCACCACAACGTTGACGCCGCTCTCGGCCAGATTCTCAGAGTGTGCATGACCCTGGCTGCCGAAGCCGATAACAGCGACGGTCTTGCCGTCCAGCACGCCGAGGTTGCAGTCGGAATCGTAGTATTTCTTGATAGCCATAATCGTTAGTCTCCTTTTACATTAACTGGTTGGTTTATCTTCCGGTCTTGTATGCTCTGTTCTATCTTTCGCTCACCCTGAGCGGAAAAGCAATGTGATTTATGCCCGTCTTTCGCCCGGCGGGGGCAGCTGGACGGAGCGCACCTCCTGCGGCGGCTTCTGCATATGCTGGTGCATCCCGCCGCGCTCCAGTGCAGTAACGCCGGTGCGGCACTGCTCAAGGATGTTGTAGCCCTCGAACATTTTCAGGAAAGCGTCCAGCTTGTCCGGCCGGCCGATGAGTTCAAACACCATGCTGTCCGGGGAAAGATCAATGATTTTTGCCTTGTAGATGCAGGCGATCTCCCGCAGCTCCGTGCGGTTGTGCACGTCCGATTCCACCTTGAGCAGCAGCAGCTCCCGCTCCAGCGATTTTTCGCTGTCCAGCACGAACACCTGCCGGGTGACTTCCAGACGCTCGGTCTGCAACACCAGCTGCTGCAAGGCCTTTTCGTCACTGGTAATGGTCACCGTGATGCGGCTGACTGCCGGGTCGTTGGTGGCGGACACCGTAAGGCTGTCGATATTGAAGCCGCGGCGGCAGAACAGGCTGGACACCCGGGCCAGAACGCCGCTCTGGTTGTCCACCAGCAGGCTGATGACCCTGCGCTGATCAGATTCCATGATGCTGTGTCCTCCTTATTCCATGATGATGTCGTTGATATCGCCGCCGCCGGGGATCATGGGCAGCACCTTTTCGTCTTTGTCGATGATGCACTCGATCCAAGTGGGGCCTTTCTGCTGCAGGGCGTCTGCAAAGGCTTCCTGAAACTCCGGCAGGTTGGTGCAGCGGTAGCCCTTCAGGCCAAAGCCGTCTGCCAGCTTGACAAAATCGGTCTTGCGGTGGGGGTCGGTCTGGCTGTAACGCTTGCCGTAAAAGCTGGTCTGCCACTGGCGCACCATGCCCAGCACCGAGTTATTGAAGATGACCGTGATGATGGGCAGCTCGTAGCTGACGGCGGTGCAGGCTTCGTTCAGGTTCATGTGGAAGGAGGCGTCACCGGTAAACATCACCACACGCTGCTGGCGTCCCAGTGCCATCTGGGCACCAATGGCGGCACCGTAGCCAAAGCCCATGGTGCCAAGGCCGCCGCTGGTGATAAAGCCGCGGCTCTTGGTGTGGCGCAGGTACTGCGCCGCCCACATCTGGTGCTGACCCACGTCGGTAACATACACGGCGTCGGGACCGCACTGGTTGCACACCTCGCCGATGACCTGATGGGGCATCAGCCGGGTGGGGTCGGACACAGGATGGTAATCCTGTGCCTGCCAGCTCTGGATCATCGTCATCCAGTCCGGGTGCTTGGCGGGCTTGATCTGGGGCAGCATGGCGTTCAGCACATAGGCTGCATCGCCCACGATGGAAAGATCCACGTCCACGTTCTTGCCCAGCTCGCTGGCGTCAATGTCGATCTGGATGATGGTGGCGTTTTTGGCAAAGGTCTTGGGGTTCAGCGCCACACGGTCGGAGAAGCGGGTGCCCACCGCGATGAGCACATCACACTCTGCCACCGCCCGGTTGGAGGTGTAGCAGCCGTGCATCCCCAGCATGCCCAGATTCATCGGGTCGCCGTAGGGCACAACGCCTGCGGCCATCAGGGTGTAGGTGGCGGGGATCTCCGCCTTGTGCAGCAGATCCCGCAACGGCTGGCAGCTGGCTGCGCTGCGCACGCCGCCGCCAAAGTACACCAGCGGACGCTGTGCGGCGTTGATGAGGTCTGCCGCCCAGTGCACCTGCTCTTCATTATAGGTAGTTACGGTGCGGATGGGCTCCGGCTGCTTGGGGGTGAACTCGCACACCGCTGCAGTCACGTCCTTGGGGATATCCACCAGCACCGGGCCCTTGCGGCCGCTCTGCGCAATGCGGAAGGCTGCCCGCATGGTATCGGCCAAGTCCTCTACCCGGCGCACCGTGAAGTTATGCTTTGTGATGGGCACCGTGATGCCCTCGATGTACGCTTCCTGAAAGCCGTCCTTGCCGATACTGCTGGTGGGCACGTTGCCGGTAAAGGCCACCATGGGCACCGAGTCCATATAGGCGGTGGCAATGCCGGTGACCAGATTGGTGGCACCCGGGCCGCTGGTAGCCAGCACCACGCCGGTGCGGCCGGTGGCGCGGGCGTAACCGTCCGCTGCATGGGCTGCGCCCTGCTCGTGGGCGGTAAGCACATGGGTGATGCGGTCGGCATTCTTATACAGCTCGTCGTAAAGGTTCAGCACAGCGCCGCCGGGGTAGCCAAAAAGAGTGTCCACTCCCTGCTCGCACAGGACCTCTACAAAGATCTGAGAACCATTCAACTGCATGGTGTTGCTCCTATTCCTGTTCCACTTCTTATCCATTCCCTCAGGGAGAGCTTTTGAAAAAGAAAAAGCCCTTGTCCCCTGCTTTCTTCAAGAGACAAAGACCTTGTAACATCAAGCTCTCTGCGGTACCACTCTCGTTGGCGTGCTGTGCACACCCTCTCACGGGCTTCCAACAAAGCCCTGCACGGTAACGGCTGCAACCGGCGCTGCTTACAGGGGTTTGCACCCGTTGGGCAGGCTGCTCCGGGATGATTTTCCGCACGAAACGCTGACTGCCTTGCACCAGACGGCAGCTCTCTGAACAGTGGGGATCGTGTGGTACTTTTTCCCATCTGCGCATTTGTTGATGTAAATTATACTATAAACCGGGCTTTTGTCAATCGACAATTTGTAACCTGAATCACCCCAAAGATGAAGCATTTTTAACACCCCTTGCATCCCCGCCCGAACCGCTGTATACTTTTGATATCCGCGTACCTGCGTTTTGTAGGGTATGTGCCAATGGAGAGGAAAAGGGATCGCCTATGAAACTGAGAGAATGGAATGCCCATCTGCATGGGCTTGTTGTGTTCCGCGCCCTGCTGAACGACCCTGTTGTGGCAAAGCTTTTAGACCTGACCGACCGCATGGAGGCGGGCTGCTCCTCCTACGGCCCGGTGTGCGATGCCGTAGCCGCCTTTGAGGCCGCTTTGTTCGAGTACACCACCAACTGGGGCAGCTACCTGAGCAATGCTGTGCTGGAGGCCGAGACCATCTGCGTGCGGCAGGCCGCCGCCGGGCAGCTGGACGCGCTGCTGCAAAGCGCTTTGGACAGCGAGCTGCAGTTTTTGCAGCAGCTGTGCGGGCTGACGCTGGACGAGCTGTTCCAGACCGCCTACTCAGAGCAGGCGCAGCGGCCGGAACTGGCTTTCCTGCCCCGGTGGCAGACCTGTGAGCTTGACCTTGCCGCCGCCTACGCCCAGCGTATGAGCGAGGTGGGCAAAAAGGGCTACGGTATGTTTGCAAAGCACCATGTATTCACGGTGGAGAACGGCCAGCTTGTGCCGGTAAAATACCCCGACCCGCAGCGCCTTTCCGAGCTGCCCGGCTACGAGAAGGAGCGGGAAAAGGTGATTGCCAACACAAAGGCACTGCTAGCCGGGATGCCCGCCAACAATGTGCTGCTGTACGGTGACGCCGGTACCGGCAAATCCAGCGCGGTAAAGGCCATTGCCAACGAGTTTGCGCCCGAGGGACTGCGGCTGGTAGAGGTAAAAAAGAACCAGCTGTACCAGATCCCCGATCTGATGGATAAGCTGGCGGCAAACCCGCTCAAGTTCATCCTGTTCATTGACGACCTGAGCTTTACCGCCAACGACGACAACTTTGCCGCCTTGAAGGCCATCTTGGAGGGCAGCGTAGGCGGACGCGCTCAGAACATTGCGGTGTACGCCACTTCCAACCGCCGCCACCTCATCAAGGAGACCCTCTCGGACCGCACCGGCGACGACATCCACGAAGCCGACACCCGGCAGGAGTTGATGAGCCTTTCCGCCCGGTTCGGCCTGACGGTCACCTTCCAGCGGCCGGAAAAGGCACGGTTCGAGACCATTCTGGAGCAGCTTGCCAAGCAGCACAACATCCAGATTCCCACCGAGCAGCTGCTGCTCAAGGCCGAGGCCTTCGCTCTGCGTGCCGGCGGCCGCAGCCCCCGGGTGGCCAAGCAGTTCATCGAGCAATGCGAGGCCGGGGTGCAGAAGTAAACGCACCAGTTTTAAACGTTATCAAAAAACGGGACACCAGAGCATCTGCAGATGCTCCGGTGTCCCGCTTTTGTTCTCTTTATTCGCTCAGTCCCGCACGGCGATGCACTCGATCTCCAGCTTTGCGCCCTTGGGGATGGCTGCCACCTGCACGCAGCTGCGGGCGGGGAACGGCTCGGCAAAGGCCTTGGCGTACTCTGCATTCACTGCGGCAAAATCGTTGATGTCGGCCAGAAAGATCACCGTCTTGACCACGTTATTCATGGAAAGCCCCGCCTCGGCCAGAATCGCCTTCAGGTTGGCAAGGCTCTGGGCGGCCTGCTGCTCCACGGTATCGGCCATGGTGCCGGTGGCGGGGTCTACCGGGAGCTGACCGGAAACAAACACCATATTGCCCAGATCCAGTGCCTGACTGTAAGGGCCGATGGCGGCAGGTGCGTTGGTGGTAGATACGACTTTCATGGTATATTTTCTCCTTTATATTACATCAAGTTTAGAACAAATTCGCTTTTTTCTTCGGATAGAGCCGGATGAGGGGGTAATTTCCCGTAAGCTGCTGCTTGCCTGCGCCCTCATCCGTCTGCTCACTACGCTCGCATCCACCTTCCTCCGTCCGGGGGAAGGCTTTCGCTCTTGCAAACGATGAAGTTTACACCCGCTCGCTGACCAGCTGGAAGCCGGCCTTGGTCAGCTCGGTGCGGATCTGCTCGATCTGGGCGGCATCGCGGGTCTCCAGCGTCAGCTTGAGGAAGCAGCTGGAGATGGGCATATTGGGGTCGGAGCCGTCATGCTGCACCGACACCACATTGCTGCCGCAGCGGGATACCACCTCGGCCACCTTTTTCAGCTGGCCGGGCTTGTCCTCCAGCGCGATGGTCAGGTTTGCCTTGCGGCCGCTCATCACAAGACCGCGGGTGATGACGCGGTTCAGGATGTTCACATCAATGTTGCCGCCGGAGATGACGCAGGCCACCTTTTTGCCCTCTACCGGCAGCTTGTGGAACAGTACTGCTGCCACCGGCACAGCGCCTGCACCCTCGGCCACCAGCTTCTGGTTCTCCATCAGGGAGAGGATGGCCGCTGCCGTCTCGTCCTCGGTCACGGTAACGATATCGTCCACATACTGCTCGCACAGCTGATAGGTCAACTCGCCCGGGGTCTTGACCTGAATGCCGTCCGCAAAGGTGGAAGCAGATTTCAGGGTCTGGTACTTGTGCTCGTGCAGGCTGCGGTACATACTGGGGGCACCCTCGGCCTGTACGCCGTACACCTTGACCTCCGGGCGCAGGGTCTTGATGGCAAAGGCAATACCGGAGATCAGTCCGCCGCCGCCCACCGGCACCACCACAGCGTCCACATCCGGCAGCTGGTCAAGGATCTCCAAGCCAATGGTTCCCTGCCCGGCAATGACCTGCTCGTCATCGTAGGGGTGGATAAAGGTCATGTCGTACTCCTTTTGCAGCTGCACGGCCGTATCGTGGGCTTCGTCGTAGGTGCCGGGCACAAGGCAGACCTCCGCGCCCAGATTTTTGGTGTTCTCCACCTTCATCAGGGGTGCGCCATCCGGCATACAGACGATGCTGCGGATGCCGCGCCGGGTAGCTGCCAGCGCCACGCCCTGCGCATGGTTGCCCGCAGAGCAGGCAATGACGCCCTTGGCGCTCTCCTCCTCGGAAAGCTGGCTGATTTTATAGTAAGCGCCCCGCACCTTAAAGCTGCCGGTGGCCTGCAGGTTCTCGGTCTTAAGGTACAGCTGGCAGTCCTTGGACAGCTTGGGGGCTTCGATGAGGTCGGTCTTGCGCGCTACGTCCTTCAGCACAAAGGCGGCGTGGTAGATCTTATCCAGAGTCAGCATGACAGATACTTCCTTTATTTTTCATGATGTCATCCAGTATAAGTTACAAAAATTGTTTTGTCAAATGAATTTCATTCACGATAAACGGTATAAAAAAGAGAAAGGCAGTGGTAAAGTCACTGCCTTTCTCTTTTTATTCTCATTACCGCCCACGGCCACCGCCGCCGCCATGGCTGGAACCACCGCCCATGCCACCGAAGCCGCCGCCTCCGAAACCGCCGCGCCCGGCACCGCCCCCGAAGGAGCCGCCGCCCATGCCGCCAAAGCCGCCGTAGAAGCCGCCCGGCGGGGGCGGGTTATGCGGGCCGCGCCGCCGTCCACGGGGAGGCCGGGGCCCGCCGAAGCACCACAGCCAGCCGCAGGGGCTGGCAAAAACATAGGCCACCGACCGGATGATGACAATAAGCAGCACAACGCTGACCACAAGGGTCAGGATGTCGGTCAGAGTGCTGCCGCCGCTGCTCTGCCCGCCCTGATAGCCGGGCTGCACGGTGCCGCCGTTCTCATAGCTTCCATTGTCCAGATTTACGCCATAAATGCTCGCAATGGTGTCGGCCACATTATTTGCACAGGCGATTACCGCATCGCTATAATCACGGTTTGCAAAATCACTTTCCATGGTCTGGGCGATGGCGCTGGCCTGCTTTGCCAGCGTGGTGTTGCGGAAGCCATCGCCGTAGGTCAGGTAGTAGTCGCCGTCCGCGTACTGCGCCGACTCCATCACCAGCAGGATCAGAACACCATTATTGTTCGTGGCATTGCCGATTCCCCAAGCGTTAAATGCTTCTGTGGCATAATCTTCCGTAGAAAGATTACCTGTGTACTGCACAGTCAAAACACCAATTTGTGCGCCTTTACAGTTCGTCTCCAATTTTGCATTCAATTCTTCAATCGTCTGCGTTACTTGGCTATTCAGCGCATTGGCATCGTCCACCACGCACTGATCCTTGGGCAGGCTGGGCAGCTGGGCGGCAAAGGCCGCCGGGCACAGCACTGCCGCGCTGACCACCACGGCCAGCACCAGTGCACTGATGCGTTTTGCAAAGTTTTTCATGCGAAGGGTTCAACCTCCTTCACGCCGGCAACTGCGCCCAGCACACTGGCCGGGAAGCCGCCGACTTCCTTCTGATATTCATACACCGCCGTATTGTACTGCAAGGTACCAATAATGGTGGCTGCGCTGTTGAACTGGCCGTACTGCCCCTGCACCGCACCCATCTTCATGGGGTCATCGGCCTGCTCCTGCAATTTTGCATACAGCTGGTCGATGGCAGCGCCCAGTGCCTGGTCGGCCTGATACAGCGCGTGCATCGTGCTGCCCTGATAATAGGGCAGCGAGGTCAGCGACTGGCTTTTGCCGCCGTTCTGCACCGCCTGCAGACAAGCGGAAAAATCGTTCAGCGCCGTCTGTGCAGCCAGCACCTCGGCGCTGTCTGCGCCAAGGGTGTTGGAGGCAGTGGTCAGAATATTCGCCGCCGTATTCTCCCGGGTGGTCAGCTCCTCGCTCAGGTTATAACCGTTGTCGGCGGCGACCCCTGCGGTGAACCACTGACGGGCAGTGTTGTACTTGCCGCGCAGCTTGGCGCTGCCAAAGCCGAAAAAGGCGGCCAGCATCACCACCACGCTTAAAGCCAGCGCCGCCGCCCGGGTGGAAAGCGCTGCGGGCAGCTTTGCTTCCAGTGCGGCCAGCTTCTGCTGGCGGGGCGTCAGCGTTACGGCCTGCTCCGGCTTTGCTTTTTCGCGGTAGCTGCCCGCGTCAAAACCGCCGGGAGCGGTTTGTTTGTTCTGAGAAAAATCAGCGTTTGCCATTTCAGCTCCGGATCTCCATCATTTTGGTTTTCAGTTCGTCCTCGATGCGGGTCAGCTCCTGCTCGGCGGCGGCACGCTTTGCGCGGCCCTCGCTCTGAATCTTGTTCAGCTCGTCCAGCGTCTCGATCAGGCTCTTGTTGGTCTGCTGCAAGGTCTCGATATCCACGATGCCGCGCTGGCTCTCCTTGGCGGTCTCAATGGTGCCCAGCTTCAGCGCCTCGGCGTTCTTCTTCAGCAGATCGTTGGTCATGTTGGTCACAGCGCGCTCTGCCTGCATGGCCTGCTGGCTGTGTGCCAGACCCAGTGCCAGCACCATCTGGTTCTTCCACAGCGGGATGGTATTCACGATGGTGGACTGGATCTTTTCCGCCATCATGGTGTTGTTGTTCTGCAGCAGACGGATCTGGGGGCCCATCTGCAAACTGATGTTGCGGGTCAGTTCCAGATCATACAGCTTTTTCTCAAAGCGCTCGCACTGGTCGGCAAGGTCGCGGGCGGCCTGTGCGTCCTCCGGCAGACCGGAGACCTTGGCCTTATCCATGGCCTGCTGCAATTCGTTGGCACGCACATCGGCCAGCTTTTTCTTGCCGGCAAGGATATACATGCTCAGCTCCTTGAAGTAGGCCATGTTCAGCTCATACATTTTGTCCAGCATGGCGATGTCCTTGAGCAGCTGCACCTGATGGGCTTCCAGCATGGACTGGATCTTTTCCACATTAGTCTCGGTCTTGTCGTACTTGGTCTTGAGGGCATCCAGCTGGCTGGTTTTCTTCTTGAAAAAACCCATAATGCCCTTCTGCTGCTCCTCGTTGGCATCAAAGCTCTTCAGCTCGCCAATGAGGTCGGTGATCATATCGCCCACCTCGCCCAGATCCTTGGTGGACACCTTGGAGAGGGCTGCTTCGGAGAAATCGCCGATCTTCTTCTGGCAGGCAGAGCCGTACTGCAGCACCTGCTGGCTGTTGGTGATATCGATCTTCTGGGCAAACTGATCCACCATGGCCTGCTCCTCGGGGCTCAGGTTCACCTGTGCCTCCGGGGCAGGGGCAGCGGCGGGCTTTTCCTCCTGCGGCACAGCGGCGGGGGTGGGGTCCAGCGTCAGGGTGGGCACTGCGGGGGCATCCAGATCAAAGTTCAGAGTATTGTCAGCCATAAGTGATTCCTTCCTTTCAAAATCCCGAGGGGATATTCTGGTTTTACTTGCTCAGACCCTGCCCTTTCAGCATATTCTGCAAAACGGTCAGGTCTGCGGACAGGTCCATGCTTTCTGCCGCGTACAGGGCATCCAGCTGGTTTTCAAAAGCCGTGGCAATGGAGGCGGCGTTGTGCTCCACCTCAGCGCGGATGGTGGCGGCGTTCTCGCCCCGCACACCCTGCTTTGCCAGCTTTGCGTACTGCTGCAAAACGTTTACGGCGTCCGGCAGATAGTAGTTGGCAAACCGGCGCACCTGCTTTGCCTTGGCGGGGTTTGCTTCCACCGCTTCCACGATGGAGCGGCCCGCCTTTTCCATACGGGTCATGGCGGCGGACAGCTGCGGGTCGGGCAAAGCCTCGTTCAGTGCGTGCAGGGTGTCCAGCTTCTGCTGGATATCGGTCAGCATCTGGTCCACATCCTCCACACCGGTGTGGAAGGGTACTTCGTGCTCCACCACCCGGGGCGGGCAGGTCTTTTTTGCCACGCCAAAGGCCACGGCGGCACCGCCCAGCGCCACCAGCAGCGCCCATAATTTATACACCGGCAGCACCGCGCACAGCACCACAAACACCAGCGCCATAGCGTAAAAAGGCAGCACGCTGGGCTTTTGGGTGCGGATGATCTTGCTCATGGTCATTTCTCCTTGTCCGGGGCAGTGCGCCCCTTATGATATCCATAATACAACGTCCGCAAAAAAACGCAAGTATCCCGCAAAAGAATTTACAGCCTTGTCATCATTTTACGATCCAGTCTGCCAGCGCAGCGCCCCAAAGCGCCTCCAGCCGGGCGGGGCTGCAGGCGGCGTTGGCGGGACTTGTACTTGGCAGACGGACAGCCGGGATGCCGGTAAGCGGCTGCTGATATTTTGTGTAGATACGGTAAGCTGTGGCACCGTTGCAGAACACCGCCCGGATGGGTGCTTTGCGCAGCAACCCGGCGATATCGTTGGGCACCACATCCCGGATGGAGGCATCCGATGCGCCGGTGATCGTACAGCTTTCCAGCGTATCCCACAGCGCCAGCCCGTGGTGCAAAAGCAGCTGCTTTTTGGCGGCGATATCCTCCCGCGCGGGCAGCGGCTCCCCGGTCAGCGCCGCCAGCAGCGGCCAGAACCGATTTTGCGGGTGGCCGTAGTAAAAGGCCATCTCCCGGCTTTTGGGGCTGGGCCATGTGCCCAAGATCAGCGCCCGGCTGCGGTCATCGTACACCGGTGCAAAGCTCATAAGCTGCCGCCTGCGCTTTCAATATTGCCCCATGCGGAGCCAAAATCTTTGCCGGAGGGCTCCGCGCGGGGGCCGTCGAACCACAGTTCCTCGATCAGCGCCGCCACGCCATCCTCCCGCACGTCCCCGATGATCCGGTCGGCAGCGGCCTTGGCGTCCGGGGTGCCGTTTGCCATGCAGGCACTCAGGCCCGCGACTTTCAGCATTCCCACATCGTTGGCAGAATCACCCACAGCCACGGCATCCGCCAGCGTAAGCCCCATCTGTGCACACAGGTCGGCAAGCCCTACGCCCTTATCCATGCCGCCGCGCACGATATCATAGTAGCAGTAGCCGTCCGCGTTCTGCGCGCCCGTCTGCATCCAGTGCAGGCCAAGGTAGCCGTATTTTTCGTGGAAGCGCTCCACTTCCTGCGGCGGCATGGCGGCAAAGGCGGCGTGGGGCATATCCACTAGATGCCTGTCCTGATCCTCGCCGTCCACGCAGTCCAGCCCGGGGCTGTTCATCATCTGATAGCCGGTGTGCAGATACTCGTACTCGCAGTAGGCGTAATAGGCATCCCGGAAGTTGAATTGCAGTGGATAGTTATAATCCTCGCAAAAATCCACCAGCACATACATCTCCTCGCTGGTAAGCGGATGCTCGGCTATTACGTTGCCCTGCCTGTCCACCACGCAGGCGCCGTTGCAGGTAATGGCGTAGTCGTACCGGATGCCGCCCAGCTGGTTTTTATCCCGGATGCCCGGGTAAGAGCGGCCGGTGCTGAGCACGAATTTGCCCCCGGCGGCTTGCAGCTTTTTTACCGCCTTTACCACCGCCGGGCGGGGCTTTGCTTCGCCAAAGGGCATCAGCGTGTTGTCGTAATCGCTTGCCAGAATCTTATATTGCATGGTCATCTCTCCTGTGTGCATCGTTTTCTCCCAGTATAACACATTTCAAAGTCCAGCGGGAGAGGGGGAAAAGAAAAATGGGACAGCAGAATGTCCGCAGGCATTCCACTGTCCCGAAATCCAAAATATTTTCCTTATCAGGCAAACACCGCCACGACCACCTGCATGGCCACGCCCACAAAGGCACCGGCAGCCCATGTCAGGCCGGTGATGAAGAGGTTCTGCTTCCACGAGGGGTTGGCGCGCCACAGCACAGCCAAGCCCACACCCGCACCGGTGCACAGCCCCGCCACAAGGCTGGAAAAGCGCAGCGCACCCTCCACATACAGCTGGGTCAGCAGCACACTGGCGGCGCAGTTGGGGATCAAGCCCACCAGAGCCGCTACCACCGGCTGGAAAAAGCCCATGCCGCCCAGCATCTCGGCGAACACGTCCTCGCCCACGCCCTCCACGATCATGCCGAACACCAGACTGAAAGCGAAGATGAACACAAAGATCTCCAGCGTGTGGCGCAGCGCTGCCTGCCAGATGGGCTTTTCGTTGCCCTCGGCATCGCTGTGCTCCTCGTGGCAGTCCACCTCGTCCGCATGGCCGGTGTAGCCGCCCCGCAGCCCCTTGGGCAGCACGCCCCGCAGCACAAAATCCAGCACAAAGCCCACCACGATGGCGTACACCACCTTGATGACCATCAGGACGGCCAGCTTATCCCAGTAGGCGGGCATGGAGACCAGCAGCGGGATGGCTTCGTCGCTGGTGGCAAGGTACACTGCCATCAGCGTGCCCAGCGTGATGACCCGGGAGGCGTAGAAGTTGGACGCAATGGCGGAGAAGCCGCACTGCGGCACACAGCCCAGCACCGCGCCCGGCACAGCGCCCCAGCGCCCGCCGCCTGCCAGCAGCGCCTCAATGCGCTCGCCGTGGCGGTGCTCGATATACTCGATCAGCAGATAGGCCAGAAACAGAAAGGGCAGCATCTTGGCGGTATCCACCAAGGTTTCGCCCAAAACATCCAGAAACAGTTCCATAAATAATCGCTCCAAAGACCCGCATGGGGTCGTCTCTCAACAATTTGCAATCAGTTTGCATTTTCGTGCAGGGAAGATTATACACGATATCCTTCCCAATTGCAATACCAAATTGCAAATTGGTTGCAATTTTATGTTATGAAACGTTGCAGCGTGTAAAAAAGCCACCAGTATCTGCACATTTTTGCAGATGCCGGTGGCTTTTAGTATCCTTACCCCTTCAGCGGTACAAAGCCCACAAGGTCCTTGACCACCTCGCCGCCGATGATCAGACCGGCCACCGAGGGTACAAAGGCGTTGGAGCCCGGCACGGTGCGCCGTGCGGTGCACTTGCGCTGGGTGCCCGGGGGACAGATGCAGTGGTCCTTGCAGCTGATGGAGTCATCCTCGATGGGAGTCATGACAGGCTCCTTGGAGTAGACCACCTTCAGGTGCTTGATCTTGCGCTTGCGGCACTCGGTACGCATCACCTTGGCCAGCGGGCAGACCGAGGTCTTGTAGATGTCAGTCACCTCAAAGCGGGTGGGGTCCATCTTGTTGCCTGCGCCCATGGAGCAGATGATGGGGGTGCCCGCCTCCTTGCACTTCATCACCAGCGCCAGCTTGCCGGTAACGGTGTCGATGGCATCCACCACATAGTCGTACTGGGTAAAATCGAAATCGTCCTGCGTCTCCGGGCCAAAGAAGCACCGGTGGGTAGTCACCTTGATGTTGGGGTCGATATCGTGGATGCGCTGTTCTGCCACATCCACCTTATACTGCCCTACCGTGCTGCGGGTGGCGATGATCTGACGGTTGAGATTGGTCAGGCAGACCTTATCGTCATCGATCAGATCCAGTGCGCCCACGCCGCTGCGTGCCAGTGCCTCCACCGTATAGCCGCCCACACCGCCAATGCCAAACACTGCCACCCGGGCGTGGTGCAGCTTTTCCATAGCCTCTGCACCCAGCAGCAGCTGGGTACGGGAATATTGATCCTGCATTTTGTTCTCCTTACTTTTCTACGCGGGTGATGGTGCCGCCGCCCAGCACCACATCGCCCTGATACAGCACGGCAGCCTGTCCCGGGGTGGGGGCACGCTGAGGCTGGTCGAATTCCAGCCGGAAGCCGTTTTCTGCGGGGTAAACGGTGGCCTGCTGCTCGGCCTGATGATACCGGGTGCGGGCGGTGACCCGCAGCGGCCCGGTCAGCGCCGGAATGGCGATCCAGTTCACATCCTCTGCGTAAACGATGCGGTCAAACAGCTCGCTTTCCGGCCCGACGGTGACGGTATTGGCCTGCATATCCTTGCCGCAGACGTACACCGGTGCACCCAGCGCAAGGCCAAGTCCCTTGCGCTGTCCCAGTGTGTAGCGCACCGCGCCGCTGTGGGTGCCCACCACCTTACCGCTCTGGTCCAGAAAATCCCCGGCGGGGTAGTGCTTGCCGGTAAACTGCTCCATAAAGCGGGCATAGTCGCCGTCCGGCACAAAGCAGATATCCTGACTGTCGTGCTTTTGGGCGTTGATAAAGCTGTGCTCCTGCGCGATCTTTCGCACCTCGGTCTTATGCAGCGCACCCAGCGGCAGGCGGATATGTGCCAGCTGCTCCTGCGTGAGGTTATACAGCACATAGCTCTGATCCTTGCCCTCGTCCAAGCCCTTTTTCAGCAGCCAGCGGCCGGTGGCTGCGTCCTGCTCCACCCGGGCGTAGTGGCCGGTGACCACATACTCCATGCCGTGTTCTTCCGCCCAGTCCAGCAGGTGGCGGAACTTCATATATTTATTGCAGTCGATGCAGGGGTTGGGGGTACCGCCCGCCTCGTAGACGCGGATAAATTTTTCAATAATCTGTGCCCGGAAATCGGCGGTGAAATCCAGCACCTGATACGGCATATCCAGCGCAAAGGCCACCTCGGCGGCGTCCTCGATATCCTTTTCCGAGCAGCAGGTCTGGTAACCGGACTGTCCCAGCGTTTCGTTGTGGGTGAGCCGCATGGTGATGCCGGTGCAGTCGTAGCCTGCCTGCTGCATCAGACAGGCCGCCACCGAGCTGTCCACGCCGCCGCTCATGGCAATGAGGGCGCGGGGACGGTTTGCAGGGTTCTGTGTGGTCATAGGTTCTCCTTTTATGGGTTCAACATACTAAAGCAGTAGTATAATACTACCGCAGCATAAACCGCTTGTCAAGACGCTATAATTTTCTGCGCCGCAGCCAGCAGCACCGGTTTTTCGTTGGGGTATTCTGCGCGGATGACGCCGTCCAGCAGCGTCTCCAGCACCCGGCGCAGCGCAGGCCCTGCCGGGATGCCCGCCGCCATCAGGTCGCGTCCGTTCACCGCCAGCTGGCTCACCCGGCAGCATACGCCGTCCGCTTCCAGCTGCCGTGCCCGCTGCGCCGCAAGGGCGCAAGCCGGGGCAGCTTGCGGGCGCAGCGCCGCGCACAGCGCACACAGCCGCTCCACGGTGCACAGCCCGTATCGGCCTAAAAGCTGTCGAATGTGGATATCACCGGGGTGTGCAGAAGCTTTCTCCTCGGACACGAGTCGGGCCATTCCATCGCCCGCCCTACTGCCTGCGGCAGCAGGGTCCCACCCCAGCGGACGGTCCTCGGAGAAACTTCCGCACACGCCCTCCCCTGCCGTTTCCCGCACCAGCACGGCGGTCTCCTCGATGCAGGCGTTGGAGCAGCGCAGCCGTTTGAGCACCCGGCGGGTGTCGGTCTCGCCCAGAGCGCTCAGCAGCGCCGCCCAGCGCACCGGCAGGTTTTCCTCCCCCGCCGGGCAGGCATCCACCACCGGCTTTGCGGCTTCAAGCGCCGCCGGGGTCAGCTCCGGCAGCACCACAGCCAGCACGGCGGGTTCCAGATACGCCCCCGGCTGCGGGGCAGCCAGCAGCTTTGCCAGTTCCTCCTGAATGCGCTCGGCAGAGATGCAGTCCAAGTGGGGTGCCAGCTGCCGCGCCGCCCGGGCTGTGGCTGCATCCAGCGCAAAGCCGAACCTTGCGGCAAAGCGGTACAGCCGCAGAATGCGCAGCGCATCCTCGGTAAACCGCTGCTGCGGCTCACCCACCGCACGCAGCAGACCGTTTTGCAAATCTGCCTGCCCGCCAAAGGGGTCTACCAGCCCCTCGGCTTCATTATACGCCATGGCGTTGATGGTAAAATCCCGCCGGGCAAGATCCTCCCGCACGTCCGGTACGAACTGCACTTCGTCCGGGTGACGGCCATCGGTATAGCTGCCCTCGGTGCGGAAGGTGGTAGTTTCGTACAGCTGCCCACCGTATTTGATGGTGACCGTGCCGTGCTGCAAACCGGTGGGGATGCACTGCTCTGTCCCGAACAACTCCATCACCTGTTGCGGCAGGGCACTGGTGCACAGGTCCCAGTCGTGGGCGGTGCGCCCCAAAAGGCTATCCCGCACGCAGCCGCCTACGGCATAGGCTGCGTAGCCCGCCGCGTGCAGGGCGTCCAGCAGGGCAGCTGCCCCGGGGTCAAGTGTCAGCTTCATTCCTCGTTCTCCTCGTAATGCAGGGTGATGCGTTTGCCGTCAAAACCGCATTCTGCCGCCGGGAAGATGCTTTGCGCCTGTGCAAGCTGCTGTTCCGGGTCGGTGATCATGGGGGAATAGTGCACCAGCCACAGCCGCTTTACACCAGCCTTTGCTGCCAGCGCCGCGCTTTGACCAAAGGTGCTGTGCCCCCACTGCGCGGCCTGCTCCTGCTGCTCCGGCAGGGCATAGGTGGCATCGCAGAGCAGAAGGTCTGCCCCCTGCGCTGCCTGTTCCAGCGCCGGGCAGGGCGCACTGTCGCCGGAAAAGACGAACCGCAGCCCCTTGCGGGGTGCGCCCAGCACCTCGGCGGGCTGCACCATACGCTCTGCCAGCGGGACAGCCTGTCCCCGCTGCAAAAGCCGCCACTGGGTCACCGGTACGCCCAGCGCCCGCGCCTTTTCCGGGTCGAACCTACCCGCCCGGGGCAACTCCAGCCGGTAGCCCAGACTGCGCACTCGGTGCTTTGTTGCCACCGGCAGCAGCGTTGCCCCGGCGGGCCATCCATCCGAAAGAGCATCCAGCGCCACAGGCTGCCCGGCGCGGCAGACCAGCGGCTTTACTGCGTAGGGCAGCGGCCCGGTCAGGGCATACACTGCCTGCCAGACCTCCAAAAGCCCCTCCGGCCCCAGCAGCACCAGCGGACGGGTGCGCCCCTGCGCCCCAAGGGTCTGCAAAAGCCCGGGCAGACCAAAGATATGATCCCCGTGGTAGTGGGTCAGACAGATGGCGTCTGCGCGCATCAGGTTCACCCCGGCGCGGCGGGCAGCGGTTTGGGTGCCCTCGCCGCAGTCCAGCAGCAGGCTGTGCCCGCCGCACTCCGCCACAGCGGCGGTCAGGGCGCGCTCCGGCAGCGGCATGGTAGCAGCCGTGCCCAGCAGTGTAATGGTCAGCATAAGCAGTTCCTCCGTGGTTCTTCCCTGTTATCTTACCACAAACCCCGCCGGTGCACAATTCTTTCTGCCGCAGCATAAGCTGGGCAAAGCCTTGAAAAAGGAGGGCACAGCCTATGCAGCGAGACCGCAGAAAACGCTATTCCCCCGCCCGGCATCCGGTGCTTTTGCGCAGGGTGCTTTTGGTGCTGTGCATTCTGGCGGTGCTGTGGCTGGGATACAGCTGCATGATGCCGCAGCTGCTTTTTTCTGCCCGGGGCACCATGATTTTTGTGCCAGACCCGCCGCTGCGGGGGTAGCGGGAAAAATTTTCATTTCATGAATCACCAGACGCAAAAACAGGGCTGCTGCACGAGGTTTTGTGCAGCAGCCCTGTTTCCAATTTATATACTTTCCAGCACTTTTTTCCCGGTCAGCGGGTCGGGGATGCCCAGCAGTGCCAGTATAATGGCCATGCGGATATACACACCGTTATGCACCTGATCGAAATAAGCGGCGCGGGGGTCGTTGTCCACGTCCGGCTTGATCTCGTCGATGCGGGGGAGCGGATGCAACACCGGCATGGTGGGCGGTGCCGCCTGCAGCAGCTTTTCGTCCAGCGCATAGCAGCCTTTCAACCGCAGATAGTCCTCCTCGTTGAAAAAGCGTTCCTTCTGGATGCGGGTCATATACAGCACGTCCAGCCCGGGCAACTCGGCCTCAAGGTCGGCGGTCTCCTTGTAGTTCTGGTGCAGCGGGGTCAGGGTCTCGTCCTTGACGTACTGCGGGATGCGCAGTTCCTCGGGCGAGATGAACACGAACCGGTTGCCCTCGAACTGGCTCAGCGCGGCGGTGAGGGAGTGCACCGTCCGGCCGAACTTGAGGTCGCCGCAGAAACCGATGGTCAAATGATCCAGCCGCCCTTTGCGCTGGCGAATGGTCATCAGGTCGATCATGGTCTGGGAGGGGTGGGCGTGGCCGCCATCGCCTGCATTGATGACGGGCACACGCGCATACATGGACGCCCGCAGCGGTGCGCCCTCCTTGGGGTGGCGCATGGCAATGACATCTGCATAGTTGCTCACCACGCGGGCGGTATCAGCCACCGTTTCGCCCTTGCTGGCGCTGGAAAGCTGCGCCCCGGCAAAGCCCAGCGTCTTGCCGCCCAGCCGCAGCATGGCCGACTCGAAGGAAAGGCGGGTGCGGGTGCTGGGCTCGTAGAACAAAGTGGCCAGAATGCGGCCGTCACACAGGTGGGCGTAGGGCGCGGGGTCGGCCTCCATCCGGTCGGCAAGGTCGAGCAGTGCCAGCTGCTCGGCCAGAGAAAAGCTGCCGGGCTCAATAAAATGTCTCACAGCCATTCTCCCTTCAGCACAAACTTTTCGCGCTCGGCACCGGTGGAAACGAACTGGATCTCGTGCCCCAGCTGCTTTTCAAGGAACTCCACATAGGCCTTGGCTTCCTTGGGCAGCTCTGCCCAGCTGCGGCAGCCGGAGATATCCTTGTTCCAGCCGGGCAGCAGCGTGACCACCGGCTGCACACGGTCAAGGTCGGACAGGGTGTCGAAGCGGGGGACTTCCACGCCGTCCAGCTTGTAACCGGTGATGACCGGGATCTGCTTCATGCTGCTCAGCACGTCCAGCTTGGTCAGTGCGATCTTATCCGCACCCTGACATTGCAGGCCGTAGCGGCTGGCAACGCAGTCAAAGGGGCCTACCCGGCGGGGACGTCCGGTGGCCGCGCCGTACTCGCCGCCGGCCTTGCGCAGCTTTTCGTTCCACGCTTCGTCCATTGCATTCTCTGCTGCAAAGGGGCCAGCGCCCACACAGGTGGAGTAGGCCTTCAGCACACCCACCACATGGTCCAGCTTGCAGTTCGGGATGCCCGCACCCAGCGGCGCGTAGGCCGCCAGCGTGTTGGAACTGGAAGTGAACGGGAAGATGCCGTAGTCGATATCCCGCATTGCGCCCAGCTGCGCTTCCAGTACGATGCGCTTGCCGCTGTCGTGCGCCTGCTGCAAGAAAGCGCCCACATCACAGATGAAGGGTGCAAAGTACGCTGCCTGCTGCCTGCACCAGTTCAGCAGGGCATCGTAGCTCATGGGCTCCTGATGGTAGCAGCCCGCCAACTCCATGTTTTTGGCATCCAGGATCATGTGCAGACGGTTCTGGGTGCGCTCCTCGTCCAGATGCAAAAGGTCACCCAGCCGCAGGGTCTTTTTGCGGTACTTGTCGCTGTAAGCGTAGGCAATGCCGCGCCGGGTAGAGCCGAACGCGCCGCCCTTTTTAGCAAGGCGGTCCTCTTCCAGCCCATCCTGTACCTTGTGCCACGGCATGGAGATGGTAGCTTTATCGGAGAGCTTCAGGTTCTCCGGCTCCACCTTTACGCCGCGCGCCTCGATGGCCTCCATCTCTCCGGCCAGATGCTCGAGGTCGATCACCATACCGGTGCCCAGCACGCAGGTCACCTCCGGGTGCAGGATGCCGGAGGGCAGCAGGTTCAGGATGAACTTGCCCTTCTCGGTCACAACGGTATGACCGGCATTGTTGCCGCCCTGATAGCGCGCAACGATATCGGCATTTTCGGCCAGCAGGTCGATGACGCGGCCCTTGCCCTCATCGCCCCAGTTGATTCCAGTAACAGCGGTCAGCATAAACTTCATTTACCTTCTTTTCATTCTTGTTTCCTGTTCGCGGTGTCTATTATACGAGCGTGCAGAGAATATGTAAAAAGTATCCTGTGTATAGCAGCAATATGTTTTTTACATTGCAGAGGCTGCTGCCCGCATCCGGCACAGCCAAGCCGTAAAAAGCGCTTGCAATTCCGGCGCGCCGTGCTATGATACAAGAAGAGCATAAAGCCGCTTCTGCCGCTGGCCGCGCCGGAAGCCCGACAGGAAAGAGGGCCGCACCTATGTATGTGGACTGGGAATACTACAAAATCTTTTACTATGTGGCAAAGTATCAGAACTTTACCCGCGCGGCGCGGGTGCTGGGCAATAATCAGCCCAACATCACCCACGCCATGAACCGGCTGGAAAGCCAGCTGAACTGCGTGCTGTTCATCCGCTCCAACCGGGGCGTCACCTTAACGCCGGAGGGAGAGCTGCTGTATTCCCGCATTGCCTCAGCAGCGGTGCAGATACAGGATGCCGAGGAGGAACTGAGCGCCACCGCCACGCTGGAGCACGGTGCCATCAGCATCAGCACCACCGAGACCGCTTTGAACATCTACCTGTCCGAAAAGCTGCGCGCTTTCCATACAGAGTACCCGGGCATCCGGCTGCGCATCTCCAACCACTCCACTCCGCAGGCGGTGCAGGCGGTACGCAACGGCGAGGTAGATTTTGCCATCGTGACCACCCCCGCAGAGGTGGAAAACGGGCTGAAAATGGTAGAGCTGATGCCCTTTTATGAAGTCCTTGTGGGCGGAAAGACCTTTACGGCGCTGGCCAGCCAGACCCTGAGCCTGAAGGAACTGGCCGGTTATCCCCTGATCTGCCTGAACGAGGAGAGCATGACCCGCAGCTTTTACCGGCAATTCTTTCTGGAACATGACGCAGTGCTGAAACCTGACACCGAGGCCGCCACCACCGACCAGATGCTCACGCTGGTCAAAAGCGAGTTGGGACTGGCCTTTATGCCGGAGCCCATGGCAGCACCCCTGCTGGCCAGCGGAGAGCTGGTACAGCTGCACTTGCAGGAGATCATCCCCTCCCGCTCCATCTGCCTTGTCTACGACCATCACCGCCCGCTGAACACCGCCGCCCGGAAATTCCAGCAGCTGCTGACCAAGGCCGGGACACGGAGCGCAGAGCGTAAATAAAACCAATACTCCGGGCGTTATTACACGACTGCAATCCTAACGGTTTCTACAAAAGGCTTCCCCCGGTCGGGGGAAGCCTTTTGTTCCGACAGCTTTCAGCCAAAAAGGGCTGCTGCACCAATGATGTGCAACAGCCCCTTTTTTGTTATTTCCGGGCGCTCTGCGTCAGCTCCCGCTGCTCCTCCTGCAGCTCCTGCTTCAGGGTGCGGTCGATCTCCCGGGTCTCCTGCCGGATGGCGGTCAGGTCTTTTTCGATGACCGGGTTCTCTTCCAGTTCCTCCCGGATGAACATCAGCGTAAAGCTGACCAGCAAAAAGCAACAGGAGAGCCAGATGGCTCTGCCGCCCAGCTGCGCCGCGCTCTTGCTGCCCAGCCCTGCCCCCAACGCGAACAGGAATATGATGCCGAAGTAGCGCACCATCCTATCCTTTGCGTGGGGTTCATGGGACTTGCGCCAGATGCAAAAGGCCTCCACGCCGCTGCGCAGGTCGCCGATGCACATGGTACTGGCAAAGGCGTAGCCGTTCACCTTGCGGAAAGCCTGTACCTGCATGGCGCAGGAGAAGGAAACAATGGCGTTGGCCAGCAGGTTCTGCGATTGCGGCAGAAAGCCCACCGCGAACAGCAGCAGCACCTCGCCCAGCACCACCAGCTGCCGCCAGTGCAGCCGCTGCATCGCCTGAAAGTGCTCCCGCATTTTTTCCGCAGCCAGAACCCCCAGCGCAAAGGCGCACAACGGCACCAGATAGTGCAGCACCTTATCCCACCGGCCATCCATGATATTGGTGCTCAGCAGCACGATATTGCCGGTCTGGGCATTGGCAAACACCTTGCCCCGGAACAGATAGGTGTAGGCATCCTGCAAGCCGCCGGACAGCGAAAGGAACACCGCCGTAAGAAAGGACTCGGACATTTGCCCGTGATGCTTTGTTTTCATACTTGTACCCTCTTTTCGGGCTCTATTATAATACATTTTGCAGCAGTTTCTGATATCATTTTTACATACCGGCTATGTTTTCCGCTCCAAAAGGCACAAAAAGCGCGGGTGTCCTTCCCTATTTCACCGCAATCTGTTAGAATAGGGAAAGAGAATATTGCATACAGGAAGGAGCTCTTATTATGAAGATCGCAATTCCCTACGAAAACGGTCAGGTGTTCCAGCACTTCGGCCACTCTGCGCAGTTCAAGCTGTACACCGCCGAGGAGGGCCGCATCACCGGTGCCGAGGTGGTCTCCACCGACGGGCAGGGGCACGGTGCACTGGTGGGCTTTCTGGTGCGCAACGGCGTAAATGTGCTGCTGTGCGGCGGCATTGGCGGCGGTGCACAGATGGCGCTGGCACAGGCCGGTATCCGTCTGTGCGGTGGCATTACCGGCGACGCCGACAGCGCTGCGGCGGCTTATCTTGCCGGCACGCTGGTCTTTGACCCCAACGCCCGCTGCACCCACCACGACCACGAGGAGAGCCACAGCTGCGGCTCTCATGCCTGCCACGCCGACAAGGGCGGCTGCACCGGTAGCTGCCACTAAAGGCCGCTCCCCTTTCCGGGCGGGACGATTTTGAATGCCCTCCGCTTGCGCTCTGGGCATAAGCTAAGGAAAAAATATTTATAATTTCGGAATACCGGAGCGTCTGCAGACGCTCCGGTATTCCATTTTCACAGGTGGGTCGTGGCTGAAAACGGCATTCGCAGCGCCGCTTTCTGCGAAAGCGCGGCACTGCGGGTCAGCGTGCTAAATTTTCTTTACTGAAATCAAAAGCTTTGCACCATCCTGAGAAGAGTGCTCCTTTCCCGTGAAAAAGGGGCTCAGGAAAGTCCGCGTTTGCGCAGCAATAAAAGCCCCAGTGAGGCTTTTAAGCGGCAGAGCGGTCTGCGCAAGCAGATGGAGGGGCTTTGCCCCGACAAGCTCCGCAGACTTTCCTGAGCCCCAAATTAAGAATAATTTTTCCGCTGACTATGCGCAAAGCAGCGCGGCGCGCATTTCAAATCAGTCTCAGACCTTCTCGATGGTGATGCTCCACTCGCTGGTCATGGCCTCGTCCGGCTCCAGCACCTCGTGCTTGCCGTCCTCGTTCACGCTGTTGGCCCAGCCGTTCCAAGGCTCCATGCAGACGAAGCTCTCGGCATCCTGCTGCCACAGCACGCCGTTTTCAAAGGTCTCGTCGGCGTCTACGGTCACCTTGTGGCCGTTGCCCTTGTCGGTCAGGGTCATGGGGAACTGCACACCGGTCAGCAGACGGACAGAGTTGTCTGCGCCCTCCTTGCGGGTAAGGGTGATCTTTTCCGGGGCGGCGGGCTGCTCGCCCTTGGCGTTGTCGGAGCAGGTGGCGCACTTGATGTCGAACTCCACGTTCTCCAGCTTGGAGGCGGTAAAGTAGGGGTGGTAGCCAAAGCTGAAGGGCATATCCGTGTTGCCCTCGTTGATGACGGTCAGACTGACCAGTGCCTTGTTGCCCTCCAGATTATAGTTGAGCAGCAGGGTGAAATCGAACGGGTACAGGAACTTGGTCAGCGGAGTGGACTCCAGTGCCAGCGTCACGCCGTCCGGGCCAACGCTTTCCACTTCCCATGCGCACAGGTCGGCAAAGCCGTGGGTCTCCATGGGGTAAGCCTTGCCGTCAAAGATGTGCACGCCGTTATCCGGGTTGCCGCAGCTGGGGAACAGCACCGGCACGCCAAAGCGGGGACGGTTGCACTCCGAGAAATTGGGGCGGCGGGTCCAGACGAACTCTTCGCCGTCCAGCGTAAAGCTGGTGATCATACCGCCGCGCTCGGGGGTGATGGTGAGGGCGGTCTTTGCCTCGGGGTCGGTGATGACGTACTGCTCGTAGCAGGCGCCGTTCTCGGTGATGTACCGGGTGGTGATCTGATTCATAAGTAAAAGCCTCCTATTATTACCGCAGGGTCGCCCCGGCGGGTCATTCCTTGTGCTCGGTCTGCTCCGGCTGCTGTTCCAACTTCTGGAAGTAGTAATCAATGCCGTAGCGGATAAAATATTTGATCAATCGTACTGCACCATAAATGATAGCCGCATAAAGCAGCAGTGTCAACAGCAGTACCCCATTTGTGCCCAACATTCCATACACTTCCCTTCTTTTTATGCACAAAAAGGCCGCCGTACCGCTTTTTGCCGTACAGCAGCCCTTTTTCAGTTACAGAACCACGCCGTCCTTGAAGATGGAGATCTCGCGGAAGCCGTGCTTTTCCGCCTTGGTCTGCTCACCGCTGGCCACGCGGATGACCAGATCCAGCAGATCCTTTGCAGCCTCGTCGATGGTCTTTTCACCGTCTGCGATGACACCGGTGTTGAAATCGATCCAGCCGCCCTTCTTCTCTGCCAGCGGGGTGTTGGTGGAGATCTTCAGGGTGGGAGCCGGAGCGGAGAACGGGGTGCCGCGGCCGGTGGAGAACAGGATCAGGTGTGCGCCTGCTGCCGTCATGGCGGTGGCGGAAACCAGATCGTTGCCGGGGCCGTAGAGCATATTCAGGCCCTTGGTCACCACGGGGTCGCCGTAGCCGATGACGTCCATAATGGGGGCGGTGCCGCCCTTCTGCACGCAGCCGCAGCTCTTATCCTCCAGCGTAGTGATGCCGCCGGCCTTGTTGCCCGGAGAGGGGTTATCGTACACCACCTCGTTGTGGCTGATGAAGTAATCCTTGAAGCCGTTGATCATGTGCTCGGCCTTGACGAACACTTCCTTATTGATGCAGCGGTCCATCAGGAAGCCCTCTGCACCGAACATCTCGGGCACCTCGGTCAGCACGGTAGAGCCGCCGCGCTGACCCATCATGTCGGAGAAGCGGCCGATGGTGGGGTTGGCGGTGATGCCGGACAGGCCGTCCGAGCCACCGCACTTCATGCCCACCACCAGCTCAGACACGGGGATGGGCTGGCGTTTGAACTGCCCGGCATAGGCAGCCAGTTCCTTCAGGATATCGCGGGCGGCGGCAAACTCGTCCTCCACGTCCTGACAGGTCAGGAACTTGACGCGGTCGTGGTCGTACTCGCCCAGCTCCTCCACGAACTGATCGTGCTGCAGGTTCTCGCAGCCCAGATGCAGCACCAGAACGGCAGCGGCATTGGGGTGGCGCACCAGCGCAGCCAGCAGCTTGCGGGTCTGTGCGTGGTCGTGGCCGGTCTGGCTGCAGCCGAAGGGATGGGTGAAGGTGTACAGACCCTCGATGGAGCCGGTGACCAGATCCTGATTGTCGGCAACCATCTTCTTGGCGATATCGTTCACGCAGCCCACGGTGGGGATGATCCAGATCTCGTTGCGGATGGCGGCGCGGCCGTCCTTACGGCGGAAGCCCATAAAGGTCTCCGGCTCGACCTTAGGCAGCGGAGCCAGATCCGGGGCGGGGTTATAGCTGTACTCCACCTCGCCGGACAGGTTGGTGTGCACATTATGGGTGTGCATCCAGGTGCCGGGGGCGGCGTCTGCGGTGGCATGACCGATGGGGAAGCCGTACTTGATGACGTTCTCGCCGTTCTTAATGGGCTTGACTGCCATCTTGTGACCCTGCGGGATATCCTCCAGTGCGGTGACGGCAAGACCGTCCACCTCCACCAGCGTGCCCTTGGCAATGGGGTGCAGGGCAACGACCACATTGTCGATGGGGCTGATATGAATTGCCTGCGGCATAGTTGTTCTCCTTATCGTATCGCACAAAAGGGCTGCTGCCCAAAGCAGCAGCCCTTTGTTGTGCGGGTAGGTTGATTTTTCAGCTTACAGGCAGCTCTTGTAAGCAGCCTCGGCACCCTGGGTGCGGATCATTTCCAGATCTGCCAGCACAGCGGCCTCCAGACCCTCGATCTTGGTCAGATCCTGATCCCACATCTGGGTGTTGGTCAGCACAGCGTGCACCAGCTGAGCAGCGGTGTCGTCCTTGTGTGCGTAGTAGAAGTCCAGAGCCCATGCGTCGTCCTGGATCTTGTAGGTGTTGCCTGCGGGGCGCTTGCAGATCAGACCATCAGCGGTGCGCTCCTGAATGTCGTTGGAGTAGAAGGCGATGTAAGCAGCCAGAGACATGGTCAGGCACTTGGGCAGCTGCTTCTGCTCCTCGATGTAAGCGAGGAAGGAGGGCATATTGCGGGCCTTCCACTTGGAGGTGGAGTTCAGGGAGATGCTCATCAGCTCGTGGTTGACGAAGGGGTTGTTGAAGCGGTCCTCAACAGCAGAGGCAAAGTCCTCCAGATCCTTCTTGTCCAGCGGCAGAGTGGGGATGATCTCCTCGTGCAGCATCTTGTTCATAAAGCCGCGCACGGTGTCGTTGTGCATGCAGTCGCGCACGATATCAAAGCCTGCCAGATAAGCGCCCAGCACAAAGCCGGTGTGTGCACCGTTCAGGATGCGGACCTTGCGCTTCTTGTAGGGGGTAACGTCGGGCACGACCATGACGTTGACGCCGGCCTTCTTGAACGGCAGCTTGTCCTCCAGACCTGCGGGGCCCTCGATGACCCAGACGCCGAACACTTCGCCCACGTCCAGAGCGGCATCGTGGTAGCCGTTGGCCTCTTCCAGAGCAGCCAGCTCCTGCGGGTCACGGATGCGGCCCGGAACGATGCGGTCCACCAGAGTGGAGCAGAAGGTGTTGGCGGTGTTCATCCAGTCGATGAAAGCGGGCTCCAGATCCCAATCCTTAGCGTAGTTGTTGCAGCACTTCTGCAGCTCCTTGCCGTTGTTGTCGATCAGCTCGCAGCTCAGGATGACCAGACCCTTATCGGCAGCGCCGTTGAAGGCCTTGTAGCGCTCGAACAGCACGCGGGTCAGCTTTGCGGGGAAGCTGTTGGGGGGAACCTGATCGAACTGGCTGTCGCCCTTGGTGTAGGCAATGCCGGCCTCAGTGGTGTTGGATACAACAGTTTCCAGATCCTCAGAGCGAGCCAGAGCCAGAACTTCGTCCCACTTGCCATCGATGTAGGGGCACACGCAGTCAGACACGCAGGAGATCACCCGCTTTGCGTCCACCTTCTGGCCCTTTTCGCTGCCGCGCAGGTACAGGGTGTACAGACCCTCCTGCTCGTTGATCCAGTCTGCCATCTGGGGGAAGTTGCCGATGGGCTGCACCAGCTTGACCTTGCCGTTATAGCCGGCCTTCTCGTTTGCAATATCGTAGAAATAGTCCACGAAAGCGCGCAGGAAGTTGCCCTCGCCGAACTGCATCACCTTAACGGGAGCATCCTTCAGGATGTAGCCGTTGTAGCCAGTGCCTTCCAAAACCTTGTAGTTCAAAGTTTCCATCTTATTGATCTCCTTTATAAACTTGCTTTGCATGGCAGGCTCTCGTTTTCCCTGCCATCTTCTGCTCCTATTTTATGCTGTTGTATACAAAGAAGTCAAGTGTTTTGTGCAATGTTTTTAGTCCAAAAATGGCCATTCAGCGCATTTCCAGCGGTTTGTACAATTCCAAGGGTGAAATTTTGGCAGTTTTTCAGTTGTATACATCGGCGTTTTCCGGTATACTAAGGATAAGGCAGCCTGCCCGTTCCAAGCAGGTGCAATTTCATGCCCGTTTTTGTCTAAATTTTAACAAATTCATCAGAGAAAAGGAGTTAAAATCCCATGAAAGCATTTATGGATAAGGACTTCATGCTCCAGTCTGCTACCGCACAGCATCTGTATCACGACTATGCAGCTGCTATGCCCATCTGCGACTATCACTGCCATATTCCTCCCCGCGAGATCTACGAGAACCGCCGCTTCGAGAACATCACTCAGGTGTGGCTGGGCGGCCGTAACCCGGACGGCAGCTACTTCGGCGATCATTATAAGTGGCGCGTGATGCGTTCCAACGGCGTGCCCGAGGAGTACATCACCGGTGATAAGCCCGACCGCGAGCGCTTCCAGAAGTTTGCCGAGGCTCTGCCCATGGCCATTGGCAACCCCATGTACCACTGGACCAATCTGGAGCTGCACGTTTTCTTTGGCTACGACGGCGTGCTGAACGGCGACACCGCTGAGGAAGTGTGGAACCTGTGCAACGACAAGCTGCAGCACGATCCCAAACTGACCGTCCGCGGCCTGATCGAGCAGAGCAACGTGGCCTTCATCGGCACCACCGATGACCCCATCGACGACCTGTACTGGCACAAGAAGATCAAGGAAGATCCCACCATCAAGTTCACCGTGGCTCCCTCCTTCCGTCCTGACAAGGCCATCAACATCAACAAGCCCGGCTTTGCTGAGTACATGGCTAAGCTGGCTGCCGTTGTGGGCAAGGAAAAGCTGGCCTGCATCGACTGCGTGACCGATGCCCTGACCAAGCGCATCGAGTTCTTTGCTGAGATGGGCTGCCGCGCTTCCGACCATGGTCTGGATTATGTTCCCTACCGTGAGGCCACCAAGGACGAGGTGAACGCCATCTACCAGAAGGTGATGAAGGGCGAGAGCTGCACCGTGGAAGAGGCTGAGAAGTACCAGACCTACATCCTGATCCATCTGGGCAAGCAGTACCATCGTCTGGGCATTGCCATGCAGATCCACTACAACTGCCTGCGCGGCGTAAACCGCATGATAAGAAGCCGATCTGTCTTTTGCTGCCACATTGACAATAGCTCCTCTCATTTTTCCGGAGGTATTTTCTTTTACCTTGAAATTTATTCCCTTCGCATTCTGTTCAAATGACAACCATTCTTGAGCTTCTGCGGGTATGTCTATTGTATAATCGAAAGAACTTTGTAGTTTTATTGGCAGAGTAGCTGCTTTATTGTCGGTACGGAGCATCCATTCGTCTTTGCCGAAGATGAAAACAGCTCCGGATTGATTGATGTTGAATGCTTCTGTCTCTACTCCGTTACTGATTGTCAATAAAGCATTTCTACCGGAGTACCCGGTATTTTCTTTTACTTCGAATACCACTTCATTAGGATTTACTTCTTTCAGCACACACCAATCGACGTCAACATCTGCTGTTATATTCCCTGTTGACTGAAGTTGTATGTATCCTTTTCCGCCGGTAGCTTGGAAATTAGTATTTACAGCTTTGATTTCTAACTTGGATTCGCTGCTTTCCGTATCGTTGCATCCCGCTATTGCTACGATGCAAAGTACAAATAAGAATATATTAAAAAGCTTTCTCATAATCGTATTAATTACTTTCGTTTTCTTTTACCATTAAGATTGAGTTATACCAGCTCCAGTAACCCATTAGTCCGGAGGTTGAATATTCATCAGATGAATAAGCCCAGATTATTAATGATGTAATTTCCTGGCTTGCTTTATCCGCAAAGTAAAAAGTGAAAGGGTTGCTGTTTGTCGTCACATTTATCAATCCGTTGCGTAGGCGTGATGGCAGACTTAATTCTGTGTGGGCATAGCCTTCCACACCTGCCGCGCACGCAAAGTAATAAGACGATGAAGAAGTCGAACTTATACTTTGTGAATCTAAAACTAGTTTTCCGCTGGCTTTGTCATACTGGAGGGTGAAGTTGAATCCGCCAATACTTTTCAGTGTATAACTTTCTCCTCTGACTTTAGGAGAGATGGTTACAGATTGCGAAGTTGGCCCTTCGTCATAATCGTCAATCGTTGCAGTGTAGGTACCGATATAGTCTTCATATTGTAGATAGTTTTCGGGATAATATTCTTTAAGTACGATGTCAGTTGCTCCTGCGTCGGTACAAATAGTCTGGACTTTCTATCCCATTTGAAGTTTTGGACTTCAAGTCCGTTGACATTGTACGGGGATTGTAACTTTAATCCTTTTTCTGTGTAGATATAGGGTAAACTTCTTGCACTACTATAATCGGCGCTGTAAGCGGAGAATGTAGCCATTGTGCCATTGTTGCGTATAAAGTAATTCAGTACTTGTCCGCCTTTCTCCATGCGGTATGTATTTAGAAAAGCATCTTTCTCAATGTTAATGATATCTTCAATCTGAATACGCCATGGTATATCTTTGGGCATAGGCGTCATCTCCATTATGTTTTTGTGTTTTTTTCCTTGCAGAATTACTTTGTCGGGAGTTGCGCTCATTATAATAAACTCGTAATCCCCTCCTAGGTTCATGTTCAGGCCTAAAGGACCTGAAAACATATGGATTAGTGGGTTGTATGAATCGAAAGTGAGCATTGTGCTTTGTTCCGATTTTACTTGATACAGAGAGGTTATTATAGTTCCCGGTTTATAGCTTTCTGCGCCTGTTTCCGAAGCCATTTCTACCTGCTTCCCGTCAAATTTCATTAGTAAAGTGACTGCACCTGCAGAATAG
>OLRK01000865.1_pt1 | contig 30386 bp, 24 predicted proteins | sample 1672911 | NCBI WGS metagenome assembly OLRK01 (sample SAMEA3136736, study PRJEB25190) | human gut metagenome | biome: human gut; feature: human-associated habitat; material: faeces | place: Austria | collected 2013 | reverse complement strand
ACGTTATATCAGCGGGACTTGTGTACCAGTAGATGGAGGAGCTTTAATCGGATTTTAAGGAGGAATGCAGAGATGAATACAAGCTTCAATGAGGAACTTTGTCTGACCAACGAGACAGGGCGTATGTTATATCATAAATATGCGGAATCCATGCCGATTATTGATTATCATTGCCATTTGCAGCCAAAGGATATTTGGGAAAATAAGCAGTTTGAAGATATTGGCGAAATGTGGTTGTCAGGGGATCATTATAAATGGCGGGCTATGCGTACCTTCGGAATTGATGAAAAATATATTACTGGTACAGAAACCAGCTATTACGAAAAATACCTGGCATTTGCAGAAATTGTACCGCAATTGATTGGGAATCCACTCTATATATGGTGTGCATTGGAATTAAAAAGATTTTTTGATATAGATGAGCCATTATGTAAAGAGAATGCGGAAGATATTTATGTAAGAACAAAGGCGTTAATTGCTGAGAAGAATATTACACCTCGATGGTGCATGGAACATTCACATGTAGAACTGGTTAGCACAACGGAGGATCCTGTAGATGATTTAAAATATCATATTGCCATGAACGAGGATCCGACTTTGAAAACGAAAGTAATTACCGCTTTCCGACCAGATAAGGCTATGTTTGCGGCAAAACCAGGATTTGCAGAATACATGAAGGCTTTGGAAAATGCGGCAGATATGAAAGTGACAACATTTCGCGAGATGATAACAGCGTTAGAACGAAGGTTGATTTATTTTCAAAAGATTACAGGAACGACAGTTTCTGATAATGGTATTCCGGATTTTACCTGGGTAGATGCAACAGAGGAAGAAATTGAATTTATTTTTCAAAAAGCTTTGAGGGGAGAAAAGCTTACCAAAAAAGAAGATGATCAGTATCGCAGTGCGTTTCTGTATGAAATGGGAAAGCTGTATTGTATACATGATTATGTTATGCAGCTTCATATCGGTACATATCTGGATGCAAACCGAAAATATGTAAAACGAATCGGGCAGAGCACAGGCTTTGATTGTGCTGATGATTCTACACGTGTACAGAGTGTGGGAGAACTTTTAAATCGATTGACATTGGAGGATAGACTTCCCAAGACAATTTTATATTGTCTAGACGGGACAAATACGGAAAATTATGCTATATTAGCAGCAGGGTTCTGTGAAAAAGCGACTCGGGCAAAAGTCCAGCTGGGAGCACCCTGGTGGTTCCATGATCAAATCTATGGAATTGATAAACAATTTCGGTCTGTGTCCAATTTATATCCGATAAGTTTATCGGTAGGAATGTTGACAGACAGCAGAAGTTTTTTGTCATATCCGCGTCACGAACTGTATCGTAGAGTCTTATGTAATTTTTTAGGTGAGTTAGTGGAGCGAGGGGAATATTTTTCTGGTGAGTCAGAGTTAGGAAAAACGGTACAGAATATTTGTTATAACAATGTAAAGGAATATTTTGGATTTAAATAGTAATGAAATAACAAAATTTCATCATCCGGCAGTAACCCATATTATTGAATTTTGGGGTAGATATTATGAATCGTAGAGTTACAATTAAGGATGTTGCTGCTGCGGCGGGAGTATCATTAGGAACTGTACATTTGGCATTGAGTGATAAAACCGGCGTTAGCCAAGAAACCAGAGCAAGAATTAAGGCATTGGCAAAGGAGATGGATTATCATCCCAATGTAGCAGCAGCATCTTTAAAACGAAAAACAGTCCGTTTAGCGGTATGTTTTCCAAGCACAGAGGGAGATAACCAGTATTATTATCCTCAGATGTGGAGCGGATTTCGGACTTATCGGGATAGTATACCAGATTTAAATGTTTCTATCCAGGAATTTGCATATCCAGAAAGTGATGGTGCGGATAAAGCGGAGGTATGGAAGAGACAGAATCAGGTGCTGGATGAATTGAAAGAACTTTTAGAAAAGGGCGAGTTAGATGGTCTTGTGATTCATGGAAATCGATGCCCAATTCCTGCGCATGTTTTATATGGATATGTAGAAAAAGGGCTGGTATTAGCTTTGGTGGATACAGATATGCCGGAAAGTGGGAGACTTTTTTGCGTAAGAGCAGATTACGACTGTATTGGCAGAACCATGGCAGAAATAATAATGGATCGCATCCCTTCCTGTGGAAGTGTTTTCATTTGTGCAGGCATACAAGAATATCCATCACATCATCGCATTGAACAGGGATTTACTTCATATATGCGGGAAAATGGCTATGAAAATATTATTTATAGGGATCATTCAAATCAAATTTGTGAAGAAAACTATAAAAATATACTGTCCTATGTTAAACGTCCGGATGTGGCTGCAGTGTGCAGTGTTTCTTCTCGTGCCAGCATAATGCTGGCGCGGGCATTGCAGGAAAGCGGAAAAGCTGGAAAACTGGTAGCTGTGGGAAGTGACCTTTTTGAGGAAAATAAGCAGGCACTGCGTTCTGGAGTATTTCAGAATCTGATTCAAAAAAATCCGTTCGCACAGGCTTTTATGGCGACTCGAATGTTAGTAGATTATTTGTTGAAGGATGTAAAACCAGAGGAGAGTTTTGTTGTTGGAAGCCAGGTGGTATTTCGCAGCAATTTGTGTTTATTTGAAAAAAATTCGGTTCGTTTTCTAGAATAATAATACGGATTCTGTATATCAGAAAGGAGCTGTGATTTGTGAAGGAAACACCATTAAACGGACGGATGCTGGCAGGCGGCTGTCCAGATGGACAGGAATATAATACTCAGCTTTTGTATTTTACCTGCTCGTCTCTTGGGGAGAGCGGAGACAGGGTTTATATGATAAGCGATCAGGGGGGGAGCCCCAATGTGATAGTAAAGGATCTGTTTACCGGAAAAGAGAAGGTTCTTACACAGAACCAGGCAGGTACTTTAAAAAGCTACGTTTACTTTGACGGAGAGAAGAATCGGGGGCTGGGGAAGGCCAGTGTCTGTCTCGATTATGTAAGGGAAATCATTTATTTTATTCAGGATGATAAAATATGCAGGGCAGACCGGGAGGGAAGGATTACTGTGCTGAACCGGATACCGGAGGAGCGAATGACAGCATTTACTCATGTCAGTGCAGATGGAAAGCGACTTTGTGTCCCTATGACAGACGGCAGATGCCTGGATTTTGATCCGGAAACAGAGGGAACCGGGCTTGACCGGCGTCCGGTTTATGATATTGACGGACGGGTGCAGGAGGAAAATTTAAACAGCTATCTCTGTGTTTATGATACAGAAACAGGAGAGCTGCTGTTTGAAAAAACAGTTCCGAAATGCTGGATTACCCATGTGCAATTTCATCCAATCAATCCGGAAATTATTATGTATAACCATGAGTGGCCCAGCTTTGACTGCGGGATCCGGCGTATCTGGATGTATGACCATGAAACGGATTCTCTGATTCGTGTCCGCACCGAGGGAAGCGATACTCTGGGGAATCCAAGAGGCTTTGCACGAAGAGCAGAGGATTGGGTCTGCCATGAGATGTGGAGTGACGACGGAACTCAGATTATTTATCATGGCGGCTATGCAGACGGTCCGGCTATGGTTGGCCGGTATGAGCTGGCTACAAAGAGGTACTGGGAAATTGCTTTGCCGGATGATTACAATGCCTATGGTCATTTTACTATGGATCACAGGGGAAACCTGGTGTGCGACGGGTATTTTAAATATCCCTGGGAGGTAAAGCGGGTTCGGGAAAACAGTACAGATAACGGGCCGGATCCACATAAAAAGGATGCGGAGTATATCTGCAAGGTCATTCCGGACTGGGGAAAGGGAACTCTGACCTGGATTCCTCTTTGCAAACATGAAAGTGACTGGCTGGGGCAGGATGCCCACCCTCATCCCATATATAGTCATACGGGAGACAGGATCTTCTTTAACAGCCGGATGGAACGTTCGGTAAAGGTTTACTGTGTTTCAGCAAGAACGCCTCAGAGGGTTGAGGAAGAATAGAATAGAAGTGTGAATGGCGGCAGTTTGAAGCATTTGCTTGGAACTGCCGCATTGTTGTATTTGCAGAAAAGAGAGTTCTGTGGGGGAATAATTTCTATAGGGGACTCTTGAGCCATGATGCGAAAAATTTTTAGGATAATCCATGGCGAAGATTGTGCATTTTCAGAGGGAAAGGACAAATCCTGCACAATCCATGGCGAAGATTGTGCATTTTCGAAGGGAAAGGACGAATCCTGCACAATCCATGGGAGAAATTTTGCATTTAAGGAAGAAAAGAGCGGATCCTGCACAAAACACAGAGTGTTGACTGTCGAAACCTTAAAAAATAGATGTTCAAACATCTGTATTTTGAGGGCATACGGAGAGAACACGTGCCAGTGTCCCTTTATTTAACGGAAATAAGAAAAGAAATAGGAAAACTTCTGAAGCAGAAACAAAAAGAGAAAATTTATGATACAATTGGAAACAGGTATGCCGTTAGAGTACGTGATAGTTTGACGGAATACAAAGCCTTGAAAAAAGGCAGAGCCAGGAAGATGAACGAAGTTTGGAAGGAATACAAAGGCAAAGAGGGAAATACGAAAACCTGGAAAGACAGAGGAATTGAATACTATGAGAGAAATCAGTTTGTTTATTGCAATGAGTCTTGACGGTTATATTGCAGATAGCCGCGGCGGTGTGGATTGGCTAACGGGTCAGAAAGAGGATGGAGAGATGATAGATACCTATTCTCTGTTTATTAGAGATGTGGATACAGTGCTGATGGGCTGGAATACCTACCATCAGATTGTAACAGAGCTGTCACCGGAACAGTGGATATACGAGGGCTTGAAGACCTATGTATTTACGCATTCAGAGCATCTGTCTTCCGATGAGATCTGCTTTACGGACAGGGAACCAGAAGAACTTTTGGAGGAATTGAGGCAGCAGGAAGGAAAGAAAATCTGGATTTGCGGGGGAGCAAATCTTGTGGGGCAGCTGAGAGGAAAGGGATTGATTGACGAGTATTATATTTCTGTGATTCCCACACTTTTGGGAGACGGTATTCGCCTTTTTGAAGACAAGAGCACAGAACAGAAGCTGGAGCTGGTAAGTACACAAAATTATAATGGAATTGTGGATTTGGTTTATAAAAGAAGAGCGAATTCCACGGGTGCGTAATGGTTCCTATTTTACATTCCGTGCAAAACGTGTATAATAAAGATCACGGGAAAAATTTATAACGGAGAGAATGAAATGAGAAGAACCTATTTAATCGACAGCGAGAATATCAACGATGTGTGGGTGGAGCTTCTGCAGGTACTGGAGGATGGGGATGAGATTCTGGTATTTTATACAGATAAAAGCGCACACATGGGCTATGACAGAATCGTTTGTCTGATGGAACAAAAGCGAGGGGCGGTTCACTGGATCAAGTGTTTTGAAGGGCAGAATGCCCTGGATTTTCAGCTGGTGACAGAGCTGGGAAGCTGTCTGTCTCAGAATGGCAATCGGGAATATATCATTGTTTCCAATGATACCGGATATGACGCTGTAGTTCGTTACTGGCAGCAGAAGGGCTGCTCTGTGCGGAGAATCAAGGGTACAGATTGTGAAAAGGGTGCGCCGGAGGAAAGACGCCAGGAAGAGAAGGCAGAGAAAGCCGTATCAGAAAAGAAGGGCCGAAACGGTAAGTCTGAAAAGGCTGGAGCTGCAGCGCGTGTTCACGGAGAAGAGCCGGCCACTCAAAAATCCTGTGCAGAAAAAAATTGCGGAGAGGAGCCAATTCTCCAAGAATCCTGCGCAGCAGGAAATCACAGGAAAGGACAGGAAAAATCGGAATCCTGTGCAGCTGGAAACCGCAGAGAAGAACAGGAAAAATCAGAATCCTGTGCAGTGGAAAATCACGGAGAAAAGCCGGGAAAATCAGCATCTTCTGCAAAGAAGGCCCGTAGGAAAAAGTCTCCGAAGGCAGTATCTGCAGAGAACGGGTGCGGAGAAATGAGAGAAGCGGAAGCTTGTGCAGAGGACATCTGCGGAGAAACGAGAGAAGTGGAAGCTTGTGCAGAGAACAGCTGCGAAGAAATGTCCCCAAAGGAAGTGTCAGCGGGAAAGGACGAAGCAGAAGGCGAGGGAAGCTGCGGGCAGACCACTTCTGAGGGAAACGGCAGAAAAAAGAGAAAAAACAGACGAAAAAAAACACAAAAAGAGAAGAAGGAAGAATGCCGGGAGTCCGCTGAGGAGGATACCCTGGTTTTTACGGAGGAACCAGAGCCGTTCGAAGACGACGAAGCTGTTTTAGAGCAGGAGCTCTTTGGAGACGGGGAGGAAGACAGGGAAAACGGCGAAGCAGAAACAGAAGAAAAACAGAATGGCGGCGGCGCTGACTGGAAGGAAGAGCTTTTGAAGATTTTCCGTCGGACAGGAAGCCGGGATCCGGAGGAGGATCGGAGATTTCTCCTGGAGCTTTGCAAAACCCTGAAGCTTTCGAATATGTCTCTGGTTCACAATGTGATGGAGTATCATTTTGGTCTGGCAACTGGAAACGGAATCTATCGTTTTATTCGAGAAAATCCTGGCTGCCGGGGAGAACTTTCCGCCGGATACAGCAACAACAAAAAGGAAAGAGAACGCCGGTATCTGGAGCTGATTCTGGCACGCAGTGAAATGAGCCTGCAGGAAGGAGATGTGGATCAAATTCTGAAGATTCTTAACGGGGTACCCAAGAAGAATCTGAATGGGATTCATTCCGCTTTGCTGCGCCGGTTTGGGCAGGAGGATGGAGGAAGCTTTTATGCGGTTCTCCGAAATCATGTAAAGATTATCCGGGCACTGTAGAGTTGTGGGAGATTTTGCAGAGTGAATGATGCAACAATAACACGTCTGGATAGATGCGGAACTATTATAGAAAGAAAAAGGCTCGCAGGAGAGACTGGGAGAACGCCGGTAAAGGCTCAGAAAAAAGAATAAAATATAAAGAATAAACGCAAAAGGCCAGAGGCCGCTGCAGATGATACTTGTCTTAGCTGCAGCGGCGCTGGCCTTTATTTTTCTTTATTTCAGAGGAAAATCTCTTGCTCTGACTACAGATTCTTATTCTTTTCAAAAAGAATCAGCAGCCCCTTTAACATCAGAGTCTCATCATACTGGATTTGATGGCGGCACAGGGGCATAATAAAGCGGGACAGTCCTCCGGTGGCAACCAGAGAAGCAGGCTGCCCCAGTTCTTCTTCAATCCGGTCAATCAGGCCGTCGATCATGCCGGCATTGCCGTACATAATTCCGCTTCTCATACAGTCAATGGTATTTTTTCCGATGACCTTTTTGGGAATATCCAGGCTGATAGAGGGAAGCTGGGCGGTTTTGCTGCTTAAAGTATCCAGGGAAATACGAAGTCCAGGCAGAATGGTTCCTCCGATATAATTGCCGGCCGGATCTACCACAGACATAGTGGTGGCAGTTCCCATATCAATGACGATGATGGGGCAGGGATAATCCCGAATAGCAGCAACAGCATCAACAATCAGATCGCTGCCGACGGTTTTCGGGTTGTCCATAAGAATATTCATGCCGGTTTTGATGCCGGATCCAACCAGCATGGGGTGATGGCCCAGGATTTTCTTTACGGCTGAGGAAATGGCGGCATTCAGAGGAGGCACAACAGAAGAAAGAATAGCGCCCTCAATATCAGCTGTGCAAATGCCGTGAATTTCCAGAATATTTTTAATATTTATGGCATATTCTGTGCTTGTTTTATTGTGATTGGTGGTCAGGCGTTCAACAAAATATGTTTTTTCTGAGTCAATGCAGCCTACCACAATATTGGTGTTTCCCATATCCAGTGCTAAAATCATTGGAAAAGCTCCTTTCCCGATTCCTGAAGGGAACCGGCAGAATCTGTGTATTTTCAGGCAGAAAACGAACCGCAAAAAGCAGTTGTTTTGCACACTCATCCTATCATATTTTACAGGGAAACACAATCGGAATCCCTTTTAAATACGCAATTTTTGTGCTATACTGATTCCATTGCAAATGTTTGCCGGGGCAGGCTCCGGCGATAAAATCAGGAGGGACTAATGCTGAAAGGAAAGACAGTAGTTCTTGGCGTAACAGGCGGAATTGCCGCCTACAAAATAGCCAGCCTGGCAAGTATGCTGGTAAAACAGCATGCAGATGTGCAGGTGATTATGACAGAAAATGCAACGAATTTTATTACTCCTACTACCTTTGAAACATTGACAGGAAACAAATGTCTGGTTGATACCTTTGACAGAAATTTTCAGTTCCAGGTGGAACATGTAGCTCTGGCCAAGCGGGCGGATATTTTCATGATTGCCCCGGCGACAGCCAATGTGATTGCAAAGGTGGCCCACGGGCTGGCAGATGATATGCTGACAACTACATTTTTGGCCTGCAAAAAGCCGAAATACATTGTCCCGGCCATGAATACCCAGATGTATGAAAATCCCATCACTCAGGATAATCTGGATATCTGCCGCAGATATGGGATGCATGTGGTGGAACCGGCCAGCGGATATCTGGCCTGTGGGGATACAGGAGCAGGAAAGATGCCGGAGCCGGAGCTTTTGATGGAATATATTATGCAGGAGCTGGCCTTTGAAAAGGATATGGCGGGGAAAAAAGTCCTGGTGACAGCCGGTCCCACCAGGGAAGCCATTGATCCGGTTCGTTATATTACCAATCACTCCACCGGGAAAATGGGCTATGCCATTGCGCAGGCAGCTGCCAGACGGGGCGCGGAAGTGACTCTGGTAAGCGGGCCGGTCAATTTAAAGGCCCCTCTTGGCGTGAATCTGGTGCCGGTGACAAGCGCCGGGGAAATGTTTCAGGCAGTAACCGAAGCAAGCAGCAGTCAGGATGTGATTATTAAGGCGGCAGCTGTGGCTGATTACCGCCCTAAATATGTGGGAACAGAAAAAACGAAGAAAAAAGACGGGGATATGAATCTGGAAATGGAACGGACAGATGATATTCTTGCATGGCTGGGGAACCACAGACAGACGGGCCAGGTACTCTGCGGATTTTCCATGGAGACAGAAAATATGCTGGAAAATTCTCAGGCAAAGCTGGAGAAGAAGCATGTAGATATGATTGTTGCCAATAATTTAAAGACAGCCGGGGCAGGCTTTGGGACAGATACGAACGTTGTGACCATAATTACCAAAGAAGGGGCAGAGGAGCTGGCTATGATGACAAAGGAACAGGTGGCTCATCAGCTTTTGAACCGGATTATGGACAGATTCTGAGGCTGAAAGGAAAGAAACTTCAGGAAGTGAAGATTATGCCCTGGAACCCTGTTGCCAGAGCTGGATTTCTCTGGTACAATCATGGATTGAAGAGAAATTTGCGCAGCAATCGATCTGTGCAGCAGAGCTTTAATCAGAAGATTTGGAGGACAGACTTTTGTCAAATATAGCAGAAGAGATAAAAAAACGAAGAACATTTGCCATTATTTCCCATCCGGATGCAGGTAAAACCACATTAACGGAGAAATTCCTGCTTTACGGAGGCGCCATTAACCTGGCAGGAACCGTAAAGGGAAGAAAAGCTGCCAAGCATGCAGTTTCTGACTGGATGGAGATTGAGAAGGAGAGAGGAATTTCTGTTACCTCGTCTGTAATGCAGTTTGAATATGACGGATACTGCATTAATATTCTGGACACACCGGGACATCAGGATTTCTCAGAGGATACCTACCGTACCCTGATGGCAGCAGACAGTGCCGTCATGGTAATCGACGGCTCCAAGGGTGTTGAGGCGCAGACCATTAAGCTGTTTAAGGTTTGTGTGCTGAGAGGAATTCCGATTTTTACATTTATCAATAAAATGGACCGGGAATCAAGAGATCCCTTTGAGCTGATGGATGAAATTGAAAATGTCCTGGGAATCCGCACCTGTCCCATTAACTGGCCTATTGGATGCGGAAAGAATTTTAAGGGCGTTTACGATCGCCATACCAAGGAAATTACCACCTTTACAGCAGCTATGGGAGGCGCGAAGGAGGTAGCGACTCAGAACTATGGTCTGGATGCGCCGAATCTGGATGATGTGATTGGATATTCCTACCATGAACAGCTTCTGGATGAGATTGAGCTGTTAGACGGCGCTGCAGATGAGTTTGATATGGAGCGGGTAAGCAGAGGAAACCTGTCTCCGGTATTTTTTGGTTCTGCGCTGACTAACTTTGGTGTGGAAACCTTCCTGCAGCATTTCCTGCAGATGACCTCTTCCCCCCTGCCGAGAAGAACTCTGACCGGGGAGATTGATCCGTTTAAAGAAGATTTTTCCGCCTTTGTATTTAAGATTCAGGCCAATATGAACAAGGCCCACAGAGACAGAATTGCTTTTATGCGGATTGTTTCCGGAAAGTTTGAAGCAGGCATGGAGGTGAATCACGTTCAGGGCGGCAAGAAGCTGCGCCTGTCCCAGCCGCAGCAGATGATGGCTCAGGACAGAAAGATTGTAGAAGAGGCCTATGCCGGAGATATTATCGGTGTATTTGATCCTGGTATTTTTTCCATTGGAGATACCCTTTGCAAATCCAGTGAAAAGTTTGAATTTGAGGGAATCCCCACCTTTGCGCCAGAGCATTTTGCAAGAGTGCGCCAGATTGACACCATGAAGAGAAAGCAGTTCTTAAAGGGCGTCAGCCAGATTGCCCAGGAGGGTGCGATCCAGATCTTCCAGGAGTTTAATACTGGTATGGAGGAGATTATTGTAGGCGTAGTTGGTGAACTTCAGTTTGAGGTTTTAACCTATCGTCTGGAAAATGAATACAACGTAGAGGTAAAGCTGGAGAAGCTGCCTTATGAATATATCCGCTGGATTGAGAATAAAGAAGAAGTGGATGTGGCAAGAATTCAGGGTACCTCAGATATGAAACGGATCAAGGATCTGAAGGATAATCCGCTGCTTCTGTTTGTCAACAGCTGGAGCGTGGGTATGGTAGAAGAGAGAAATCCGGGACTGAAGCTGTCTGAGTTTGGAAGAAGCTAAGAGGCTTTGAAAGACAGGTATTTCCATATAGTGAGGCAACAGGTCATTGGCATCATGAAAGGAGACAAAGATTATGAGCAAGATTGATGAAGTAAGAGCTGCTATGGTTGCAGCCATGAAGGCAAAGGATAAAGTGAGAAAGGATTCTCTTTCTATGCTGCTGTCTGCTTTAAAGAACGCAGAGATTGACAAGCGTTCTCCCCTGACAGAGGAAGAGGAAAATGCTGTAGTGAAAAAGGAGCTGCGTCAGAGTAAGGAAACCTATGATCTGGCTCCTGAGGATCGACAGGATATCAGAGAAGAAATGGCAGCAAGAATCGCTGTTTACAAGGAGTTTGCACCGGAGGATATGAGTGCGGAGCAGATTGCCCAGGTGATTCAGGAGGTGCTTGCGGAGCTGGGAATTGAAAAGCCTGTTGGCGCAGACAAGGGAAAAATCATGAAGGTTCTGATGCCCAGAGTAAAGGGGAAAGCAGACGGAAAGCTGGTGAATGAGACACTGGCTGGCATGATGAAATAAAAAGAAAGGGGTTTTTACAATGTACAGAGAAAAAATTGATGCGTTTATTGATGCCCACCGTCAGGAACTGGTGGAGGACGTCTGCGAACTGTGCAGAATTAACAGCGAAAGAATGCCTGCTGAGGAGGATATGCCATTTGGTCCTGGGGCGGCTGAATGCCTGGACGCAGCGCTGGATATGGCAGAGGGATATGGCTTTGATACCACAGATTATGACGGATATGTAGGCTGCATTGATTTAAATGACAAGCCCCGCCACCTGGATATTCTGGCTCATCTGGATGTAGTTCCTGCCGGAGAGGGCTGGACTGTGACAGAGCCTTTTGAGCCTGTTGAAAAGGACGGAAAGATCTACGGACGGGGAACTGCCGATGACAAGGGTCCGGCGATTGCAGCTCTTTATGCTATGCGTGCGGTAAAAGAACTGGGCATTCCTTTAAAGAAGAATGTCCGTCTGATCCTGGGTACCGACGAGGAATGCGGAAGCTCTGACATTGAATACTATTACAGCAAAGAACCAGAGGCTCCCATGACCTTTTCTCCGGATATTGAATACCCGGTTGTAAATGTGGAAAAGGGACGTCTTCCGGGACATTTCACAATGAATTTTGAGGTTTCTGAGGCTCTTCCGAGACTGGTAAGCTTCCAGTGCGGAACCAAGATCAATGTGGTTCCCGGAAAAGCGAAGGCAGTGGTAGAGGGATTTGAGAACGGCGTTTTGGAGGCTGCGGCAAAGGCGGCAGAAGAAAAGACAGGCGTTCATTTTACTATGGAAGCCAAAGACGGAGCAGTGGAGATTACCGCAGAAGGAAAGGGAGCTCATGCATCTACGCCTCAGGAGGGAGTCAATGCTTTGACCGGACTTCTGGAGCTGCTGACCGGACTTCCCTTTGCTGCCTGCCCGCAGATGGATGGCCTGAAGAAGATTGCAGCCCTGATGCCTCACGGGGACTTCTACGGAAAAGGACTGGGCGTGGATATGGAGGACGAGCTGTCAGGACGTCTGACTCTGGCATTTACTATGCTGACTGTTGACGCAGCTTCCCTGGACGGAGAGTTTGACAGCCGTGTGCCGGTATGCGGAAACGAAGACAATGTTCTGAAGGTGATTCAGGAAAAGATGAAAGAGAACGGAGGCGTTCTTCTGAACGAAACTATGACTCCTCCCCATCATGTAGACGGTGATTCTGATTTTGTAAGAACACTCTTAAAGGCATTCGAGGATTATACAGGAATCAAGAGTGAATGTCAGTCTACCGGAGGCGGTACCTATGTTCATCACCTGAAAAACGGCGTTGCATTTGGCGCTGCCATGCCGGGCAGAGACAACAATATGCATGGAGCAAATGAGTTTGCGCAGACAGACGATCTGGTAATCAGCGCAAAGATTTTTGCTCAGGTTATTGTAGATCTGTGCAGCTAAGGCGAACAAGCTTATAGGGAAATCCAAGGATGCGGAGGATCAGATTCTTCCTACAGCTGTAGGAAGGCTGCTTTTCCGCATCCTTTTTATAAAAACAAGGAAACAGCAAATGAGGTGCAGTGAATGAACAGTCTGAAAAAACTATTTGCCCAGGTGGACATGACAGAAGGGCGTCCCTGGGAAAAAATTGTACTTTTTACGATTCCTATGATTATCGGCAATGTGGCTCAGCAGCTCTACAATACCGTAGACAGTATTGTTGTAGGCCGGTATGTGGGAGATAATGCTCTGGCAGCAGTGGGAAGCGCCAGCCCGATTTTGAATCTGCTGCTGGTGCTGTTTATCGGAATTTCCATGGGAGCCAGCATCATGGTTTCCCAGTATTTCGGATCACGGGACAGAGAAAATCTTTCCCGGACAATTGGAAGCGTGCTGACGTTAACAGCAGCCTCTTCCATATTTTTGATGATTGCAGGTTCTGTGGCGATTCGGCCGATTCTGGAGCTTTTAAACACTCCTGCCAGCATCATAGACTGGTGCTCTGATTATCTTTTTATTATGATGTATGGAATTGCCGGAGTCGCATACTATAATATTCTCTGCGGCGTTTTAAGAGGTCTGGGAGATTCTTTTTCTGCTTTGGTTTATCTGGTGGTCGCTACAGTGATCAATATTATTCTGGATCTGTGGTTTGTAGCAGGATTAAATATGGGTGTGCCAGGGGTAGCTCTGGCTACGGTGATCGCTCAGATGATTTCTGCAGTTCTGTGTTTTTTAAAGCTTCGGAAAATGAAACATTTATTTGATTTAAAGGCATGCTATTTAAAGCCTCACCGGGAAAATATTGCAACAGTAGTACGGCTGGGTGTTCCCAGCGGAATTACCCAGGCCATTTTTTCTCTGGCTATGGTTGTAGTGCAGTCTCTGACTAACAGCTTTGGAGAAATGGTGATTGCTGCCAATGTTATTATTATGAGAGTGGATGGATTCGCCATGATGCCTAACTTCTCCTTTGGTACAGCAATGACTACCTATTCCGGGCAGAACGTAGGTGCCAAAAAGCTGGAGCGGGTGAAGACGGGAGCAAAACAGGGGACTCTGATTGCAGTGGGAACCTCTGCGGCTATTACAGCGGTTATTCTGCTTTTCGGCCGTCATTTGATGGCGATTTTTACCTCCACCTCGGAGCTGGTTACGTTAAGCAACAACATGATGCGGGTTCTTGCTCTGGGATATCTTGCCATGGCAGTGACCCAGAGCCTGTCCGGCGTTATGCGGGGAGCCGGAGATACCATGACGCCTATGTGGATTTCTCTGATTACGACGGTAGCCATCCGGGTGCCTCTGGCCTACGGAATTGCCTGGATGACCAGAACGCCTGAAATGCCGGGAGGCTGGTACGCCTGCATCTGGATTTCTCTTCTGGTTTCCTGGGTTCTGGGCGCTGTGATTACCGCTGTGTTCTATCGCTGGGGAAAGTGGAAGGAAAAGGCGCTGGAGTAAGAATTTAGAAGAACCAGAATTGACACAGGGCAGAAACCGAAATATAATACCACCAAAGCAGGAAATGCCTGAAGAAAAATCCAGGGCAGAGAATTCTTGAACAAAAAAGAAAACAGGAGGATTTTGAAAATGGCAGATATTTATACATCCGTAGATCAGCTGGTGGGAAAAACGCCGCTTCTGGAGCTGACAAATCTGGAGCGGCAGTTTGGCTTAAAGGCAAGGCTTCTGGCAAAGCTGGAATATCTTAACCCGGCCGGTTCTGCAAAGGATCGGGTTGCAAAATACATTTTGAATGATGCAGAAGAAAAGGGAATTCTGACAAAGGATTCTGTGATTGTTGAGCCGACCTCCGGAAATACAGGAATTGGCCTGGCTGCAATCGCAGCAGCCAGAGGATACCGTGTGATAATTGTGATGCCAGATTCCATGTCAGCGGAGAGACGTCTTCTGATGACTGCTTACGGTGCAGAACTGGTTCTGACTGAGGGCGCAAAGGGAATGGGAGGAGCGATTGCAAAGGCAGAGGAGCTGGCAAAGGAAATCCCAGGAGCTTTTCTGGCAGGGCAGTTTGTGAACCCGGCCAATCCCAGGGCTCATTTTGAGACAACAGGGCCGGAAATCTGGGAGGATACAGACGGAGCAGTGGATTTCTTTGTGGCAGGAGTAGGAACCGGAGGAACCATAACGGGAACAGGAAGTTATTTAAAATCTAAGAAGCCCCAGGTTCAGATTGTGGTAGTAGAGCCGTCAGATTCCCCAGTTCTTTCCCAGGGAAAGGCAGGCGCTCACAAGCTTCAGGGCATAGGAGCTGGTTTTATACCGGAGATTCTGGATACCACGGTTTATGATGAGGTGATTCCAGTGACCTCTGAGGATGCCTTTGAAACAGGGAGGATGCTGGGAAAAAGAGAAGGAGTTCTCGTCGGGATTTCTTCCGGCGCAGCGCTCTGGGCTGCCATAGAAGTGGCAAAGCGACCGGAAAATGAGGGAAAAACCGTGGTTGTACTGCTTCCGGATACGGGAGACCGGTATCTGTCTACAGAAATGTACGCAGAATAAGAAAGGAAAAGAGAATGAACGCTGTCAGCACCTATCAATCGCCGCTGGGGGAGCTTCTTCTGGCGGCAGATGAGGAAGGCTTAACCGGGATGTGGTTTCAGGGACAGAAGTATTTTGCAGCAGGGCTGGGAGAAGAAACGGAAACCCGGAGACTTCCTGTTTTTGAGGAGACAAAGCGATGGCTGGATCTGTATTTTCAGGGAAAGCGGCCGGATTTTTTTCCTGCGCTTCATATGCAGGGAACACCATTTCAGAAGCTGGTGTGGGAGCTTTTGCTGCAGATTCCCTATGGGGAAACCATAACCTATGGGGAGCTTGCCGGACAGATCGCAGCGCAGCTGGGCAGAGCCTCCATGTCTGCTCAGGCAGCAGGCGGCGCCGTGGGACATAATAAGATTTCTATTCTGATTCCCTGCCATCGCGTGGTTGGCAGGGATCAAAGCCTGACTGGATATGCGGGCGGGCTGGAACGAAAGAAATGGCTGCTGGAGCTGGAGCAGGGGAAGCATCAGGTTTTCCCTGGAACTGTAAGGGGTTCAGTTAGCGGCCGGCTTTATTTTCGGCTCTCCACTGACGGGGAGAGATACCGTAGACACTGCGGAAGGCCCTGGAAAAATGAAGCTGATTCGGGTAGCCCACAGCATTTCCGATATCGCCAATGGAAAGCTCTGTCAGCTTCAGCAGCTCCGTTGCCCTTGTCATACGGTAGCTGATTAGAAATTCCTGAGGGCTTTTTCCTACAGCCTCACGAAAAATTCTTCCGAAATAGCTGCGGTTCAGATTGCAGAAAGCAGCAATATCTTCTACAGAAATATCATTCTGAAAATTTTGTTCAATAAAAGAAGTCGCTTCTCTGATATAAAAATCCCGGAGAGTTCCTGTTTTTGGAGGCTTTCTGCTGGAAGAAGAGCGGGTGATGCAGTCTAAAAGCAGATAGAGCTTTCCTATCAGATGCAGAGGCGGCATTTCCGGATGCTGGGCGATATAAAGAATCAGCTGCTTCAGCTCTGCAGAAATATCTCTGGCATTGGAATGATAGATGGGATGATCTGGAGAAAGGCCAGCTAAATCAAGAGCCTCCTTTACACGAAGTCCGTCAAATTCTACCCACGCATATTCCCAGGGGTGCTCCTGATCGGCGCAGTAGGTGGTAACCTGATGGGGAAAAATCAGAAAACCTTCTCCGCTTCGTACAGGATAGCTTCGGGAAATACCGCCGGAATCCTCGGCAGTAAGTACTCCTGTGCCGGATATCACATAGTGAAAAAGATAGTGATTGCGTATGTGAGGCCCGTAGGAGTGAAGCGGACAGCAGGCTTCCCAACCATATTGGTATAAACCAAGATCAACAAAGTTTTCATTGGGAAAGACGGAAAAGAGATAATCGGACATAACTGGGATCTTCCTTTCTGAAAAAAGTAAAACATCACAAAAATAAGGGCATCAGCTCCGAAAGATTGACGAATTTGTCATGAATCGGAGCTTTTTTTGTTGGAGAAATATGGATTAATCTTATTATATACCAAAATGCGACTAGACATCAAGCAGAGAAGAAAAAAGTTGTATTTTGATATAAAAGTAGTAAAATCCCTGTATTTACGTCTGAGAGCGGGTCAGGTATCATAGATGGTAGAAAGAACGCGCGGATATTTCTCAATAATACGAATCAGACCACACTACAGGGGGTATATGATGCATAAGAGAGCAAAAAAAGGAATGAGATTTTGTGCAGTCGTGCTGCTGGCACTCCTTTCTCTGACCGGATGCGGCAGCAAAGAAACTGCGGACGGAAAAGTAAAGCTGTCTTTCCAAATATGGGATACGGCTCAGAGAGCAGGAATGCAGGCAGTGATTGATGAATATGAGAAGACACATCCGAATGTAACGATTGATCTTCAGGTGACCAGCTGGGATGAATATTGGACAAAGCTGGATGCGGCAGCAGAATCCAACCAGCTTCCGGATATTTTCTGGATGCATACGAATCAGATTTTGAAATATGCAGACTATGGAATGCTGGCCGATGTGACGGAGCTTTATGATGAGGAGGATCCAGAGTATTATGAGAAGCATTTTTCTGAAATTTCGCTGGGAAATGCCAGAGGCTCTGATGGCAGACTTTACGGAGTTCCCAAGGATAAGGATACTGTGGGACTGGTATACAACAGAGAGCTGTTTGATCAGGCAGGCGTAGCTTATCCAGATGAAACATGGACCTGGGACACACTTTGTGAAGCCTCTGCCCAGATCTATGAAAAGACCGGAAAATACGGATACATGGCTTATGCAGATGAGCAGCTGGGATACTGGAATTTTGTTTATCAGGCAGGCGGCTGTATTTTAAATGAGGACAAGACAAAGGCAGGTTTTCTGGAACCGGCAACCAGAAAAGCCATGGAATTCTATGTGAATCTTCAGAAGGAGCCATGGTGTCCGGATCAGAATTATTTTGCAGAAACAGCTCCGGGAAATGCCTTCTTTTCCGGACAGGGAGCGATGTATCTGGAGGGAAACTGGAATCTGATGTCTCTTCGTGAGAATAATGCGGAAATGGAAGGAAAGTGGGATGTTGCTGTGCTTCCAAAATGTCCGGATCCGGAAAAAGGCGACGGAAGAGCCACGATTTCCAATGGGCTTTCCTATGCAACAGGAGCCCGTGGAAAGAAGCTTCCCTATGCCCTTGATTTTTTGAAATTCTGCGGTTCTGAGGAGGGTCAGAGAGTGCAGGGGCTGTCCGGCGCGGCGATTCCGGCCTATGAGGGGCTGGAGGATACCTGGATCAGCGCATTTGACAAATTTGATTATAAAATGAACGTAGAGAAATGCACAGAGATGTTTGCCTATGGTGTTCAGAGCGTGAATAATGCATCCAGACCGAACTGGAAGACACAGGTGAATGATACGCTTTTGAAGATTTACAGCGGAAGTCTGACCCTGGATGAGGGACTGGCAAGGATGCAGCAGCTGGTAGATGAAGCGGCAGAGCCGTAAAGGAGGAAGGAAGCATGGGAAGAAAAAGAGGTTTAAGCGATGAGGCAAAATGGGGGTATCTGCTGGTTGCGCCCACAATCATCGGTCTGATTGTTCTGAATGTATATCCATTTATTCAGACTCTGATTTTAAGTTTTTCCACCACTCATCCATTTGGATTTTATGAGATTAGCGGAATTGGAAATTATGTAAAAATGTTTTCCAGTCAGGAGTTCTGGAAAGCAACCTGGAACTCTGTCTATTTCTGTATTTTAACAGTGCCGGTAGGGATTTTTCTGGCTCTGGTAACGGCAGTGCTGCTGAATGCGAAGATTGCAGGAAAGACTGCCTTCCGCGCCATCTATTTTCTGCCGATGGTAGTTGCACCGGCAGCAGTGGCTATGGTTTGGAAATGGATTTTTAATGCAGAATACGGTATTATCAATCAGATTTTGGGAAGCCGGGTGAACTGGCTGACCAATCCGAAGCTGGTGCTTCCGGCAACTGCGGCTGTGGCAGTGTGGAGCTCTGTAGGCTACGATGCAGTGCTGCTTTTGTCCGGAATTCAGAATATTTCCAAAAGCTATTATGAGGCAGCTGATTTGGACGGAGCCACGAAGATTCAGCAGTTTTTTTCCATCACCCTGCCCATGGTTTCACCTACCCTGTTCGTGGTTTTAATTATGCGGTTGATGGCTTCATTGAAGGTATATGATTTAATTTATATGATGGTTGATCAGACCAATCCTGCACTGACCAGCGCGCAGTCCCTGATGTATCTGTTCTACCGGGAGTCCTTTGTAGCAGGCAACCGTGGATATGCATCTGCAATTGTAATCTGGACCGTATTTCTAATCGGCATTGTAACGGCAGTTCAGTTTTGGGGACAGAAAAAATGGGTAAATTATGAAGTATAGAAGGAGGCAGCAGCATGGATTCCCTGCAGAAAAAGTACCGCAGAAATAAAATAATGATATATGGTGCCCTTACCCTGGGCGCAGTTCTGATGATTTTTCCGTTTATCTGGATGCTTCTTACCAGCTTTAAATCACCGGCAGAAAGCGTACAGATTCCGCCGACGATTCTTCCGTCCCGGTGGCTGGCGGAAAACTACACAAAGGCCCTGACCAGCCTTCCTTTTGTGAAGCTGTATCTGAATACAATGCTTTTGATTGTATTTCGTGTAATTTGCGCTGTGGCCTTTTCTTCCGCAGCGGGCTTTGCCTTTGCCAAGCTTCGGTTTAAGGGGAAAAATCTTCTGTTTTCCATTGTTCTGGTGCAGATGATGCTTCCGTCTCAGATTTTTATTATTCCCCAGTATCAGATGCTGGCAAAGATGGGACTGACAAACACGATGTTTGCTCTGGTTTTTCCAGGACTGGTCAGTGCTTTTGGAACCTTCTTTCTCCGGCAGTCCTACATGGGAATTCCTGATGAGATTGGAGAGGCAGCCTGTCTGGACGGATGCAGCCAGTGGCAGACCTTTACAAAGGTTATGATGCCTCTGACAAAGGCTTCCATGGCGGCGCTGACAATTTTTACAGCAGTATTTGCTTATGGAGATCTGATGTGGCCGTTGATTGCCAATACGGATCTGGGAAAAATGACCCTGTCAGCAGGCTTGTCCACACTGCGGGGACAATTTACAACGAACTATCCGGTTCTCATGGCCGGTTCCATGCTGGCTATGATTCCCATGATTATTTTGTATCTGCTGTTCCAGAAACAGTTTATTGAGGGAATTGCCATGACAGGCGGAAAATAAAGGAGGAAATAAGAATGGCGATTATTGCAGAGAAAAATCTGTTTACCTTACATACGGATCATTCTACTTATCAGATGAAAGCAGACGATTTGGGATATCTGCTGCACCTGTATTATGGGGAACGGGCAGAGGGCTCTATGGAGTATCTGCTTCACTATGGAGACAGGGGATTTTCCGGAAATCCCTATGATGCAGGAAGTGACAGAACCTATTCTCTGGATGTCTTACCTCAGGAATACCCAGTAAGAGGAAATGGAGATTTCCGTATGCCGGCTTTGATCGTGCGCCGTGAAAACGGCGCCGTAAGCGCAGATTTACGGTATGCCGGATATCGGATTCTGGACGGAAAGTATGAGCTTTCAGGACTTCCGGCAGTCTATGAGACAGAACAGGATCAGGATGTACAGACGCTGGAGGTAGATTTAAAGGATAGGGAAACCGGCCTTCTGGTTACTCTTTTATATGGGGTATTTCCTAAAAAGGATGTGATAACCAGAGCAGTCCGTCTTCAGAATGAGGGACAGGAGCTTTTGACTCTGGAATCTGTACAAAGCGCCAGTCTGGATTTGATTTACGGCGATTATGACTGGATCCAGTTTTACGGACGCCATGCTATGGAGAGGAATGTGCAGAGGATTCCTGCGGCCCACGGCGCTCATGTAATTGGAAGCAGACGAGGAACCTCCAGCCATCAGTATAACCCCTTTGTAATTCTGGCGGAAAAAGAGACAACAGAGGATTTTGGAGCCTGTTATGGAATGTCCTTTGTTTACAGCGGAGGATTTCAGGCCTTTGCAGAACGGGATCAGTATGATCAGACCAGGATGGGCATGGGAATTTCGCCGGAGGGATTTTCCTGGAGCTTAAAGCCAGGAGAGAGCTTTACAGCGCCGGAGGTGATTCTTTCTTATACAGGAAAAGGACTGGGAGAGCTGTCACGCCAGTATCACAGGATTTTGCGCCATAATGTGTGCAGAGGAATGTACAAGGAGGTCAGACGGCCAATTCTCATTAACAACTGGGAAGCCACTTATTTTGACTTTAATGGAAATAAAATTTATGAGATTGCGAAACAGGCAGCAGAGCTGGGCGTAGAAATGCTGGTTCTGGATGACGGCTGGTTTGGAAAACGGGATTCTGATGATTCCGGGCTGGGAGACTGGCAGGTAAATGAAAAAAAACTGGGCGGCACCCTTGGAGACTTGTCAGAGCGAATTCACGGTCTTGGAATGAAATTCGGACTTTGGATTGAACCGGAAATGGTATCGGAGGACAGTGATTTATACCGGGCACACCCGGACTGGGCGCTGGCTGTGCCCGGAAAGAAGCCGGTTCGGAGCCGGTACCAGCTTGTACTGGATTTTTCCAGAAAAGAGGTGGTGGATTACATTTACGGGCAGATCAGCAGCCTTCTGGATACGGTTCCCATTGAATATTTAAAGTGGGATATGAACAGAAGCATTGCTGACGTATATTCCAATGGGGCGAAGCCAGAAGAACAGGGAAAGGTACTGCATCAGTATGTACTGGGACTGTATGATTTTCTGGAGCGGCTCCACAGAAATTATCCTCAGGTACTGATTGAGGGATGCAGCGGCGGAGGAGGCCGGTTTGATGCAGGAATGCTGTATTACACACCACAGATCTGGTGCAGTGATAATACAGACGCCATTGATCGGGTCTGCATTCAGTATGGCACATCCTTCGGGTATCCGGTATCTGCGGTGGGAGCACATGTTTCTGCAGTGCCGAATCATCAAAATGGAAGAACCACGCCTTTGAAAACCCGCGCCAATCTTGCAATGGCAGGAAGCTTTGGATATGAGCTGGATCTGAATCGGTTTTCTGAGGAGGAAAAACGGCAGATTTCCATCTATAACCAGGAGTTCAAGGAGCTGTGGCCTTTGATTCACAACGGAGACTATTACCGGCTGTCGAATCCGTTCTGTATGAAGCAGGATCAGGAGACTGCGGCCTGGATGCACGTCAGTGAGGATCAGAGAGAGGCTCTGGTATTTGCAGTTCTTTTAAATGCCCATGGAAATCCGTCAGTCCCAAGGGTACGGCTTAAGGGGCTGAAAGCAGACCGGATGTACTGCAGCAGAGAGACAGGCACTGTGTATTCCGGAGCAGCTCTGATGAGCGCAGGAATTGTGCTTTCTGATTTGAAGCAGGAATACGGCAGTATCCGGATTCATCTGACTGAGATGAAGCAGGAGAATGGGCAGAGCAGGGAAGGGGAAATACAATGACACGGGATATGGACGAATTTCTGAACCGCCTGAACCAGCATCTGGATGAACTGAGATGGCTTTATATGGAGCTCTATGACAATGGTTCCATGTTTGCAGAGCTTTGCAGCCAGATGGAGGCCTTTTACAAAGAGAGAGGGGCGGAGCTGAAAAAACGTGACAGAGAAAAGCTGGAGACACCAGAATGGTTTCAGAAGCAGGATATGCTTGGCATGATGCTGTATATTGACAATTTTGCAGGGGATTTAAAGGGAGTGAAGAAAAAGCTTTCCTATCTTCAGAAGTGCGGCGTAACCTGCCTTCATCTGATGCCGTTTCTCGATACGCCTGAGGGACGTTCAGACGGCGGATATGCAGTTTCTGATTTTCGAAAGGTTCGTCCGGATCTGGGAACTATGGAGGATCTGGAGGCTCTTTCCCGGGCCTGTCATAAGAAGGGGATCAATCTCTGTATGGATTTTGTAATGAACCACACATCGGAGGATCATGAGTGGGCGAAACGGGCCAGACAGGGAGACGGCGAGTATATGAGTCGCTATTTTTTCTATGACAATGGGGAAATACCGGCTCGGTATGAGCAGACGGTTCCTCAGGTGTTTCCTACTACGGCTCCGGGAAATTTTACCTGGGTCGAGGAGGCAGGGCATTACGTTTTAACTACATTTTACCCCTATCAGTGGGATTTGAATTATAAAAATCCCCGGGTGTTTAATGAAATGATGTATCATTTCCTGTATCTGGCCAACCGGGGACTTGATATTATCCGGATTGATGCGGTTCCCTATATCTGGAAGGAGCTGGGAACCAGCTGCAGAAATTTGCCCCAGGTTCATACAATTGTGCGGATGATGCGCATGATTGGAGAAATTGTCTGTCCTTCAGTGGCGCTGCTGGGGGAGGTTGTTATGGAGCCCCAGAAGGTAGTTCCCTATTTTGGAACTACGGAAAAACCGGAATGTCATCTGCTTTATAATGTGACAACCATGGCAACCATCTGGCATACCGTGGCCTCTCAGAATACGGAGCTTTTAAAGCGTCAGCTTTCCGCTGTTTACAGTCTTCCGGATGTCTATACCTTTTTGAATTATCTCAGATGTCATGATGATATTGGCTGGGGTCTGGATTATGATTTTCTGAAACAGCAGGGAATGAAAGAAATTCCTCATAAGCGATTTCTCAATGAATATTTTTTGGGAATTTATGGGGAAAGCAGGAGCAGAGGAGAGCTTTACAATGATGATCCGGTGACGATGGATGCCCGTTTCTGCGGAACCACTGCTTCTATGTGCGGCATGGAAGCCGCAGCAGAGGAAAATAGCCGGGAGGAAATGGAAAAGGCACTGCGGTTGGATTTGATGCTTCAGGCCCTGATGCTCTGGCAGCCGGGAATTCCTATGCTTTACAGCGGAGATGAGGTGGGGCAGCTGAATGATCCTTCTTATAAACAGGATCCCAAAAAGGCCGGGGACTCCAGATATCTTCATCGGGGACGCTTCCCCTGGAAGCTGGCAGAGGAGGCACAGAAAAACAAAGACAGCATTCCTGGACGTCTGTTTGACGGACTGCGGCACCTGGAGGAATTTCGCAGTCAGGAGGCGGTTATGGCCAAGGATGCCCGGTGCCGTGTCCTGGAAATAGAAAATCCTCATATTCTTTGTCTTCAGCGGGAAAAAGACGGACAGAAGTTGACGGGAGTGTTTAATTTTTCCAGTGACAGCCAGATGGTTTTCCGAAAGGATCTGGAAGGAAGCACAGACTGCTTTGGCGGAAAGAAAGAAACGGCGGCGGAAATATGGATGGAGCCTTACGGCTTTCGGATTGTAAAGCAGATCTGACAGCCAGAGAAACTTTTGCTTTCACATCCCTCAGCAGCACTGGCTGCAATTCCTCTGGAAAAATTCTGTGAAATAAGATACAATAATGACACAGAACACGGAGAAAAAAGAGGCAGATTCATGATGACAAATAAGAAAATGACGATGGATGATATTGCGGAGCGGGCAGGTGTGGCAAAGAGCACAGTATCCAGGTATTTTAACGGAGGCAGTGTCAAAGAAGCTACCAGAAAAAAGATCCAGAAGGTAATTGAAAAATACAATTACGAACCCAACGCCTTTGCCCGTTTGAATGCGAAGCAGAGCAATCTCATCGGCGTGGTTGTGCCGACTTTAAATTCCAGGGTTACCAGCCGGGTAATGACCAGCATTGACCGGTATCTTCGGGAGAGGGATTATACTACACTTATCCGCAGCTCTGACCATGATGTGGAGCTGGAGCTGCAGAATATTCAGAAGCTGATCCGTCTGAATGTTGACGGGATTTTGGTCAGCGCTATTACCATTACAGAGGAACATAAAAAGCTGATGGAGAAGGCGGAGATCCCGATTGTAGTAATTGCCCAGGAGTGTGAAAATGGAATTTCCATTATAGATGATGATTACCGGGCCGGAAAGTATATGGGCGAGTATATTGGAAAAACGGGACATCAAAATGTGGCTGTTATCAGTGTTTATGAGACAGATGCAGCTGTGGGAAGAGAGCGGAAGCAGGGGATTCTGGACGGGTTAAGCGCCTGGGGAATTACAGATCCTCTGGTAGAGGAAAGCGATTACAGCTATCAGGGGGGACAGGATGCGGCGCGAAGGATTCTGGAACAGAATAAAGCGGTAGATGCTATTATCTGTGCAACAGATCGTCTGGCCTTTGGGGCTTACCGGGTATTGCAGGAGGCTGGCCTTCGGATTCCAGAGGACGTGTCAGTGACAGGCTTTGGCGGCTATGAGGAAAGTGAGCTGCTGACGCCGCAGCTCACAACAATCCGGTTTGATTCCTATGCAATGGGATATCTGGGAGCAGAAACGCTCCTTCGGCTTCTAAAAGAAGAACCGGTTCCAAAAAAATTGATTATTGATTATAAAATGATAGAGGGTAGCAGTGTAAAAAACAGAAAATAGGAAACAGGTACGGCAGCAGCCGGGAAAGTCAGCAGTCAGCTGGTTTTTCCGGCGTTTTTTAGATGAGAGGAAAGGGAAGACGCCGATGATTTTTGTTCGCTGTAAGCGGGCAAGAATCTGTATAGCCGAATGACTGTTATTTTTGGAACCGATTCCTAAAAAGGTATTGACAAATTGTTAAAACATATATATAATCAAGACATAAAAGAAATGGAACCGATTCCAATATTAAAATGCTTTGGGGAAAGCTACAGGAGAGAAGGAGGATCTGGCATGGATTATGCAAAAATTGCGGCTCAGGTAATTGAGCTTGTAGGGGGAAAGGATAATATCCGATCAGCAGCACATTGCGCAACAAGACTGCGTCTGCAGCTGAAAAACAATGAGCTGCGAAATGAAGAGGCGCTTACAGATGTGGAAGGCGTAAAGGGTGTATTTTTAACGCAGTCTCAGTTTCAGATTATTTTTGGCTCTGGACTGGTGAATTTGGTATTTGCTGAGGTGCAGAAGCAGATTGACGCAGAAGGAGAGACAGACGCTGCAGCGGAAAAGAAAGAGGCAGCTTCGGAACAGGAAAAGGGGAAAAAGGGAAATCCACTGCAGAGCTTTGTCAAGCTGCTCAGTGATATTTTCGTACCGATTATTCCGGCGATTGTGGCAGGCGGTCTTTTGATGGGCATTAACAATATTTTGACTTCCGCTCTGTTTCAAGGTCAGTCTTTGATTGAGCTTTATCCTCAGTGGGCCGGGCTGGCATCTGCAGTGAATACCTTTGCGAATGCGCCCTTTACCTTTCTGCCGGTTTTGATTGGCTTCAGCGCCACGAAAAAGTTCGGCGGAAATCCTTATCTGGGAGCGGCTATGGGAATGATCATGGTACATCCGGATTTGCTGAATGCCTACAGTATTGGAATCAGTGAGGCTCCGGTATGGAATATTTTCGGATTTGAAATTGCAGCAATCGGCTATCAGGGAACGGTGCTTCCGGTTCTTGCTGTTTCCTTTATTCTGGCGAATATTGAGAAAAAGCTTCGCAAGGTGACGCCGACCTGGCTGGACAATCTGACCACGCCGATGATGTCTATTTTGATTACCTCGTTTTTAACCTTTATCTGTGTGGGACCGGTGCTGCGGGAGGCAGGAAATCTGCTGGCAGGCGGAATTACCTGGATTTACAATACCCTTGGATTTGTCGGAGGCGGTCTGTTTGGGCTGGCTTATGCACCGATTTGTCTGACAGGAATGCATCACAGCTTTATTGCCATTGAAACTCAGCTGATTGCAGATGTGGCAAAAACAGGAGGAAGCTTTATTTTCACCACAGCAAGCATGAACAATGTAGCCCAGGGTGCTGCAGTTCTGGCTATCTTATTCCTGACCAAGAATGAAAAGATGAAATCCATCTGCTCTGCATCTGGCGTATCTGCACTGCTGGGAATTACGGAGCCTGCTATGTTTGGTGTAACTCTGAAACTCAAATATCCATTTTATGCGGCTATCATTGGATCTGCTGTAGGAAGCGCATATTGTGCAGCAACCAGGGTGCTGGCTCAGGCTCTGGGAGCAGCAGGACTTCCCGGTTTTATTTCCATGAGACCGGACGCTTATGGTAACTTTGCTATTGGACTTTTGTTATCCATGGCAGTTTCTGCCGGACTGACAGTGATTTTCTGGAAAAAATACCGTCCGGAGGAAACGAAAACAAACTAAAAGAGGAATAACTGGAAATCCGATAACAGAAAGGAATAAGGAAGCGGATCAAATGCTGAAAAAATATGAAAAGGTTTTAGAACAGGATTACAGAAACTGGTACAAAACTGCAGAGGCTTACCGAAAAAAGGTGGCAGAGGATCCAGACAGACTCTATTTCCACCTGATGCCGAAAACTGGATGGCTGAATGATCCCAACGGGCTGTGTCAGGTGGACGGCATGTTCCATATTTATTATCAATACACGCCCTTTGAGCCTACAGGGGAGCTGAAGCTGTGGGGGCATTATAAGACCAGAGATTTTATACACTACATTGATGACGGTCCGGTGCTGTTTCCAGATACAGACTATGACGCCCATGGGGTGTATTCCGGCTCGGCCTATGTGGAAAACGGTCGAATCCATTTCTTCTATACAGGAAATGTAAAATATTTTGACCGGGAAGACTATGATTATATTAATTCCGGGCGGGGAAGCAATACTATGACCTGTACCAGCTTGGACGGACATCATATGTCAGAAAAGAAATTTCTTTTTGGAACGGAGGATTACCCGAAGGATTTAAGTAACCATGTGCGGGATCCGAAGGTTTTTTGCAGAGGAGATTACAAATACATGGTTCTGGGAGCCAGGGATCGGGATAGCAGAGGTCTGGTGCTTCTTTATCAGTCTGAGGATCTGGAGCACTGGACGTTGAAGAGCCGCATTACTACGAAGGAGCCTTTTGGGTACATGTGGGAATGCCCGGATTTGTTTGAGGTGGATGGGCAGTGGTTTCTCACCTGCTGTCCTCAGGGAGTGGATTCCAGGGGAATCGATTATGAAAATGTCCATCAAAGTGTATGGATGAAGCTGGAATGTGATTTTGAAGAGGGAAATTTTGCAGTACAGGAGATTCATCAGCTGGATCGGGGATTTGATTTTTATGCTCAACAGACCTTTAAGGATGAGAAGGGAAGACGGATTCTGATAGGTTGGATGGGAATTCCTGATGCAGAGTACACCAATCCTACTGTGGAGGCCGGATGGCAGCATGGACTAACTCTTCCCAGAGAGCTGACTGTGAGAAATGGAAAACTGTGCCAGCAGCCGGTAGAGGAATTAAAGGAGCTGCGGGACGGAAACGGAGAAAACTGTTTATTTTCCAATCCGGGCGGGGAGTCAGCTATTTTGGCCGACAGCTTTGTCTATGAGGCAGAGGTAGAGCTGGAAAACTGTGAGAGCCTGCAGATGACTCTGCGGGATGGAGTGACCTTCTGCTATGAGGATCACAGGGCAGTTCTGGATCTGGGAAATGTGGGTTCGGGACGTACCACAAGAAGCGCTGCCCTGGACAGTCTGAGAAATCTGCGGATTTTTGCAGACACCAGTTCCATTGAGATTTTCATTAATGATGGAGAGGAGGTATTTACCTCCAGAATGTACAGCAGAGAGGGAAGAGTAAGCCTTTCCGGAATCTGTAAGGGGAAAATGACTCTGTATCCTTTGAAGAAAATCACAATCGAGGATCTGGACGTTTAAGGGGAATAAACCGATAAAAAAGAAAGAGCTGTATCAGGCCTGTTTTACGCAGACAGGCTTTTGATATGGCTCTTGTTTTTATGGCTCCGGTCGTTTAAACTGTAGGAAGAGGGGCAGCAAAAACCATAAGCGAAGGAGGTTATTTTATGTTTCAGAATGTCAGACAGGTACAGGAATTTATTCAGGAGAAGGGAATCCAGTTTGTAGATTTTAAGATGATTGATTTTCGCGGACGGTGGAAGCATCTTTCCATTCCGGCAGCCAGATTTACAGAGGATATTCTGGAAAACGGCATTGGCTTTGACGGTTCCAATTATGGCTACGCCATGGTAGAAAACAGTGACATGGTGTTTATCCCGGATATTGCCACAGCAGTGGTGGATCCCTTTATTGAGGCACCGACTCTGTCCATGATTGGAGATGTTATGGTGATTGAGCATCCGGTCAACCGGCCCTTTAACCAGTATCCCCGCAATGTATCGAGAAGGGCCGTTTCCTATATGCAGGAGCTGGGAATTGCCGATGAAATGATCATTGGACCAGAGTACGAGTTCCATGTATTTGACGGAATGAGCTGTGTGGAAAAGCCAAATGAGATTGGATACCGGCTTGTAAGCAGGGAATCCCAGTGGTCATCGAACTGTCCGCCTGAGGAAAACAACGGCTTCCATATCAGTCCCCATGACGGCTATCACGCAGATCTTCCTGGCGACAGAACCTTCCAGCTGCGTAATCAGATCTGTCTGGAAATGGAGCGGTGGGGCATTGATGTAAAATACCACCATCATGAGGTAGGCGGTTCCGGACAGCTGGAGGTAGAAGTAGAGCTGGGAGAAATGACCCGCCTGGCCGATGCCACAATGGCAGCCAAATATATTATCCGCAATACAGCGGCTGCCAACAAGATGACAGCTACTCTGATGCCAAAGCCGATTCCGGGAGAGGCAGGAAATGGTATGCACGTCCATATGCTGTTAAAAAAGGACGGAAAGCCAGTGTTTTACGATCCGGATCGTTATGCACAGCTGAGTGAGACTGCCATGTATTTTATTGGCGGACTGCTGACTCATGTGCGGAGTCTCTGCGCCTTTACCAATCCGTCAACCAACTCCTACAAGCGTCTGATTCCGGGATTTGAGGCACCGGTAACCATAGGCTACGCCATGGCAAACCGCAGCGCTGTTGTTCGGATCCCGGCCTATGTAAAATCCCCGGACAAGAAGCGGTTTGAGCTGCGCAATCCGGATGCAACCTGCAATCCCTATTATGCCTATGCCGCAATTTTAATGGCAGGTCTGGACGGCATTCGGAGAAAAATCGATCCGGCAGGTCAAAACTGGGGACCCTTTGACTTTAACCTGTTTGAGCTTTCCGAAGAGGAAAAGGCAAAGCTGGGTCATCTGCCTGCCAGTCTGGATGAGGCTCTGGATGCGCTGGAGGCAGATCACGAGTATCTGACAGAAGGCGGTGTTTTCCCGGAAAGCCTGATCAAGAACTGGATTCGAACCATGAGGGCAGACAGCAGGGAAATCAGCAGAATTCCTCATCCGGCAGAATTTGTCCGGTATTATGATTTATAGGAGGGAGAAGGATACGGGGGTTTCGTTTGGCAGATAGGATCGGTTTGAAATAAGGCTACCGCAATCCCACTGGCTTTAGACGGTGGGTTACTTGAGTTTCCGCAAAATGTAATTTAAAAATGAATGCGACTGCCCAAAGTGCCAATCTGCCGATTT
>OLRK01000864.1_pt1 | contig 30420 bp, 27 predicted proteins | sample 1672911 | NCBI WGS metagenome assembly OLRK01 (sample SAMEA3136736, study PRJEB25190) | human gut metagenome | biome: human gut; feature: human-associated habitat; material: faeces | place: Austria | collected 2013 | reverse complement strand
AGTTTCAGAACAAATAAGAAAATTTTTGTTTTGAAACCGAGCTTTCATGCGCTCAAAACGACCGTATCTTTCATAAGAATCATACCATTTTCTTTTGTTTTTAGGTAGTAGTATCTTCGATTTTACTCAAAATCGTCCGATAATACGGAAGTTTCATTGAAAACGGAAATTTCTTTGAAAATTGACCTTTGAATGAAAAATAATATTTTATTTTTTAATTTCAAAAAAGCATGATGAGGATTGTGAATTTAATTATTTACTTATTACTTAATTTTAAACTCTGTTTTAAAAAAATACAACAGTCGATGAATCTGAATTTATTAGTTAAAACACTCTGTGCAATGATTTCTGCATACTTTTTACTTAGAAAATATGCAATATTTGGTGTTAAGAAACTCTTATTCTTGGTTATTTATCATTAAAAAGAAATGCTATTTACTTTTATATGATTAATAAGAACCAACTACTGCATTACGGCCTAGAAGCTGGTTTTGGAAAAAACGCCAAAATGGACCCGTTTTATTACCAATTTTTCTCTCTATCCGTCAGATCGACCATACCGTTGGCGATCATCTGATTGATGAACTGATATGCATCCTGAAATGCCGTCTTTCGGTCGACATCATACTCTTTGGTGATCATATCGACCAAGGCATCGAAAGAAGGGGCTTCTTCCAAATGTTCGTAAATAAAGGCTCCTGTTTCGCTCAAGGAAATGATTCCGTTGAATGTTTCCGTTGTTTTGCCGGTCGGGATTAAAATATATTCATCGGCTACTTCACGCAAAATAAATTCCTGTAGTTTTTTCATTGTATTTTCTCCTTTGATTCGGTTAACTGTTCAGCAAGACAGCGTACAGCTTCTTCACTGATATCACAGGTCAGCTCGTACATCGCAACATTTCGAACAAGATCATCAATAAAATCCAATGCAGTGTTTACAAATTCGGGTGCATGATAATTGATGGTCAGCTCGCTGATGATCTTTTTATAACTGCTTTTATAATCCATTTTCTTGATGATGTTGGTCTGTCCTTTTTGAACAGAGACGATCGCTTTGATCGGATAGTGTTCATTGTGACAGATACCGGAAGACCCGCAGATCGGCCAGCCATAGGCATGGTAGATGCCATCCTGCTTCATCAATAGCGAACGATCACCGTTGATTACCCGTGCACCGCGATACTGCTCCCACAGCGCCGCCTGTGTCGACTTTCCTCCACCGGAAGGAGCGGTAAACAGGATCGCCTCGCCGTCATGACACAGATAGGCGCTGTGCAGCACAAAGCTGTTATAGCGAAACAATCGTTTCTCAAGGGACAACGTAGATCCGAAAATCGTATCGATGGAAAACATATGCAGATAGTGCATATCGACATCGATATCGGTTTCGTGCTTATTAATCTGCATGTGACAAAGTGCATACGGACGGTCGTCTCCCTGCAGGAAGAGATAACGTTTATGCTGTGTATCATCCACATAGATCTTCATGTTGTTTTTATCAAGCAGAAACTGATCTTCGTCAACGGAAACTGCATCCACCAGTCTCAGTTTATAAGTATGGGCAGGTGTGATATCTTTTCGTTCAAACAAAGACATATTGGCCGGTATCGGCATTTCTTTCGGCTTTTCGATAGCGAATCGAAAAGGGCCGATCTGATATTTTGTCGTTACATATTCCATATCACACATGCTCCTTGATCAGATCCATCAGTGTATCTTTGATTTCTTTGTTTGACGTTTCCTTGGCGATCAAAGAAGCAAGCAGTTCCAGCTTCTGATCGATTTCCGCTTTCGTGATCGGCATGGCATGGTTGACAAAGATGAGATCGTTTTTCGTACGTTCTGTTGTCTCGCCATCCAGCCGCAGCTCTTCAAACATCTTTTCGCCCGGTCTTAAGCCGATTTCAACGATATCTATATCCTTATACGGCTCATAGCCGGCAAGACGGATCATCTTTTCCGCCAGATCCAAAATTTTGACCGGTTCTCCCATGTCTAACACAAAGATATCGCCTTTGTCGGCATAGAAGCCGGCCTGCAGCACAAGCTGTGCCGCTTCCGGAATGGTCATGAAGTAACGGATGATCTCTTTATCGGTAATGGTCAGCGGACCGCCCTCTTTGATCTGATTGCGGAAGATCGGGATAACGGAACCGTTGGAGCCCAATACGTTGCCAAAGCGCACGGCTGCCATTTTGGTTACGCCGTTGTCTCCGTTGGCCTGTAAGATCATTTCCGTCATACGCTTGGTCGCTCCCATGACATTGGTCGGATGGACCGCCTTATCAGTACTGATCATAATAAAGCGCGGCACCCGGTTGCGGATACAGCACTGGATCACATTGTTTGTCCCGAAGACATTGTTTTTGATGGCCTCCATCGGGCGTGTTTCCATCAGCGGCACATGCTTGTGCGCAGCGGCATGGAATACGACAGCAGGTTTCTTTAACGCAATGATATCATTGATTGCCATACGGTCACGAATCGATGCGATATATGAATCGATCTTGATCTCTTTCGGCAGCCATTCATGCGTACGTGCCCGGTTGAATTCCTGTTCCAGCATATATAATGAGTTTTCATTGATATCGATCATGACTAATTCTTTCGGGTGAAAGCGCAGGATCTGCCGGCACAGCTCCGAACCGATGGATCCGCCGGCCCCTGTGACGGCAACGACCTGATCTGTCAGATATGATCGGATCTCGCCCTGATCAAGATGAATTTCTCCTCTTCCCAGTAAGTCTTCGATGCGGATGTCCTCTATCGGATGATGACGCCGTGAACCGGGCGTCTCTAAAATGGAATCGCCGCCTTTCATGATTTTGACTTCCAGATGAAGTTCACGGCAGCGATCATAAATGCGACGGATATCTTTTTTGCTGGCGCTCGGTATGGCGATCAGTGCCATCTTGATTTCATATTTTTCAACGATCGGACCCATATGTTCCGTATCACACAAAACTTTTTTCCCGTAAACGATCTTGCCGACACAGGCGTCATCGACAAAGCCGATGACATGCGCGTCAATGCTTTTGTTCTGGATGACTTCACGGCATAAGATATAACCGCCATCTCCTGCTCCGATGATCAGGGCATTTTTCGTGCTGCTGCCTTCCGCCTCATGCTTGCGCAGCAGACGATAAGAAAGACGCACACAGCACATCAGTAAAATCACGAACAAACCGCTGACAACGATCGTGCGGATTTCCAGCGTACGGATCTCCACCAGCGGACGAAACAGCACCGTACAGCACATCGCACATAATACAGCCGCAACGATATGCATGACCTCGCTTGGTCCGGTATATTTCCACATGCTTCGATTGATTCGAAACAAAAGAAAGCTTGCCATATAGATGACCAGCATCAGTGTCAGGCCTTTTAACAGTGAAAAAGCAGTCAGTTCCGCCATAGCGGAAATACGGAAATTCAGACTGACGATAAAAAAAGCACAGAAATAAGCAAAAATAACAATAGCGCAGTCAATCAGACTGATCAACAGCTCACGATGCTTTCTGTAAATCGGATTTTTTAATATTCGATTAATCATTCCTATCCATCCTTATCCCTATTTGCGAATTATATTGTAATGTGATTTATAATCCATGTCAAAAGAACTGCAATATATGGATGAGTATGTGTCTCCAATTGCATTGATTCAGATTACAATAGCAGTCGAAGTATGTGATATTCCCCTTAAACATCATTTTTCAAGGGACAGGCGATTATATACTATTATAACATGATTTGATGGCCCTTTGCATAAAAAAAAAAAACAGGCATCTGCCTGTTTCTGTCTAAATGGTGGTCTCGGTCGGAATCCCGTGTTTAGAAGTTAGCACCATGTTTCTTTCGGAGCACCAAAATCAAAATATTCAAATTAGTGCCTATTTATCGCACTTTTTTTATGCCAAAAATTATTTTAATTTTTTTGTTTTTATGATATAATAATGGTGTCGTGGTGTTATGTTTTGAGGTGTTATCTATGGCTTATTTCTTGAAGAAAACCAAACAACAAAATCGTATTTATCTCGCTATCTATGAGAGCTTTTATTCTCCTGAAGTCAATGGTACGAAACATCGCTGCTTTAAGTCTCTTGGCAATATAGAAACTATCAAAGCGAATGGTATTGCTGACCCTATCTCTTTTTATTCTGACGAAGTAAAGAAACTCAACGAACAAAGAAAGGCTGAACAGGCCAATCGCAAATTTAATCAGAAATTAATTTCTGATGTTTCTCCGGAACGTTTCCTTGGATATTTTCCTCTGGCTAATATATTGAACACTCTCGATGTCGAAGAGCATTTTGGATATATGCAGTCAACTCGTGATTTTCATTTTAATGTATATAATATTTTCTCATCTCTTGTTTTTGCTCGTGCTGTTTCTCCTTTATCGAAACACAAGACATTTCATGATATATTGCCTTCTCTGTTTAAACCTGTTGACTTCAGTTATGATCAGCTTCTTGATGCCGTTGAATTCATCGGCAGTGAATATGAAAAGTTTGTCGAGATTTTCACTGTAGCTACAAAAGAGAATTTTAGTATTGATACAAAGCATACTTATTTCGATTGTACTAACTTCTATTTTGAGATCGATAAAGAGAACAGTTTTCAAAGAAAAGGGCCATCAAAAGAAGGTCGCCACGACCCAATTGTCGGTCTTGGATTACTCCTTGATTCAAATATGATTCCGATCGGTATGAAAATGTATCCAGGAAATGAATCTGAAAAACCTGTTCTTAGAAAAACGATTCAAGATTTAAAGAAACAGAATAATATTGACGGCAGAACGATACAAATAGCTGATAAAGGGCTTAATTGCGCTAGAAATATCATAGAAGCGATTGATAATTGTGATGGATATATATTTTCTAAATCCGTAAAACAGTTGCCTGAAACTGAAAGAACATGGATACTTTTAGAAGATGGTTATATGCCTGTATATAATAATTCAGGAGAAGTTCATTATAGCTATAAATCTTGTATTGAAGAATATGAATATTCCTACACCGATGATTCCGGGAAAACAATCAAAAAGAAAGTGAAAGAAAAACGTGTGATTACTTTCAATCCAAAACTTCAAAAAAAGCAATTAAGAGAAATCGGCAAGCTGGTTGAAAAAGCAAAAAAATGCAAAGCATCCCAAGCAAAGAGAGATGAATACGGAGACAGCGCAAAATATATAGAGTTCAAGAGTGCAGATGGAAAGAAAGCAATCGCAAGTCTGAATGAAAAAGCTATTCAAAAAGATATGGAATTAGCAGGATATAATCTACTCATAACGTCAGAAATAAAAATGGATGATAAAGAAGTATATAATGCATATCATAATCTTTGGAGAATAGAAGAATCTTTCAGAATTATGAAATCTGAACTAGATGCAAGACCAGTGTATGTACAAAAAGAAGATACGATTAAAGGACATTTCTTCATCTGTTATGTAACAGTATTACTAATCCGATTATTTCAATTCAAGGTACTAAAGAATCAATATTCAACTAGCGATATATGTACATTCATGAAAGAATTTAGATTAGTAAAGATAAATGAGAAGCGCTATATCAATATGACAAGAGCATCAGATTTTATTACCAATTTAGCGATAGCTACTGGTCAGCCTATTACCAATTATTACTTAACTGAAAGACAAATAAAAATGATGCATACCCGTTGATTTGGGTTTTTGCACCATTTTTTGTTTTATAACGTCGAAAGACAGGTCTGATTATAGAACTATTGAAATCATAATTCAAATGAAAAATAAAGAAATTTTTTTAGAGAATTAATAAAAAAAAACGGGGCAAAAGCGGTAATCGCTTTCAAAAAAAGCACTCACAGACGCCTTCCAATGTTTGGAAATCAAAACATGAAAAAGTCTCTTAAGTGCTTTATTTTTGTAAATATGATCAAATGCGCAAACTAGGAGTAATCTTCGATAAAATGGGAAACATTTGCTTCTCTTCCGATCACCGCAATCGTATCGCCTTCCTGCAGTACATCATCCGGAAGAACTTCAATGTCTGTTTCATCATTATGACGGATAGCTATCACATTGAGCTTATAGCGTTTACGAAGGTCAAGCTCAAGGATAGTTTTGTTAATCATTTTCTTGCTTACCTCAATTTCGATTATTTCTATATCCTTACCAATCGACAGATAGTCGACCAGGTTTTCACGCAGAATTTTCTTTGCCGTGCGCAAAGCCATATCGCGTTCCGGGTAAACGACAATTGCCCCTAAGCGTTTTAATACTTCCCCCTGCTCTGCACTGCTTGCCTTAGCAATGACATTCGGTACGCCTAAATTGAGGATGTTCAAGGTGACTAAGATGCTGGTTTCAACACGGCTGCCGATACATACGACTGCCAGATCACAGTCCTGAATGCCAATATCTTCCAACACCTCTTTAGTGAGATTTTTTGCCACAAAAGCATATTCGCTGAAGTCGCGGAAAGCCCGTACCCGTTCTTCATCCATGTCAATGCCGATTACTTCGGCACCGCTTTGCGCCAGCTTTGTTGCCAAAGGCATTCCAAAACGCCCCAGACCGATAACTGCATAAGTTTTTTTCTTCATACTATTCTCCTTTAACCGATCGTTATATTTTCAGTTGTATACGATACTTCACTAGGTTCCTTGAAGTTACCTAATGTAGCAATTGTAAGTGCGCCCAAACGTCCGACAAACATCGTAAGAATCAGAACAAATTTTGCTGCCGAACCAAGTTCCGGAGTAATGCCGGTAGAAAGACCGACAGTGCCAAAAGCTGAAACGCATTCAAATAAAATCTGCATGAATGAATACTCAGGTTCCAGTATGGAAATCAAGAATACCGAAAACGCAACAATACAGAAAGATAACAATGTTACCACGAATGCCTGCATGATCACACTTTCCGAGATTTTTCTTCGAAAGGCACCGTAGTGCTTGTTAAAAATGACACCTCGGATGACATTGCCCATGACAAAGACGGTACTTGTCTTGATACCTCCGCCAGTCGAACCAGGTGAAGCACCAATAAACATCAGCAGGACCAGGACAAATAATCCGGCATTGGTGAAATTACCGAGAGAATACGTCGAAAAACCGGCCGTACGTGCAGATACACTGTGGAAGAACGCTCCCAGCCATGTGATGTTTTCCGTGAGCTTCAATGCCACAGTTCCCAAAACAATCAGCAGTACACTCATTGAAATGACAACTTTAGAATGAAGCGTCAGTTTGCGAAAGCTTCGTTTTTTGATCACGTCCATGATTACAAGAAAACCGATTCCGCCAAAGATAATAAGAGCACATGTCACCAGATTTAAAAGAACGTCATTTTGATAGGAAAGCAAATTTCGGTAACCGCCCAAAATGTCGAACCCGGCATTGTTAAAAGATGCAATCGAGTGGAAGATCGAAATGCCGATGGCATGAGGGATTGAATAATCTCTTACAAATGAAAAAAAGCTTAGAACAGCACCGCTGATTTCAAAGATCAAGGTCAGCTTTAAAACTGAGATGACAAGCCGTACCAGACCCCCGTAAGTATCGACATTCCATGACTCTTTGATCATTTTTCTTGCTTTGAATCCAACCCGTTTTCCTGCGGCCAAAATCAGTGAAACGCCCACACAGGTTACACCGAGTCCGCCGATTTGAATCAAAGCTGCGACTACCCCACATCCAAACGCGGTAAAATGATCCGCGGTATCAATTGCAATCAAGCCGGTAACACAAACCGCACTTGTTGAAGTGAACAGAGCATCAATAAAAGAAACATGAACCCCATCACGAACTGAAATAGGCAGCATCAGTAAAACAGATCCGATCAGAATTACCATAGCAAAACCCGTTGCTAATAGCCTTGGTGGTGATGAATGTTTGATCATCTTTTTCACCACTGCTAAGATCATATTCATTTTTCTAATCTCCTTTTTACAAAAAAAGACAAATTCAGAAGAATCCGCCCGATGTAGTACATCTTTTGTGAATAATAACAGCATTGCACTAAAGTGACAGATTCTACCATTTTATTCGTCGTTACAACCATATCATAATCAATTGTTGATGTCAATATGAAACAAATACTTCTTGATATCTTTACGGGTATCTAAGATTACCCAAAAAAGACCTGCATTGTCATTTTTTTGACAATAGACAGGCCTTTTTATATAGAATCAGATTTTTAAGCAACGCATGGCGTTCATAACTGCAATCACCATGACTCCAACATCAGCGAAAATGGCAAGCCACATGTTTGCAATGCCGAAGGCTCCTAGAATCAGGCAAACCAGTTTCACGAATAGTGCAAAAGCAATATTCTGATGCACAATTTGAAGCGTCTTTTTGGAAATACGCATCGCTAAGGCGATTTTAGAAGGATCATCATCCATCAACACAATATCGGCAGCTTCAATGGCGGCATCAGAACCAAGTCCACCCATTGCAATACCGATATCCGCTCTGGATAAGACTGGCGCATCATTGATCCCGTCTCCGACAAAGACAACTTTATCATTTCCGTAAGCCTGTTCCAAATATGTTTCAACTTTTTCGACCTTGTCTGCCGGCAACAAAGCACCGTGAACTTCATCTATGCATAGTTCGGTTCCAATCTGCTTTACTACAGCTTCGTTGTCTCCGCTTAACAAAACCGTTTTTTTGATTCCCGCTGCTTTAAGCTGTCGGATCGCATCTGCAGATGTTGGCTTCAGACAATCGGAAATGACGATAAAACCTAAATACTGATGATCAAGGGCAACATAGACCAAAGTGCCTTTCTGTTTAACTGGAGGAAGTGACAGATTCATGGAAGACATCAATCTCCTGTTTCCTATACTTACCTGATGTCCGTTGACAGTAGCATTAATTCCCATTCCCGCTGTTTCCGTGATATTGCATACAAGCGTTCGGTCAATCTGTTTTCCGTAAGCTTTTCGAATGGACTGTGCAATTGGGTGAGTAGATCCGCTTTCGGCATAAGCAGCATAAAACAAAAGTGTATCCTCATCAGCCATCGCAGCATGAATTTCACTGACTTCAAATACTCCCTTTGTCAGTGTTCCTGTTTTATCGAACAGAAAGATCTTCGCATCGGAAAGAATTTCAAGATAATTGGATCCTTTCACCAGTATTCCTTTGGAAGATGCACAACCGATTCCTCCAAAAAAGCTTAATGGAATCGAGATGACTAAGGCACAAGGGCAGCTGATAACGAGGAAAGTCAGTGCTCGGATAATCCATACATTCCATTGCGGCGATTGATGCAAAAGCACGGAAAACAATGGCGGCAGGAAAGCCAAAGCCAAAGCACTATAGCATACGATCGGTGTATAGTATCTTGCAAATTTAGTTATGAAGTTTTCGGATCTTGATTTTTTCATACTTGAATTTTCGACAAGATCTAATATTTTTGATACTGTGGAGTCTTCAAAATTTTTTGTCGTCTGTATCTCCAGGACGCCGCTTAAATTAATACATCCGCTGATGACGGTATCATCTTTTTTGACGGTCCGCGGTACACTTTCACCGGTCAAAGCAGATGTGTTTAAGGTGCTGCTGCCATCCATGATCACTCCGTCAATCGGTATCCTTTCACCAGGTTGAACAACAATCCGTGTTCCGATCTCGATTTCATCAGGATCAATCTGCTTAAGTTCTCCGTCAATCATAACGTTCGCATAATCGGGCCGGATATCCATTAAAGCCGCAATGTTCCGTCTGCTTTTTCCAACAGCAACGCTTTGAAAAAGTTCTCCAATCTGATAAAACAACATGACTGCAACACCTTCAAGATATTCCTGAAGAAAGATGGCTCCTATAGTCGCTACAGCCATCAAAAAATTTTCATCAAATACTTGCCTGTGAAGAATTCCCTTTATGGCCTTGCGAAGAATATCATAACCGATGATCAAATAGACGGCCAATAACAGCACTGACTGCTGCACTGCAGTGATCCAGTGCATATGAGCGGCAGCGCTAATCACAATCAGCAATAAAACGCTGGCAATGATACGATACAGAACATTTTTTTGTCTCTTGTTCATATTGCAATGCCTCCTTAAAAGAATATTTCGCAGTCAGATTCTACCTTTTTACAGTTTTTTGCTGCACGGCGCATAACTTCGTCTATATCTGCACCGTCCTCAAATTCTACCTTTAATTTTAAAGTCATGAAGCTGAGCACTGCATTTTTTACTCCTTCGGTCTTTTTTACAGCATCTTCCATCTTTGCGGCACAATTTGCACAATCTACTTCTACATTATAAGTTTTTTTCATATGTGTTCTTCCTTTCTCTATTCTTCCACATGTTCCATGCCCATTGAAATCATATTGCGAACATGATCATCATCGAGCGAATAAAAGATAATTTTACCATTACGGCGAAATTTAACGAGCTTGGAATCTTTCAAGATTCTAAGCTGATGTGAAACAGCCGATTGACTTAATCCCAGGATCTGTGCAATATCACCTACGCACAGTTCGCTTTCCAGCAAAGCATATAATATTTTGATACGAGTTGTATCACCAAATACTTTAAATAATTCGGCAAGATCATAAAGGTATTCATCTTCCGGCTGTGTTTCCAATACTCTTTTGACAACATCTTCATGTACAGCCAAAAAATCACTGTTTGCATCAGATGTCATTTTTGTCTGTTTATCCTCACTCATTCAATCACTCCTTTGAATATATGAACATCTTTACATATGTAATTATATAAAAGTGTTTCTGTTCTGTCAATGACTTTCTTTTTATGAAAAAAAACAAAGAAAAAGCCCGCCTTGCGGCGAACTTAAAACCTCATGTCTGATTTTTATTTTACAGCATCTTTTAATGATTTGCTTGCTTTGAATTTCGGAGCTTTAGAAGCAGGAATAGGCATTTTTTCTTTAGTAGCCGGATTGATGCCCATACGAGCAGGGCGTTCAGTAACTTCGAACTTTCCAAAACCTGCAATATCAGCTTTTCCGCCTTCTGCCAATACAGCGGCGATTTCATCAAATACAGTATCTACAGCGACTGTCGCATTTTTTTTGCTTGTATTCAGCTTTTCTGCAACACTTTCAACTAACGCTTTTTTGTTAATTATTTTGTCCATAGTATATTACCTCCATGCATTGTAAATACATGAATATATTATCATCATCAACTTTATAATTCAATAGTTTTTTTGGTGAAATCCAAGGTGTGAGGACAGCTGAAAAAATCGCATTATTTCGGCTATTTTTACAATACGATAGCTATCACATTTCCCTTTCCTTTGTTTACAAGTTTGGTGAGAATGTCCTGTAAACGCACTCTGGCTGCCTCAGGAATAAGAGATAGTTTTACATTCAGTCCGTCGCGAATCAGATCAGAGAGCTTACGGCCGAATATATCCGATTCCCAAATGGCATTATCGTCTTTGCCGTCGTCTCGCCGTAACAGATAACGCCCCAGCTCTTCACTTTGTTCCTTTGAGCCGATTATCGGTTCAAAAGAGCTTTCCACATCCACCTTGATCATATGAATGCTTGGTGCAATTGCTTTCAGTCTTACACCGTATCGGCTTCCCTGTTTCACGATTTCCGGTTTGCTCAAAGAAATGTCATTCAAAGATGCACTTGCAAAACCATACCCGGTTTGTTTCACCATCTTAAGTGCTGATGCAATCGTATCATATTCTTTCTTTGCATTGCTGAATTCCTGCATCAGTGCAAGCAGATCACCTTTGTCTTTGATATCGACACCAATAATTTCTTTCAATACCTGCTGATAGAGTCCGCTCACGGTATTGATATCTACATTTACGGTTCCCTCTCCTGTATCGATATCGGCTATATTGCTTGATTCAATATATTCATTCTCATTCAGCAGCTCTGTGATATTTTCTACTTCACGCAGTTTTTCGACACTCGACATGCTGTTTGACAACGTTTCATTTACGCTCTTTTTAAGCCAGTGTGAATCATCAAGGATAGAGACCCAGTTAGGCATATTGATATTAATTTGCGAGATAGGAAATTCATATAATGCTTCTCTTAAAATATGATGCACATTCTCCTGTGACATCTGATTCACTGCAAGTGCCGTAATCGGAACCTGATATCGTTCTTTCAACTTTTCAACGACCATCGAAGCAGCCGCACCGTTTGGTGATGCACTGTTCACAATAATAATAAAAGGTTTTCCGATACGCTGCAGTTCTTCGATCACTTCATTTTCCGCTTCAATATAAGCCTCTCTCGGAAGATCGGTGATTGTCCCGTCTGTGGTGATCATAATGCCGATTGTAGAGTGATCACTGATTACTTTTTGCGTGCCGATCTTGGCAGCTTCATTAAAAGGGACCGGATCTTCATTCCATGGTGTTCGTACCATGCGCATCCCGTCTTCATCTTTATAGCCTTTTGCCTCCGGAATCACATATCCTACACAGTCGACTAGACGTACATTGACATGAAAGCCGTCCTCGAAGGTAATGTTTGCTGCATTATTAGGAACGAATTTAGGCTCAGTCGTCATTATGGTCTTCCCGACTCCCGCCTGCGGCAACTCATCAATCATTCTTGTTTTTTCATATTCATCACTGATATAGGGAATGACTGCCTGCTGCATAAAATTTTTAATGAACGTCGACTTTCCAACCCTTACCGGTCCAACGACTCCTAAGTAAATATCACCGCCGGTACGTTTTCCTATATTTTTTAACAATTCGCTAGTATCCATAAGCTTCCTCCCTTAGTCATTTGTAACATATGAGAGAAAATGATGGAATATGACAAAAAGAAAAGGAGAATATGCTCTCCTTTTTCTTTATTCAATATTGCCGACATCAGCCAGCTGAAGCTGAGGATTTTGCTGAGTTGCCCATTTGATACCCCAATTATTAGCAAAAATAATCAAATTTCTGCCCTTGAGATCACGTACTCTTTTGGATTCGGATGTTAAATTTAACGTATTCATGTCCAAGCCTTCGTTCAGTACCCATCGCACACACTGATAAGGCAGAATTTCCAGCTTTATGTCAACATTATATTCGCTTTTCAATCTTTGCTCCAATACTTCGAACTGCAGAACACCGACCCCGCCGACAATAATTTCTTCCATACCAATATTAATTTCCTGAAACACCTGTATTGCACCTTCCTGGGCAATCTGTGTAATTCCCTTTAAAAACTGCTTGCGCTTCATTGTATCTTTTTGAGTAACGCGTGCAAAATGTTCCGGGGCAAATGTAGGGATCTTTTGGAATTCGATTTTGATACGCGGATCGCACAAGGTATCTCCGATCGAGAAAATGCCCGGGTCAAAAACACCAATGACGTCACCGGCAAAGGCTTCTTCGATGATTTCACGATCTTGAGCCATAAACTGCTGCGGCTGTGCCAGTTTTATTTTTCGATTCCCCTGGACATGAAGAACTTCCATACCTTTTTCAAAACGGCCTGAGCTGATACGCATGAATGCGATACGATCGCGATGTGCTTTATTCATATTCGCCTGAATTTTGAATACAAAAGCACTGAACTCTTCTCTTAACGGATCAATGATCTGTCCGTCCAGCGTTTCGCGCGGCAACGGTTCGGTTGTCATTTCAAGAAAATGTTCCAAAAAAGGCTGCACACCGAAATTTGTTAGTGCACTACCGAAAAACACAGGTGTTAACTCTCCTTTTGATACGCGCTCCATATCAAACTCTGTACTTGCAATATCCAAAAGCTCACTGTCCTCACGCAGTTTTTCGAAAAAATGATCACCAATGACATCAATAAATGTGTCATCCTCCAAAGACCCTTCTGTAATTTTTGCAGCCTGCATACCGTGATCACCGCCATGAAAAGCAATGATACGGCGATGATCGCGTTCATAAACGCCTTTAAATTCTTTTCCTGATCCTATAGGCCAGTTCATTGCATAGGTATCAATATTGAGCTCGCTTTGAATGTGCTCCAACAGCACAAAAGGGTCCATGGCTGCGCGGTCCATCTTATTTATAAAAGTAAATACAGGGATATGTCGTAACAGGCATACTTTGAATAATTTTTTCGTCTGTGCCTCGACACCCTTGCTGGCATCAATGACCATGACAGCTGAATCTGCTGCCATCAAAGTACGGTATGTATCTTCACTGAAGTCCTGATGTCCAGGAGTATCAAGAATATTGATGCAATATCCTTCATATTCAAACTGCATCACGGAACTTGAAACGGAAATTCCACGTTTCTTTTCGATTTCCATCCAGTCACTGACAGCATGCTTGTTTGTCTTTTTGCCTTTGACAGAACCTGCTTCCAGAATTGCTCCTCCATATAAAAGGAGTTTTTCTGTTAATGTTGTCTTACCGGCATCCGGATGTGATATGATCGCAAAAGTTCTTCGGCGGCGTATTTCATCAGCTGTATTCATCATGCATTCCTCCAAGTCGTAAACGTCATACATTATAACATTTTCAGATCATATTTCTCAAGTAAAAGATAAACAGCTTTAAAAAAGCGCATCGAATGCGCTTTTATGCTTCAGGTTTCAAATCTCTCAGCATCAAGTCATGAGCAGACTGTTTTGGATCCTTATTTTCATAAAGAACACTGTAAATCTCATTGACAATCGGCATATCGATTCCCATCTTGGCAGCAAGTTCATGAACAACTTTCGCTGTGCGAACACCCTCTACCGTTTTTTTGTTATACTTCCAGAATGCCTGTGCATCATTTGCCTTTCCTATTTCGTAACCTGCCTGGAAATTGCGAGAATGGCGGCTTGAGCATGTTACGATCAAATCCCCGATTCCGGTCAGGCCGATAAATGTTTCCGCCTTTCCGCCCATTGCAACTCCAAAACGAATCATCTCGGCAAGGCCTCGTGTCATTAGTGCCGCTCTTGTATTGTCTCCGTATCCAAGACCGGATAAGACACCACTGGCAACAGCCAAAGCATTTTTGAGGGCAACTCCAACTTCACTGCCGATTTCATCATTTCCTGTATACACGCGAAGGTAATTGTTAGAGAAAAGCTCTTGTATTACTTCGGCATCCTCCTGATTTAATGAAACGGCACAAACAGCGGTCAGCAGACGGATAACCACTTCTTCAGCATGAGAAGGTCCGATCAAAGAGACCACGCTGCGCAGATGTTCAGGGGAAACAAATCTGCGAATGACCTGTGAAATACGTTCATTGGATGTCGGATGGAATCCTTTTGATGTATTGACAACAATTACCTGTTTTTTTAATAACGCGTCAATTTCACGGCAAACGGATTCAATCGCAATCGTCGGTACACTTAAAACGACAACATCAGCATCAGCAACAACATTGATATCTGTTGTGGCATGCAGATTTGGATTCAGTTCCACATTTTCAAAAAACATTGAATTACGATGATTATTCTCAATATCATTGATCTGTTCTTCACAGTTACCATAAATAATGACATCTTCACCGTTATCACATAATACCTGGGCCAATGCAGTACCCCAGCTTCCACTTCCTATTACGACTGTTTTCATTTTATTCACCTAACTTCTTTCCCTAGCTAAAATACGAATCGTTGTTCCCTCGAAACCAAAAGCTTCACGTAGCCTGTTTTCAAGGAATCGCTTGTAACTGAAATGCAGTAATTCCGGATCGTTTACAAACAATACGATCGTCGGCGGACAAACACTGACCTGAGATGCATAATAAATCTTCAGACGTTTGCCGTTATGAGGTTGCGGCGGGGTCATCAACTGAGCATCCATGATCACCTCATTCAACACGTTTGTCTGGATACGCAAAGCCGAATTGTCATGCACCTGATCGATCAGCGGCAGCAGCTGTGAAATTCGCTGTTTTTTCAATGCGGAAACAAATACGATTGGAGCATAAGACAGGTATAAAAACTGAGTACGCAGCTTTTTCTCGATCGCTGCCATCGTATGTGCGTCTTTCTCCACCGCATCCCATTTGTTATAGACAAGAATTACACCTTTACCAGCCTCATGAGCATACCCGGCAACGTGTTTATCCTGCTCGCGGAGTCCGCTTTCTCCATCCAAAACAACAAGAACGACATCACTGCGTTCGATTGCGCTCATTGCCCGCATGATAGAATATTTTTCAACATTCTCATAGATTTTTCCGCGTTTGCGGATACCGGCTGTATCAATAATGACATAGTCTTTTCCATCACTTCGAAATGGTGTATCGATCGCGTCACGTGTTGTTCCTTCAATATTGGATACAATGACACGATCCTGATTTAAAATTGCATTGACAAGAGAACTCTTTCCGACATTCGGCCGTCCGATCAGACAGAAGCTTGTCATTCCTTCATATGTATTGTCATCTTTTCCGGGCAGCAGTTCCACGGCTTTGTCCAGAATATCGCCGATACCTATGCCGTGTATGCCGGATACTGCAATAGGATCGCCTACACCGAGGCTGTAAAAATCATACAGGTTATATTGAAGGGAGGCATCATCTATCTTGTTGACTCCCAAGATGATCGGCTTGTTAGCTCTTTGCAGCATACGTGCTATAAAGTGATCATCTGCAGTTACACCGTCTCGTCCGTTTACAAGAAAGAGAATACAGTCAGCTTCATCGATTGCAATTTCAACCTGCATTTTAATTTCCTGCTGAAAAGGCTGATTTTCAATTTGAATTCCTCCAGTATCGATCAGCTGGAACTCTCTTGTCAGCCACTCTACTTTACCGTAAATACGGTCTCTCGTCACCCCGGGCGTATCTTCCACAATACTTTTTCTTTCACCAATCAAGCGATTGAATACTGTGGATTTTCCTACATTAGGGCGTCCGACGATTGCCAAAATACCTTTACTCAATCGACAACACCTCCTTACATTTTAATTGAATCAATCATCTTCTCGATTGCTTCTTCAACTTCTTCAACAGTCATATCAGATGTATCCAGCTCCAGTGCATCATCCGCTTTTTTTAACGGAGAAACGCTGCGGTGAATATCCTGATAATCACGTTTTTCAATATCATCGTAAATTTCCTTGTAATCTGCTTCAATTCCTTTGCTGATATATTCCTGATATCGGCGCTGTGCCCGTGCTTCAACGCTGGCAATCATAAATACTTTCAGCTCGGCCTGCGGCAGGACCACCGTGCCAATATCCCTGCCATCCATGATATAACCTTTGTTTTCAGCAATTTTTTGCTGCATGGCCACCAGTCTCTCTCTTACTTCAGGGTGTACGCTGACACTTGACGCAAGCATAGAAACCTGATTTTGGCGAATCGCGCTGGACACATCCTCGCCATTGATATAGACATTGCCCTTGGAATCAAAGTCTATTTCCATTCCATCGATCATTTTGGCCAATGCTGCGGCATCGTTTGTATCGATATTGCTGCGGTTTGCCTGATAGCCGACGCATCGATACATCGCGCCCGTATCCAAATGCGAATAATTTAATTTTTTAGCCAGCAGTTTCGCAATTGTGCTTTTTCCGGCAGCACTTGGTCCGTCAATCGCTATATTAATTTTCATGTTGGTTCTTAATCCTTTCCTTGTCTTTCAAATCAGAAACCTCAGAAGATGCCTCCGGCTTCTTTCAGCCAGTATACTGTTACAGCAATAACACCGATCAATGCCAAAATCAAAATCAATAGAATTGCATTGAGCATCTTGTTAGATTTTGATGCTTTCGCAGCATGCTCCTTTGCTTCTATTTTTTGTATATCCTTTGGCATTTGAATCTGTGCTGTTTCTTCCGTCTCTTTATCTTCTTCAGAAAAACTCTCTATCTGAGTTGAATCGTTTTCGATATCCGCGCATGGATTTTCGATTATTCTGGTCTTCTCGATCTCATCTGTCGGTGTATCTTCATCGGATAGTTCTGTTTCGCTGTTTTCTTCATCCACCGGCTGAGATTCCTCTTTTTTCAAAGGAGGGGTAACCGGATTGATACGAATCAGCGGAGGAGCAGTTTCGATTACTTCCTCACATGCAGGCTTTGTCTCCGGCTCCGGTTCTCCATCTGCATCTAAAAAGAGACGATCGACTTCAGCCTGCAGCTCTTCATTGGATAAAGACTGAGTATATGATACATCTTCATCGTCTTCTCTTTCCTTTACTTCAAAATCATCTTTCGAAATTTCGTCGTAATACTGAGTACGTTCGCGTCTATGCTCCGGATTCAGCTGCATCAATATATCGATTTGAGTATTATCACTGAGACGATTTCCTTTTTCCAGATTATATTCCTTTACTTCATTTAGAAAATCATCCAAATATTCGTTATGAAAAGTTTCTCTGCCGCTATCACATGAACGGTTTACATCGATTTCTTTCGAGATGCGCGGCGGTATACGAGAATGTTTATTTTCATTTTCCTCAGTTACTGCTTCATGCAGTCCTTTTTGTTTCAGCTGCTGTAGCCTCTTTTGTAATTCCACCGGCTCAATGGACGGCTTCCCTGCCGGCGAGCTCTGCTGATCGATTGAATCACGCAGATCTTTATATTTTTCAACTCGTGATAATTTTTCCATGATAAAAGCCTCCAATACTTACTTATTATAACATAAAAAAAGAGAAAAATAGATGCGTCCCAAGAAACAACAGCTATTTTTCTATTTCTTTTTTCAATAACTATCTAGCACGTCCGGAATATTTTGCATCGAAAGTATTGACTACGATCATCTCATCCTGATTAACGAAAAGAGGAACTTTAACCTGCAGACCAGTTTCCAAAACAGCATTTTTCATAGCACTTGTTGCTGTATCACCCTTAACGGCAGATTCACACTCCACGACCTGCAGCGTAACTTTATCAGGCAGAATGACACCGAGTACTTCACCTTCAAACATGGAGATATTAACATTGTCATTCGGCTTCATAAACTTGCGTTCCCATTCAAGGTTTGCAGCCGGAATTTCAATCTGTTCGTATGTTTCATTATCCATGAAAACAAGTGCATCTTCTGTATCATAAAGATACTGCATTTCTTTTTTATCGATCTGCGCAGGCATGATTTTTTCTCCGCCGCCCCATGAGAGTTCGACGTTTGCACCGCTGCGAAGATTACGTACTTTTGCTTTCACGACCATTGCAGAACGTGCTGTTTTATTCTGGCTTGCATCAAGTACAATATAAATTTCACCGTCTTGCTGGATCGTTAATCCCGGTTTTAAATCATTTGAACTAATCATTCTTTACCAATCACCTTTCTTATTTTCACACATAATCATTTTAAATTATTTCTTCTTTTTGTCAATTCCTTTTCATATGCAGGAAGACACATTCGACAATTCAGCCTGTCTCTGTCTTTTGCATATATTTCAGAAATTAAAGTAACAAAACATATTTAATTATGTAAGGGTTTACAAATGGGGTGGAGCGTGTTATTATATATGCAGGAAATAAATATATTTCTGAACTGTGATATTGGCTCTATCATAGTTTTGTATCATGTGCAGCATTCCTTCCTTGGCACATGGTGCATGTTTATTCATATCGATTCCTTTCGATAAACCTAGTGAAAAGTCCTCATTGCTGAGGACTTTTCATTTTATCATGCATATGTATTAAAAAATGCTTCAAAACGAAGCATTTTTTACTTTATTTTTCTTTGATATACTCGTCGATTGCTGCAGCTCCTACTTTACCTGCTCCCATCGCCAGAATAACAGTTGCCGCACCGGTAACAGCATCGCCGCCGGCATATACACCTTCACGTGTCGTCAAACCGTTTTCATCGGTAATCAGGCATCCCTTTCTGTTTGTTTCCAGACCTTCAGTTGTCGAACGGATCAGCGGATTCGGAGATGTGCCGATTGCCATGATCATGCAGTCAATATCCATGACAAAATTGCTTCCCGCGATTTCCACTGGACGGCGGCGTCCGCTGGCATCCGGTTCACCGAGTTCCATTTTGACACATTCAATACCTTTGACCCATCCATCGTCACTGCCAAGCACACGAACCGGATTCGTCAACAGCTGGAAGTTGATTCCCTCTTCCATTGCATGCTCCACTTCTTCTTTACGCGCTGGCAATTCTTCCATGCTGCGGCGATATACGATGCTTACTTCTTCAACACCCAGACGTTTTGCACATCGGGCAGCATCCATGGCAACATTGCCTCCGCCGACAATCACCGCACGTTTTGCACGCTGAATCGGAGTATCCACACCATCGCGGTAAGCTTTCATCAAATTACATCGGGTTAAAAACTCGTTTGCTGAATAAACGCCCTTCAGATTTTCACCGGGCATTCCCATAAAATTCGGCAGCCCGGCTCCGCTGCCGACGAATACTGCCTCATAGCCTTGTTCAAATAAATCATCAACAGATTCGCTGCGTCCGATAACGACATTGGTCTGAATGTCGACGCCCATTTTACGCAGTCCGTCAATTTCATGACGAACAACTTTCTTTGGAAGACGGAATTCAGGAATTCCATACATCAATACGCCGCCGGCAACATGAAGTGCTTCAAAAACAGATACATGGTATCCTTTCTTGGCAAGATCCCCGGCACATGTCAATCCGGCAGGACCTGCACCGACCACAGCCACTTTATGTCCGTTCGATACGATTTTTTCAGGAACTTCATTGACATTTTCCCGATACCAGTCCGCAACGAAACGTTCAAGGCGTCCGATCGCCACGCTTTCACCTTTTTTGCCGCGTACACATTCACGTTCACACTGCGTTTCCTGCGGGCAGACACGGCCGCAGACTGCCGGCAGAGAACTTGTTTCTCTAATGATATGATAAGCCTTTTCGAATTCTCCGTCTTTAACGGCTTCAATAAAATCCGGGATATTTACTGAAACCGGGCATCCGCTTACACAAGGACGTGTCGGGCAATGCAAGCATCTTTGTGCTTCTTCCATCGCCTGCTCAGCAGTATATCCCAGTGCGACTTCATCAAAATTACTGCGTCGGATCTGTGGATCCTGAATTGGCATATCTACTTTCTTTAATGACATATTCGGCATGACTAGGCAACCTCCTTTTTAAACAAATTACAATCTTCATCTCTGGCCTTTGCTTCAAAGTCACGGTAAGCCCCATTACGTGCCATCGTTTCGTCAAAATCCACCAGATGTCCGTCGAAGTCAGGACCATCCACACAGGCAAATTTCATTTCTCCGCCAACGCTCAAACGGCAGCATCCGCACATACCGGTACCATCGATCATGATCGGATTCATGCTTACAATTGTCTTAATTCCATATTTTTTAGTCAACAGACAAACAAATTTCATCATTGGCAGAGGACCGATGGCAATAACTTCATCAAATTGCTCCCCTTTTTCTATCAATTCTTCCAAAACATTGGTTACAAGTCCTTTTGTGCCTGTGCTGCCATCGTCACTCACTAGATAAGAGTGTTGTGAAACAGCCGCAAATTCATCTTGAAGGATAACCAGGTCCTTGTTGCGGAAACCTGAAATGACCGTTACTTCAGCACCGTTTTCATGTAATGCCTTTGCCGTAGGATATGCAATGGCGCATCCGACACCGCCGCCTACGACGCAAACTTTTTTGAAGTCCTCGACTTCACTTGGTTTTCCCAGCGGACCGACAAAATCAAGGATTTCATCTCCTTCATTTAGCTGATCCAACAGCTTTGTCGTTCTACCGACAACCTGAAAAATAATTGTAACTGTTTGTGCCTGACGATCATAATCAGCAATCGTCAGAGGAATACGTTCCCCATCTTCATGAACACGCAGAATAATAAACTGTCCCGCCTTAGCTTTTTTTGCAACTAGAGGTGCTTCCACCACCATTTTAGTGACAGTTGGATTCAGTCGTTCCTTTTTTATAATTCGATACATCGAATTCCTCCTTCCATTTCGTTTTGCTACATAGAACCTTTTTTATTTTACTATCTTTCGGCATATCTCACAAGTTTTTCTCAGTCTGCTGCTTTACTATTCCTTCGTGAATAGCTTCTATAACAGGAGCAACAACCGCAAGTTTCATCTGTCCCGGCGCACTTTCATTTGCCTGAACCGCAAAAGTAACACATGAGCCGAAAATTTCTCCGCACAATCGCGAAACACAACCCATTACGCCCATGGACATACTAATGAGCGGTGTCCGCAGGCATGCTTTCATTTGAGCACTTGCCTGCAGCAAATAAAGCACATCCATCGGTTCTTTTGGCATGACTGCCAGTTTCGCGATATCTGCACCTGAAGAAGAAAGGTTGTTTATGCATGTACACATTTCTTTTAAGGCAGGTGTATGCGTAAAATAATGACACGATGCAATTGTATGACATCCCTGCTCATGTGCAGCACGATTCAGTTCCTGCATGACTGTATTTCCCTGCGACAGTTCAATATCAATAAGATCTGCTGCTCCAGTCTGAATGATTCTATGATATAACGAGACATAAGCCTCCGAATTGCCGTTGAATCTGCCTCCTTCTGCAACTGTACGAATCGTAACGAGAAGCAGCATGGATCCAATACGTTTTCTCAATCCGTGTAAAATTTCTTCGAGATCATTCATGAGTTCTTCGGGACGATAGAGATCGACGCGCCACTCAACCATCTGTGCATGATTCGCTGTGACGGCCTCCTGCGTTTCTTTAAATAAGGCGGACATATGATCCGCTGTCAGCGGCAAACAAATCAGTGGTTTTCCTTCACCGATCACATATTCTCTGATCTTTACCGATTTCATGAATACAATCACTCCCCCTGTTGAACAAATTCAAGTATAACTGAAAACGCTTATGTTTTTCAATCATAATTTGTAACAATTTTCAATTATTTTGAAAATTTTGTAATATTTTTGAATAAAGTACTTGCTTTTTGAAAAAAATCGCTGTATTGTAATTGCATCAGGAGTGATTCAAATGCTTATTGCGATAAATTCAGTATTATTTTATTTTTACTTTTAATAGCCTCAGAAAACCCAAAGCACTCATAAAAGCGCACTTGGATTTTTTCTGAGGCATTTAAAAAGCATCGAACAAAAACAGTTGATGCTTTTTTTGTTGCAATGCATCATTTCTGCAATAAAAGAAAGGAAAATAGATATGAAACGATATGGACTGATAGGAGAAAAACTTTCACATAGTTTTTCAAAGGAAATTCATGAGACGATTGCGGATTATAATTATGATTTGATCCCTCTGTCTAAAGAAGAATTTCATAAATTTATGAAGAAAAAAGATTTTACTGCAATCAATGTAACAATTCCGTATAAAAAGGATGTCATTCCCTACCTGGACGAAATTGATGACGCAGCTGAAAAAATCGGTGCTGTCAATACGATTGTCAACAGAGATGGAAAACTGATTGGTTTTAATACAGACTATTCCGGTTTTCTTTATATGGTAAAAAAACATAATGTACAGATGCAAGGAAAAAAAGTACTGATTCTCGGAAACGGCGGAGCTAGTGCAGCCATTCAGGCTGCAGTCATGCATGAGAAAGCCGCATCAATGGTCATCGTCGATATCTTACCCGGAAAAGATACCATTTCCTACGAAGAGTGTTTTGAAAAACATCTGGATGCTCAGATCATTATTAACACATCTCCTGTCGGCATGTATCCAAAAAACAATAATGCCCCCATCGACCTTTCGCTTTTCCACTGTCTGGAAGCAGTGCTGGATGTCATTTACAATCCTCTTCATACTAAGCTTTGCGTACAGGCAAGCGATTGCGGCATTCTGAATGTAAATGGGCTGGAAATGCTGATTGCACAGGCAAAATATGCCGTTGAGCATTTTCTTGACAAAACGATCGATGAACAGATCATTGATTCAATTTATCAAAAGCTGTATGTTGATCAGGCGAATTTAATCCTCATCGGTATGCCGAGTGCCGGAAAGACGACAATCGGAAAGATACTGGCTCAGAAATTAAATCGTGAATTTATCGATATGGATGAGATGATCGTTGAGAATACAGGAAAAAGCATTCCCGAAATTTTCGATGAAAAAGGTGAACAAGGTTTTCGTGCCGCCGAGACACAGGCTGCTTATGCGATTTCCAAATTAAACGGAAAAGTCATTTCCACCGGAGGAGGCATCATCAAATATAAAGCGAATATTGATCTTCTTCGTCAAAACGGGATCGTGATCTTTATTGACAGAGATTTGAATAAGCTGATCACAACAGACAGTAACCGCCCTCTTTCCAGCAGCAGCGAGGCTGTCCGCAAAATGTATGAAGAAAGAATAGATTACTACCGTCTATATGCCGATCATATCATCGATAATAACAAGACGATCGACGAAAGTGTTCAGTCTATACTAAAGAAAATCAATTAAAAGGAAAGGAAGACAATTATATGATTATATCAATAAAAAAGAATGCAGATCAAAAAGAAGTCGAAGCACTGATTCGCACATTAGAGAATAAAGGAGTAAAAGCGGTTGAAATTCAAGGCTCTGAATATAATGTTTTTGGTTTAACAGGAGATACATCCATCATTGATGAAAAAGCTGTCAAAGCTTATCGCTGTGTTGAAAGTGTTGTACGTGTACAGGCAAAATACAAGCTGGCAAATCGAATGTTTCATCCGGAAGACACAGTCATTGATGTTAACGGCATACGCATTGGCGGGAAGGAAAACATTGTTGTGATTGGCGGACCTTGTTCTGTCGAAAATAAAGAAATGATCCTGCATTTAGCTCAGGAAGTGAAAGATGCAGGTGCAGTCATGCTGCGTGGCGGCGCATATAAACCAAGAACGAGTCCTTACGCCTTTCAGGGCATGAGAACGGAAGGCATTTTAGCCATGGTAGAAGCACGGGAGAAAACAGGCCTGCCGATCGTAACTGAATTAATGGGCGAAGCTCAAATCGATGAATTTGAAAAATATGTCGATGTCATTCAAATCGGTGCAAGAAACATGCAGAACTTTGAATTATTGAAAGAAGTGGGAAAAAGAACCACAAAGCCGGTACTCTTAAAACGAGGATTTTCCAATACCATCGATGAGTGGATCATGAGTGCAGAATATATTATGGCAAACGGAAATCCTAACGTAATTTTCTGTGAACGAGGAATCCGAACATTCGAAACAGAAACAAGAAATACTTTGGATCTTAGTGTCATTCCGATCATTAAGGAGAAAACACATCTGCCGATCATCATTGATCCTTCTCATGCAACAGGAGACTGGAAACTGGTAGAATCTGCTTCCCTTGCTGCTGTAGCAGCCGGTGCAGATGGATTGATCATTGAGGTGCATGATAATCCGGAATGCGCCTTCAGTGACGGTGCACAGTGTCTGAAGCCGAAGAAGTTTAAACAGCTGATTGATCGGGCAAGAAAAATAGCCAATGTTCTAGATCGAGATATATAAAAAAGAGCGTATGATTCTGACCTTATTTAGCCAGAGCCATACGCTCTTTATAATCCGGCATATACCTCTCCAAAATCTCGTAAAAAGCTTTCGAATGATTGGGCTGAATAAAATGAACAAACTCATGCAGAATAACATACTCAATAAATTCTACAGGGTAATGAATCAATCGTTTATTCAGCGTGATTTGCTGCTGTGCGGGTTTGCAGTTTCCCCACTGTGATTTCATCATTCGCAGTTTAATTTGCGGCATCGGCACCTGAAAGGCCTGCAGACGCTTGCATGTAAGCAAAGCAATATCATTGAAAATATCATAACAAAGCTGATCCAGATAATCCTGAATCAGTTTGTCACATTGTGATAAATGTTTGTACTGCACATAAAATGTATCTTCACTATAATACACAACAGGATGATTGCCGTAAATACGGCGAATCCGAAGTGTATTGCCCAACAGCTGTATATGACTGTCTCCAATCAGCGGCTGCTTCTCATCAATAGCTTCAAGTTTCTTTCGTATCCACTGTTCTTTGCTAGAAACAAATTCATCTATCTTTTCCTTAGGGACGAAAGGATTGGCACTGACGAGAATATCACCGTTTGGATTGATTCGGAGATTGATGTTTTTTACTTGCTTATAAGTTAAGGTATATGTAATCGTTCCGGTCCTGCAGATTAAGTTCTCGCTTTCCCTATCCACTTTTTCTCACCAACCTGTTTATCGCGCCCTTTATTTTAACATAACTTTATACAAAACTAAACATTACATTTACAAAATTATTAATTCATCGTTACAGAAAATATATACATGACAAAATATGTTAAAATAGACACGGTGATACTATGAAAAATAAGATAAATCCCTTTCCCTTTTCCGATGATAACAAGCGTTATCATACTTGGAATTATTATTTAAAACATCGTTATGGAATGAAAATTGCCAAAATTCCGCTGGATGCCGGTTTTACCTGTCCTAATCGAGACGGCACAAAAGGAATTGGAGGCTGTACGTTTTGCACTTCGGCCGGAAGCGGAGATACGATTATTTCAAACGAAACTCTTGCTAAACAGTTTGACGACGGTTTAGCCGTTATGAGACGCAAATGGCCTGACTGCGGAGCAATTGCTTATTTTCAGGCATATACAAATACATACGGAACGCTGCAGAGGCTTCGTGAATGCTTTGAACCGTTTTTTGACCGCCCTGATGTTACAGCTGTATCTATCGCGACTCGGGCAGACTGCCTAGAAGAGGATAAGATACGTTATTTTGCTGAAATTGCCGAAAAGAAAGATCTGTGGATTGAACTTGGCCTTCAAAGCATCCACGATCGTACAGCAGCACATGTCCATCGGGCTCACGATTATCAGCAGTTTTATGAGTGCGTCCAACGGCTTGCTCAGACTAAAATTAAGATTTGCGTACATCTGATCAACTCTCTTCCCTATGAAAGTAAGGAAATGATGATCGAAAGTGCAAAAGCAGTTGGAAAACTTCCTGTTCATGCACTGAAGATCCATATGCTGCATCTAATGAAACATACGCAAATGGCAAATGAGTATGAAAAAACTCCTTTTCATCTTCAGACGATGGACGAATATGTAGATACAGTGATCCGGCAGCTTGAAGTTCTCCCTCCTCATATCATCCTGCAAAGATTAACAGGTGACGGGCTTGCTTCTGATTTGATTGCTCCGCAATGGACGGTAAAAAAGGTGCAGGTATTAAACGAGATCGATAAGGCAATGGCTTCGCGAAACACCTGGCAGGGGAAATTTTTTATCGAATAATATCTCATGGAGCTGCTCCCTCTTCAGCAAACTCCTACAATATGCTGTTTGCTGTAAATGCCGCAGAATCATAGGTTGTGCTCTTTCACAGATATTAAATGTTCTGATTGCAAATTGATTTACTGAACGCTGTTCTTCAGATATGAAAACAGATGCCTATGCAAATAAAACATCCACATAAAAAAGATGGGTTTCTCACTTCTGTCAGCACTAAAAGTGAGTGCCCATCTTTTTTTATTCAGTGACCTAAATGAATAAACTATTTTTTACTGCAATGAAGCATCTTGTAAGACACCGTTTTCCAACCATAGCCATCGTTGACAACGTTTGGCCAACTGCAGATCATGGGTCACCATTAAAATGGTTTTCCCTTGTTGATTTAATTGCTGCAACAATGAAAAAACGAGTTCTTTGTTTTTCTCATCTAAATTACCGGTCGGTTCATCTGCTAATATCAACTCACAAGGTTTTAATAAAACTCTTGCTAAAGCAATACGTTGCTGTTCACCACCGGAACATTGACATACTTTCTTGTTACGCATTTCATAAAGACCAACGGTCTTCAACGCTTCTTCCATCTGTGTTTGACGCATCTTTTTTTTCACCTTCCAGTCAAAGACAAGCTCTAAATTATACAAGACGCTTTTATTTTCTAACAATGCAAAATTTTGGAATAAATAGGCGATCTTGTTACGCAACATTTTTTGGGCTTTCATAGAGTAAGGTTTGATATTTTTGACACCAAAGGTGATTCTTGTTCCTTGATCAGGAGCTTCCAGCAAGCCTAAGATATTTAAAAGAGTGGATTTTCCACATCCAGATGCACCACTGATCGCAATGAAGTCTCCTTGATGAATTTCTAACTGTAGCTCTTTCAAGACTTCATGCCGCTGGTACGATTTGCAAATATGAGACAAACTAACAATAGTTGTTTCCATTTAATCGCCCCCTTTCAAAGCCATCAAAAAAGTATGTGTTTCAACATATCGAATAAAAATAGAAAAGCACGATATATCGAACAAGAAACCTAAAATGAAAAATTCCATGCAGATTGATAACGGATAACGTAACAGAGTTAAGCCTATTAACATTGTCGCTAAATATGCTGCAAGCAAGATGAAAACCATCGGACCATAACGTTCCCAACGACTTTTTCCTGCTGCATATGCCAATGCTAATTCTTTCTTATATTGTTCAATCGTCAAATAACAGAATTGTAAAATGAATAAGCCGTATAGCATACCAAACATTACAACGCTGGCCCCACTGGAGACCATGGCATTAAGTGCATCGATAGATACGCGTGACACCAATGAGCGCTGTGCATGTAGTAAATAACTACTGTCTGTCACTTTATCAATCATCGATTCGATCATTTTTCGATCCCCTTGATCAAAAAACATATTAGATTGGTATACATTCATTCCATTAAAACGTGCATATACGACCAGGATGGGCTCGTTAAACTTTCCTAAAATGCCGGCTTGTAAATCTACATGACTGCCTGTTGACTGTACATAGATGACAGTTCCGTCCTCAGGTGGTTCGATATTTTTTTGTGCTGTTGGAATTAAATACGTTTTATCTTGCAATGCCTCTAAATCTACTGCTTTTCCTTGTGTGTCGGTAAAAGCCATATTTGTCTTTTTCAAATATGTTTTATTCACGTACAACAAAGGCAATGGTTGCGGAGGAAAGCCTAAATCTGCATTGGACAAACCATAATATGAATATGCATGGCGATTAGATAAATGGGTGTAGTCCGACATATCAAAATATATGATCTCGTCATACAATTCTTGAAGTTCTTCTCTTCTTCCATCAAAATGTGAAAAAGTATACAATGAAGATATATCTTTGCCATGTTGCTGCAAAAATAAATAATGTTGGGCATTAGGTATCAAACGATTGATAGAAGTTACAAACGGTACTAGCATCGCACAAGACAATATAATCTTGAATGTGATATTAAATCCGCTTACCCATTGTAAAGAGGCCGTGTTTTTCAAATCAGAAATATGGATTGCTGTTTTAATGAATGCAAAGACAGTTATCAATAATAACGGGATCGTCAAAGCTCCAATCCTTATATAATGAATGATATCCTGATACAATTCCCCATAATAAGGAGAAAAAGTTGGTGTAATAATGAGACATAGCAAACCAAACATGGCGGAAAAGAGTACTAGAAGACCACATAAAAAACGGATATACAAGCGAAGGACGATATACAATGTTGAATGTCCCAGCATTTTACAAATCATGATTTCATGTTTGTTTTTTAAGCTTAAACAAAGCAGCAACAATACTAAAATTAGCAGACTACTAGTTAATGCCAAACGAATATCATCATTTTGATAAGAAGTTTCAATATCGTGATCACTGCCTCCATCCACTGCTTCTTGATCAAAGGAAACAGTATCATTCAAATGTTCGCTGATCCATGCACTGATTAAATTGCTATGATCTGCAGTGTCAAAAATAAAAGAAATTTCGTTACTGTCACATTGTGGCAGCATGGCTGCTTGATAGATACGTAGTTCCTGTTTCCACGAATCAAAATAATGGCGATCATATGAGGCAAATATGCCGGCAGCACCACTATCATCGGGGATACTGGATAAATACGATTGCGTGGAAGCATCGCTGAAATCAATCGTCTTACCAGATAACATGTTAAGACGATTATATATCCATTGGTCATCATCGCTTTGTACATAATAATGAAATAAATACATGCCATTATCTGCGGGCATCAGACAACTGGCGACAAAAGCAATTCCCTGGCTCCTTGCATATTCCACTATACTAGATAATGTTGCCTGTCGCTGTTTAAGGTCATCACTTTTCCAAACCAACTGATAAAAATCACCTTTTTCTCCGTTCAAATTCATACCGTTATCCAGTTCTTGGATTTTTAGAAAATGAATATAATTATAAGAGTCATAGGAATAGAAAAATAACAAACCAGCCAAAAATGCAATATACAGTTGTATGATTTTTTTCATGAGCGACTCCATAGATGATCAATTGCCCAATGAAAACACATCATCATATTTAACCGTTTTAAATTCATACAATTATCATAACCAGTCACTGTGAAGCATCTTACATTTTTAGTTATTCTGCTGTTCATACAAACTATTGGCTGTATGCATGCTATGCTTACGGAGAAAAATGCAGTTAATAAGAATAATAACATAAATTTTTCATCCCCCTGTTCGCTCACGTTCTTTCAGGTTTTATTCAAAATCAATAGAATCTTGTGAAATGTGAGTAATACAAATTTCATAAGTGCTCCTCCTTTCTGTTATGAAATGACGATTGTCAAGTAGAAATATCATTTTCCTTTG
>OLRK01000859.1_pt1 | contig 30507 bp, 22 predicted proteins | sample 1672911 | NCBI WGS metagenome assembly OLRK01 (sample SAMEA3136736, study PRJEB25190) | human gut metagenome | biome: human gut; feature: human-associated habitat; material: faeces | place: Austria | collected 2013 | reverse complement strand
GACAGCTCCCCCGAGGGGGAGCGTTCCCGCCTGTAAACTTTGCGGTTCAACCGGAAACTGTACCGCCATGCCAAAGGCTCCCTCCCAGAGGGAGCTGGCAAAACCGTCAGGTTTTGGCTGAGGGAGTTCGTTCCAAACCCCTCCCGTGAAAACAGGGGAGCGGAACGTCCGCAGACGTTCCGCTCCCCAAAATTTAAATCATACTTCCGCTATTGATGTGCATAGCGAACGCGGCGCACATTTAAAATGGTTTTACCCAAACAGCACCACGGCGTAGCTTACGCCGTCCTTTACCACATAGGCAACGCCCAGTTTGGTCTTGCCTGCTGCGGCTTTGGTCATAGTTTCGGTCACGGTGCCGTCCTTCGGCAGAACAAAGCGGATGTAGTCCTTTCTGGAATCCAGATCTGTATCAATGCCAAAGCCCGGAACAAAATTATTTTCGCCATAAATGCCCATGCTCATGCTTTCAAATGCAGTGGCATAGTTGTTCTGCAACAGGTTGGTTTTGGTGACATCGTTGGCATTTCCAACGCGGTAAAGCTCGGTCTTATTGGTATTGGTGGAGCAGGACACCGAGGTGCTGGCGACCCAGCTTGCAATGCTGTAAGCCTTTTCGCTCAGCTCCTCGCTGTAGGTCACGCCGAATTTGGTGCACAGTGCCTTTGCGCTTTCAGCGTCCGAGCTCTTGGGCCCCATGGGCGCGCCCACGCTGCCATCGCAGGCGGTGAACACGGTCAGTGCCATCAAGCCGACCAGCAGGCAGGCCAGTAATTTCTTCCAGTTTTTCATAGAACGATGCTCCTTTCCGTTCCGGGGTCGTTGCGGGTCTGCGTCCGCACGGACACAGTTCTTTTTGCTTTCTTCTGCATCCATGATACCTTTTTTTAACAGGAATTGCAATCGTTTTGGCGCAAAAAAACAGGCTGCCGTGCAAAAAACACGGCAGCCTGCGGAAAAAGCTTTATTTTGCGTACTCCACAGCGCGGCTCTCGCGGATAACGTTGACCTTGATCTGGCCGGGGTAATCCAGCGTATCCTCGATCTTTTTGGCGATAGCGCGTGCCAGCAGGATGACCTGATCATCGCTGATGACGTCGGGCTTGACCAGAATGCGCACCTCGCGGCCTGCCTGTACGGCAAAGGCCTGCTCCACGCCCTCGAAGCTGGAGGAGATCTCCTCCAGATTTTCCAGACGCTTGACGTAGCTTTCCACGTTCTCGCGGCGGGCACCCGGGCGTGCGGCGCTGATGGCGTCGGCAGCCTGAATGATGAAGGCCAGCGGGGTCTTGGGCTCCACGTCGCCGTGGTGTGCCTCAATGGCGTGGATGATCTGGGTGTTCTCCTTGTACTTGCGGCAGATGTCCACGCCGATCTGGACGTGGCTGCCCTCGATCTCGTGATCCAGTGCCTTGCCGATATCATGCAGCAGACCGGCGCGGCGTGCCATGGTAACGTTCACGCCCATCTCGCCTGCCAGCAGACCGGCCACCCAGGCCACTTCCATGCTGTGGGTCAGGGCGTTCTGGCCAAAGCTGGTGCGGTACTTCAGCCGGCCGATCAGCTTGATCAGGTCGGGGTGCAGGCCGTGGATGCCCAGCTCCATCACCGCACGCTCGCCCTCGCGCTTCATCTGCAGTTCCAGATCGTGGCGGCACTTTTCCACTGTCTCCTCGATGCGGGCGGGGTGGATACGGCCATCGCCGATCAGGCGCTCCAGCGTCATGCGGGCCACCTCGCGGCGGGTCTGGTCGAAGGAGGACAGGGTAATGGCCTCCGGGGTATCGTCGATGATCAGATCCACGCCGGTAGCGGTCTCCAGTGCGCGGATATTGCGGCCCTCGCGGCCGATGATGCGGCCCTTCATCTCATCACTGGGCAGCGGCACCACGCTGACGGTGGTCTCGCTGCAATGGTCGGCGGCACAGCGGCTGACGGCCTGTCCGATGAGGTTGCGGGCGATGTTATCGCAGTTTTCCTTCAGGTCGGTCTCGTAGGCGGCAACGCGCACGGCCTTTTCGTGGGTCAGCTCCTCGTCCACCTTGTGCAGCAGCACCTCGCGGGCGTCCTCCTGGCTCAGACCGGCCAGCGTTTCCAGACGCTCCATCTCCTTGGCGCGCAGAGCGTCGATCTCTGCCAGACGCTCCTCGGCCTCGGCAGCGCGCTTTTTCAGCTCTTCTTCCTTCTTTTCCAGCGCTTCGGTCTTGCGGTCCAGCGCTGTCTCCTTCTGGTCGATGCGGTTCTCCTGACGGCTGATCTCCGCACGGCGCTGCTTGATCTCCTTGTCGGCCTCTGCCTTCTGGGCATCGACCTCGGCTTTCAGACGGAAAGCCTCGTCCTTTGCTTCCAGAACCGCTTCCTTGCGCTTCTGGTCGGCGGTCTTGATCGCCTCGTTCACCAGCCGGGTAGCCTCGGCCTCGGCGCTGCCGATCTGGGCTTCGGCAGTCTTTTTACGGTTGTTGTAACCAATAAAATAGCCCGCAGCCACGCCGACAACAGCAACGATCAAGGCCACGATCACTCCGATCGCGGTCATTGCGTTCACTCTCCTTTGTTTCAATTCAATGCAAAATTAAAAGCAGGAGACGCTGCGCAGCAGGACACGGGCAATGATATAGAAAGAGCTTTCAATGCAAAAAGTGACACCAAAACCATACGCACCACCCAAAACCGGCGGCACGGGCAAAAGCATACGGCTTTTCTCTTTACGGTTCCATTTTATATCAAACAGGCACGCTTTGCCTGAAACGGGTACAGGGGTCACACAGAAACCTGCGTACAGCGTCTTTGATTCCATACTACTAAATATAGTACGAAACATTTGCCCGCTTGTCAAGAGGAAAACCCTGCCCGCAGAACATTTTGTGCAGAAAAACAAAAATAAGATGGCTGCGGCAGGCACCCCCTCAGTCATCGCTGCGCGATGACTGAGGGGGTTCTCTCCTTCAAACCAAAAAGGCTGCCCCGGAGAACGGAGCAGCCCTTCTGGTTTATGATGAAAAGAAGAAAATGAAGGAGAATGTCTTATTATTTGGCGGCTTTTTCGCCCTCCGGGAAGATGATCTTATTCACAAAGAAGAAGATGACCATGGAGATGCCGCCGTTGAGGACGGTGGTGCCGATGTTGTAGATGAAGTCCGGTACCAGCAGACCTGCCACTGCCACCCAGATGCAGTTGATGGAGTTGACGATGCAGGTGATGATGCAGAAGGCCAGCACATACCAGCCGATCTGTTTTGCCAGATTGCCCTTGCTGCAGAACACAAAATTGCGCTGGATGGGGAAGTTGATGCACTCGCCGATGACCATGGCGATCATGTAGGCGCAGAAGTAGGGCAGACCGCCGTGGGCGGCATCGTAGCCGAGGATGTTCCACTTGAAGGTCTCACCGAACAGGGTAATGTCGATGCCCGGCCAGCCGAAATCCACCACCGGCAGGCTGGCAAAGGCCTTGGGCAGAAATTGCAGCAGCAGGTACTTGAACACCGTGATGAGGTTGGACACGATGACGAACAGGCCGCCCTCGCGCACCCACTTGGCAGCGGCGGGGTGCTTTGCCGCGAAGTTATTCCAGAAATTCATAGCCTGCTTCCTTTCAGCTGTTTTTCAAGCGCTCTTCCATGCGGCTGTTCAGCACGAGGTTCTTCACGGCCTCCACGATCACCCGCACAAGACCGATGATCCAGAAGCCCTGCAGCTCCATCACGATGCCGTCCACCATGCCCATGCTGATAGCGCCGTTGGTCATTTTGGACAGCGCCCGCAGAGGCATATTGTACTGGAACAGGATGTTCAGGTCGGGCTTGCCCTTTTTGATGCTGCGGCGCAGCAGGGTGCCCAGCACGGCAGCCGCCAGCCAGCCGATGGGGCTGCGTCCGTGCCCCATCTCGCCCAGCGTCATGTTGCGGTCGATGTGCACCTTGTTCTCCGGGATGGCATGCCCCAGCAGCGCCTCAAACTCCGCGTCCGGCACGTTCTGCACCTGTGCGGTGCGGTAATGCTCCAGATTTTTGCCCGCGTAGGGGTCGGGTGCGCCGGTGCCCGCCACCGTGACAGCGGCAGTCAGACGGATATCGGCGCTGGAAGCGCCCACCAGCAGCTGATAGCTGCCGCCCTCCACCTCCCAGCGGTCGGTGGCAACGTTCCAGTAGCGGAACGCCTTATCGTCCAGCGGGATGGTGACGGTCTTGCTCTCTCCGGCTTCCAGCTGCACCTTGGCAAAGCCCTTCAGCTCCTTGACGGGGCGGAAAACCTTTGCATCCGGCTTTGCCACATACAGCTGCACCACCTCGGCACCTGCACAGCTGCCGGTGTTGGTGACAGTCAGGGTCACGCCGGTTTCGTCTGCTTTCAGGTCACTGTACGCAAAGCTGGTGTAGCTCAGGCCGTAGCCGAAGGGGAAGGCGGTGGGCACACCGGCGGTGTCGTAGTAGCGGTAGCCCACATACAGACCCTCGCGGTACTCCACAGTGGGGCCGTCGCCGCCGAAATTCTCCTTTGCGGGGGTGTCGGCGTAGCTGCGCGCCCAAGTCTCCGCCAGCTTACCGCAGGGGTTCTGCGCGCCGGTGAGCACCTCGACCAGTGCGCCCGCACCGGCCTGACCGCCCAAGCAGCCGTAGACCAGCGCCTTGCAGTCCTTGACCCAATCGCTTTCCAGCGAGGAGCCTGCACTCAGCAGCACCACCACGTTGGGGTTTGCCGCCGCCACAGCCGCCAGCAGTTCCAGCTGGTTTTCTGCCAGCTTCATGTCGGCGCGGTCGATGCCCTCGCTCTCTTTGATCTCGTCCAGACCCATGCACAGCAGCACCACATCGGCGTTCTTTGCCAACAGCACCGCCTCGGCTTTCAGTGCCTCATCGGGCTTGCCCTGCCGGTCAAAGCCCTTGGCGTAGCCGACGCTGTTCAGGCCGCTTTCGGCAAGGCAGTCCAAGAAGGAATCCACCTTGATGGAGTTGACGGCGCTGGAGCCTGCACCCTGATAGCGGGGCGTCTGGGCAAAGTCGCCGATGACCGCCACCTTCTCCCCCTTTGCAAGGGGCAGCAGGCTGTTTTCGTTTTTCAGCAGCACGATGCTCTGGGCAGCAGCCCGGCGTGCCAGTGCGTGGTGGGCGTCGGCATCGAACTTGCCGGGTGCGGCGTCCACCGCCGCCTTGGTGGTGAACACCAGCTCCAGCAGCTCCTCCAGCCGGGCGTCCACGTCTGCTTCGGTGATCTTGCCGGTCTGCACCGCCTTCATCAGCTCCCGGATGGCGTCCCCGCCGGGGGCGGGCATTTCCAGCGTAGAGCCGTTCTTTACGCCGAGGGCGTGGTCGTTGCTGCCGCCCCAGTCGGTGACCACTGCGCCATCAAAGCCCCAGTCCCTGCGCAGGATATCCATGAGCAGGTGGGCGTTCTCGTTGGCGTAGGTGCCGTTAACAAGGTTATAGGCGGACATGATGGTCTTGGGCTGCGCCTCCTTGACCACCATCTCGAAGCCGGTCAGGTAAATTTCCCGCAGGGTGCGCTCGTCCACGATGGAATCCGAGGCCATGCGGCGCAGCTCCTGACTGTTCACGGCAAAGTGCTTGGGGCAGGCGGCAATGCCGTTTTTCTGGATGCCGCGGACGTAGGCCGCCGCCATCTTACCGGCAAGGTAGGGATCCTCCGAGAAATACTCGAAGTTGCGGCCGCACAGGGGGCTGCGCTTGATGTTCAGACCGGGGCCCAGCAGCACCGACACGCCCTGTGCCGCTGCTTCTTCGCCCATGGCTGCGCCCACAGCCTCGCCAAGCTCCGGGTCCCAGCTGTTGGCCACGGTAGCCGAGGTGGGGAAGCAGGTGGCGGGCACACTGGGGTTCAGGCCCAGATGGTCAGCCGCACCGGCCTGCTTACGCACGCCGTTGGGGCCGTCCGACAGGGTAATGGCCGGGATGCCCTTGCCCGGCAGCGCCCGGGTGGTGAACACCGTGCCGCCGCTCAGCAGGGCGCATTTCTGTTCCAGACTCAGGCTGTTGATGATATCTGTGTGTTTCATGGCATTTTCCTCTTTGCCTTTTCAAATCCAGAAAAGGCCCGCTGTTTTTACGCAGCGGGCCTTTGGTCTGGTTTCAGTTCAGGTGCTGCAAACGTTCAGAGCGTCTTGCCTAAAATCAGGCGTTGACTTCCTCTTCCTTGCGCTTTGCATAGCCCTTTTTGACCACCAGAACTTCCAGTGCGATCAGAGCGGCTGCCAGCACAACATCCACACCGATCATCACCTTTTCCCAACCGGGCATACCGGGGTTCAGGTTCTCGGGGTAGTAAGCACGGGAGTTCGCCACAGTGTACAGGATGTTCTTGCAGGCCTGACGTGCGGACACCAGAGCGGTAGCGCTGGTGGTATCGGTCAGGTGGTTGGTCTCGGTGTCGTAGTTGACCAGGCAGAAGTCGCCGCCGTTGCGGATCAGGCGGTCAGAATCCTGATAGCCGTACACGCCGTAGTAGTCGGTCAGCACCATGCCCACGAAGCCCCACTCGCCGCGCAGAACATCGTTCAGCAGGGCAGAGCAGTTGCCGGCGTAGGTGTTGCCGATGTAGTTGAAGGAGGACATGACGGCATGGCAGTCAGCTGCCTTGACGCAATGCTCGAAGGGCTTGAGGTAGATCTCGCGGATGGCCTGCTCGTTGGACCAGGTGCAGAGCATACCGCAGCGGTTGGTCTCCTGATCGTTCAGAGCAAAGTGCTTCATGAAGGCGTAGACGCCCTGCTCCTGAGAGCCCATGATGGCATTGGCAGCCATTGCGCCGGACAGCACGCCGTCCTCAGAGTAGTACTCGAAGTTACGGCCTGCGAAAGCGGAGCGGTGGATGTTCATAGCCGGTGCGTACCAGCCGGAAACGTCCATGTCGTCCGCCATCTTGCCGATGGAGGTGCCGAAGTCATGTGCCAGATCGGTGTTCCAGGTAGCTGCGATCATCACAGCGGAGGGGAAGCCGATGGAGCCCTGCTTGGTGAAGTTGTTGTTGATGGAGGCGGGGCCGTCGCAGTCAACAGCCTGCACCTTGCCGATGGAATCCACTGCCACGGACTGATAGCCGCCCAGAGCGATCAGGCTGTCCATATCAGCAACGGTCAGCTGATCGAGGAAGGCATCCCACTGGGCATCGTTGTAATCCACGCCCACCATGTCCTTCAGCTTCAGGCCGTTCTTGGCACCGGTGGTGGGAGCCACATCGTCGGCGTTGTTGAAGTCCTCGGGGTTCCAGTTGGAGTTGTTGTAGAAGGCTGCCTTAGCCTCTGCCGGCAGTTCAAAGTCTGCGGGAGCAGCGGTAGCCTCGGCGTAGTTGGCAAAGCCGTCAGCGCGGGACAGGTAGGTCACATTGCCCTCGGCAAAGTCAAACTTGTTGTCGGCGACCTCCACATCGCTCTCACGCTTGTTGGAAGCGTCGTAGACGATGTCGGAAGCCACGTTGTAGACCTTGGAGTCCAGAACAGTGTGGGAATCGGCGTTGATGCTGATGACGTAATCGCCCTTTTCCAGCACATAGCAGCCCTTGCCGTAGGTGTCGTAGGAGGCCATGTCCTCGGCCTTGAAGGTAACGGTGACGTTCTCGGAAGCGCCGGGAGCCAGCTCGGAAGTCTTTGCAAAGCCGATCAGGTTTGCAGAAGCCTTCTCAATGCCGCCGTTGGTGTACGGAGGATTATAGTAGACCTCCACGACCTCCTTGCCGGAGGCAGAACCGGTGTTGGTGACGGTGACATCCACAGTGATGGTGCCGTCAGCCTCGGTAACGCTGTTCAGAGTCTGGGTGAAGGTGGTGTAGCTCAGGCCGCGGCCGAAGGGATACACCACAGTCTTGTCGTAGTCGATGAGGCCCTCTGCGGCAGCAGTCTCGTAGAACTTGTAGCCCACATAGATGCCCTCAACATAGTTGACAAAGGCGGGGATGGTATCAGCACCAAAGGAACTGGCCTTGAACTCGTCCATGTTGGTGTAGGTGAAGTTGCCAAAGTTGTTCGCAGTGGGGGTCTGGGTCAGGTCGTACACAAAGGTATCAATGGTACGGCCGGAGGGGTTCACATCACCGCAGAGGATGGAGCCCAGTGCGTTGAAGCCGCTCTGACCGGTGCCTGCGCACCAGACAACGCTCTTGATCTGGCTGTAATCCTTGACCCAGCCCAGCTCCATGGCATTGGCGCCGTTGTAGACCACAACGACCTTATCAAAGTTCTTGCAGACCAGATCGATCATGTCCTTCTCGGTCTTGGACAGCTGCAGGTAGTGGTCGCCGGGCTCAAAGTCATTGTAGCTGTGGCCTGCGTCGTAGGTAACCTGAGACACATCAGTGGGCAGGTCAGCACCTTCGCCGCCCACGCGGGTGATGACGACCATGGCGGTATCAGAGAAAGCCTTGGCGTTGTTCATCATCTCGTCGGTGTACTGTGCAGCCTCCGGCTCCGGCAGGGTCCAGTCCTGAGAGAACATGCCCACCACCGGGCGATCTGCACGGTAGGAGGTGTAGAAGTCGCTCAGCTCGGTGTTCAGCTCAAAGCCGGCATTCTTCAGGCCCTCCAGCAGGGTGACGGTGGGATAAGCATCGGACAGTGCACCGGAACCGGTGCCGCCGTAGCAGGGGTTGGTAGAAGCCCAGCCAAAGACGTTCAGCTTGCTGTTCTTTGCCATGGGCAGGGTGCCGTCGTTATCCAGCAGGACGATGCCCTCATCGGCAATGTTCTCGCACAGCTGGGTAGCGGATGCCACGTTCTCCTCGCTGACCTTGCCGCCGCCGGTGGCAAGGGTGACCATGGAGTACATGGGGCCGGTCAGGATCAGGTTCACGGTGATAGCCAGCGCCAGCACCATGCCCAGACCCGCCTGCCAGCGGATCAGATACTTTTTGGACTTGCTCTGCTTACGGCAGGCGATCATGACTGCGATCAGCAGAACTGCTACGACACCAAAGCCGATCAACTGCGATTTAATCGAGTTGAGAACCTTGATGACGTCATCCATATTGATGGACAACATAGTTTTCTCCTCCTTGTTTCGTCGAATCGGACAACGGCAGGGGACACCCCTGCCAGCTTCACTTTATGATAGCAGAAAGTGCCGGAGGATTTTCAATTTGTTCACAATCTGTCGTTTGGGATGCATAATTTGAAAAAAGTTTCAAATTGGTTTCATTTTTTATTGTGCTTATTCACAATTCCACTGCCCCTGATTTTGTGCATATTGCAAAAAGGGCGGGGATCACTCCCCGCCCTCGGTCTGTTGAATCCCCGCCTGCGGCAGAAGCACCCGCAGGGTGAACCAGCCGTCCTCCCAGTGCACGGTCATGCTGCCGCCGTGCTGCTGCGCAGCCGCCCGCAGGCTGCGCAGGTCGTAACCGCCGTGGGCACTGCGCAACGGCAGACCGTCTGCACCCAGCTCCACCGGCTTTTTGCAGTAGTTCTCCACCCGGAACAGCACAAAGCCGTTCTGGGCATACACCGCCGTGCGGATCAGCCGCTTTTCCGGGTCCTGCTCGGCGGCGCAGCTTTCAATGGCGTTGTCCAGCGCGGTGCCCACCAGCGTGCAGATCTCCCGGGTGGACAAATGGTCCAGCAGATGCCCGTCTGCCACGCTGGTCATGCGGATCTGCTTTTCCTGACATTCCATGCTCTTGGCGGTGAGCAGGATGTCCAGCACCGGGTTTCCGGTCTTGTTCTCCGCCTCATACTGCAGAATGCTGTTCTCCATCTTTGCCAGCGCCGCGTCCTGCTTGGCGCGGTCCCGCTGGGCACGGATATCAGCGATCTGGACCTTCAATTCATGGTAGCGGCTGTTGATGAGCTCGATGCCCTCCTTGCTGCGCTTGTACTGTTCGTACTGCCGGTGCAGCACATTGTCCATGGCAGAAAGCTCCTGATGCAGCGCACTCTCCCGCAGCTGCTCGTGCTGTAGCGTCAGGATCAGCACCCCGCAGAAATCCACCAGCGTGCGGATGCAGAACACGTTCATGGTCGCCGGGCTCTCCCCCAGAAACAGAAGGTTGCTGACCACGAACACCGTGCCCGCCATGACAAATGCCGCCAGCGCAGCCTTGTTGCTGATGTCCAGATGCTTTTCGGGCAGCGGACGGCTGCGCTCCAGCCAGAACATCAGGCCGTAGACCGCGCCATAGACCGCTGCCAGCAGCGCCAGCGCCAGCGGGTCAAAGCCGCTCCGGTGCGGGAACAGCCAGCAGTGCAGCTGCCATTCTGCGCTGGCAGCAAACTCTGCCAGCAGAAACGCCCGGGCGGTGATGTACAGTGCCTCCAGCCAGTTGACCTCCCGGCTGCCCCACAGGTACCCGTAGAGCAGCAGCACCGCGCAGAGCATGCAGGGCACCCACCACGCCAGCGGCACATAGCCGGTCTTGTGCAAAAAGATTCCCAGCACCAGTGCCCACACCACCGTGACCGCAGTCTGCCAGTGGAACCGCCGCGGCAGACGGCGGGCGTAAAGCAGCACCGCCAACACCTCTGCCAGCGCCGTGTACAGGCGGGGGATGTTCGGCAGGATCATGCCATTCCCTCCCCTCCGATGTAGTCGGTCAGTGCGGCAAGAAAAGCCTTACGCTTGGGGCGGCTGACCTGCAGCTCGCAGGGGCCCACCTGTACGGTGCTCTGCCGCAGCTCCCGCACCTGTGCCAGATTGACAAGGTAGCCGCTGTTGCACCGGGCAAAGGGGCAGTCTGCCAGCTTTTCCTCAAAGGTCTTGAGGGCGCCGGGGGCAGAAAAATCGCCCTCGTCGGTGTAAAAGTGCACCCGATGCCCCTCGCTTTCCAAGTAATAGATGCTTGCGGTGTCCAGTCGGCGCAGCCCGCCCTCCACCGGCACGGTCAGGTAGCGCTTTGCCCGCTTTTCCAGCCGGGCAACAGCCTTGAGCAGCTGCTGTGAAAAGGCAAAGTAGGGCACCGGCTTCAGCACATAGTCCAGCGCTCCCACCGAGTAGCCCCGGATGGCATACTGCGCCATATTGGTAATAAAGATCAGGATGACGTCTGCATCCATCTGCCGGATGCGCTCTGCCGTGGTCATGCCGTCCAGATGCTTCATCTCCACATCCAGAAAAATAATATCGTAGACCGCGCGGTAATCCTCCAGAATGTCCACCCCGTCCGCAAAGACCGACACTTCAAATTCTGTCCCGTACTGCCGGGTATACCGCCGGACATACTCCTGCAATACTCCCTGTACCTCCGCGTCGTCCTCTACGATCGCCACCCGGATCATGACCGCACCTCCCTTACCACACCTTTGTGGAACTGTTACGGCTCTATTATAGCGCAGTCACGGCAGGTTTGCCAAGGGGCACTCCGCCACAAAGATCATCGTGCCGCATAAGCTCATCCCCCGGGAAAGCTGCTGCCCGCCGGAGGAGCGGCACCAAGCAAGTGCTTTTTCAGCAATACAGTGTCCGCTTCCGGGAGCTGCCGCGCAGCGCTTGCTATACTACCCCCAGAGTAGACAGCGTAAAAAACGCTGCATCCTCCGGGGGTATTTTTATGCCCCAAAAGGCACAAAAGAATGCCCGCCCAGCTGTGGAAAACCACGGTGGGCGGGCATTTTGCGTTTTATTGTTCGTGCCGCTGTAAAAGCATTCAGAGGGCGGCGGTCTGGGGTACCAGCCGGAAGAGCATTACAGGAAGCTCGCTGTTTACAAAATCCAGCGTAAGGATGATCTTTCCGCGCTCTGTTTCAAAAGGCATCTCCGTCTGTGTGCCGTCCGGGGCAATGCGCACAAGCGTTTTGCCTTCCAGCAATCCGGCGGGCAGCGCAAGCCTTACCCGGCCGGTGGGCTGCGTCAGGCTGCCTGCGGTTTCAAAGGCCACACTCAGGTATTCCCCATTCGTCCGTGCGGTCACATCCTCCGCAGAAAGGCTGCCGCTGAGCGGCCATGCCGTTGCGGCGTCGATCATTTCCAGCTGCGCGGCGTTTTCTGCCTGCCCGCACACGGGGCAGAAGGTCAGCGTTTCGCCTTCCGCAGTGCGGAAAGTAAACTTCCGGCAATCGGTGCTGCCCGTGTGCGCGCAGCCCTGCCGCAGACAATCGGCGCTCTGAGAGCCGGTTCCGTTCGGGGACCATGCACCGAACTGGTGTCCCAGCTTATCGGTCGGGTCTGCGGTGTAGCTGTCTTTGCAGCGGGAGCAGGTAAAAACAGTATAGCCGTCTGTCTCACAGGTGGGAGCTACGGTAACAGCCTGATAATCATGGTTCAGCGCGGGCAGTTCCGCATAGGTGGTATAGTCACAACGAGAGCAGGTTTTGTAAGCATCCCAGCCAATTTCCGTGCAGGTGGGGGCTTTTGCTTCGTGCTGCACCAGATCATGATTCAGTGCGGGCTGCTCCGCATAGGTGGTATAGTCGCAGCGGGAGCAGGTTTCGTAGGCGTTCCAGCCGATTTCCGTACAGGTGGGGGCTTTTGCTGCGTGCTGCTCCAAATCGTGGTTCAGCGCGGGCAGCTCCGCATAGGTGGTATGGTCGCAGCGGGAGCAGGTTTCGTAAGCGTTCCAGCCCTTTTCCGTACAGGTAGGGGCTTTTGCTGCGTGCTGCTCCAGAGCATGGTTCAGTGCGGGCAGCTCTTTGCGGGTGGTATAATCGCAGCGGGAGCAGGCTTCGTAAGCATCCCAACCCTTTTCCGTACAGGTGGCGGCTTTTGCTGCGTGCTGCTTCAAATCATGGTTCAGCGCGGGCAGCTCTGCATAGGTGGTATAGTCGCAGCGGGAGCAGGTGTCGTAAGCATCCCAGCCGATTTCCGTACAGGTGGGGGCTTTTGCTGCATGCTGCTCCAGAGCATGGTTGTTTGGGTCTTTTTCGCCGTATTCTGCACCACACGTCACACAGACCGCTTTGGCGCTGCAGGTTGCTGTGCCGCCGGTACAGTTTGCAGTATCAACCGCGTCGCAGTTGCTGCGCGTGCAGCTGCGGATGTGTGTGCCGTTGCCGGCGGATGACCACTCGCCCCATGCGTGACCGAGAATGCCATATTCCGACCAGCATAAGCGACAGATTTTGCCTGTGGTGCAGGTGGGGGTTTCGGTGCCGCCGGTATGATACGAAAACTGTTTATAAATGATCTCGTTCTCCGTGCGGCAGGTCCTGCATTTTATACGGATCTTATGATAGATTGGATCAGCATTTGATTGCCATACGTATCCGAGGATATCACAGGTTTTATCAGCCTTACATTGGATGCAGTACGTGAAGGCATAAGCTACTGCTTTAGCGTTTAACGCGATCCCCGGTATCAGGCACACCATTGCCAGCACCGTCAAACACCGGATCAGCCATTTTTTCATGTTGCTCCCTCCTTATCATCAAACCTTGTTATCCTTTCAGATCAAACTGCACGGACAGCGATGCAAGCACGGCATCTACCACCTTCCGCGCCTGGGCAAGCATATCGATCTCCGCCACAAAAGCGATGACCTGCTCGCGCTCCTGCGCGGGGACCTGCAGCGCACTCAGGCTCATGCTCAGATAGCGCCGTATTTTGCGCTCCAGCGTAAAGTAGGGGTCGCACCGCCGTGCCATGTAGCCGCGCATCATGCCAGCCGTGCCCAGCTCCATCTCGTAGAAGTCGCACTCGGCACACCCGGGCAGATACGCGCTGAACGCCGCCTGCAGTTCGGCCGTGGTGCTGCGGTGGATGATCTCCGCCGTGGCGGGGAAGGTGTACGCTTCCACATAGATATCCCGCAGATTCTCGCTCAACTCGCTCAGCGCCAGCTGCAAAGCCGTCTCCACCGCGTAGAGGTACACCGGCGAGGGGGCGTTTGCCGCCAGCGGCCTTACCGCGCTGAACTGCCTGCTGAACATCATGCCGATCAGCTCGGTCAGCACGCCGTCCTTTGTGCGGAAAATATTCTGGAACGACCCGGCGGAAACATCTGCTTCCTTTAAAATTTCTGCAACCTTGGTGTTCGTGTAGCCTTTTTCCAGAAAAAGCCGGACACAGGCGGTCAGGATCCGCCGTTTTGCTTCTTTGCTGTCGTATCTGCGCGCCATTGGGAATCGTCCTTTTCTATGATTGGTTTCTGACCCAATTATATATTGATTTGAGAATTGCGTCAAGTAAACTTTTAAGGGCGTATTTTGGGCAGTTTGACGAGGGAGCGCTTTCTGCGGGTGCGCATCCGGGCAAAACAAAGCGCAATGGACATTGCTGTTATCCGCTGCCGCAGCCAGACAGTTCGCGGCAGCAAAAAAGAGGCCACCAATCGGGGTGACCTCTTTTCAGCGTATTTTCAGCGTAAATCCCGCAGCAGGCGAACCCACCATCTCCATGACGGCTCTTTTGGAGTTGCTCTTTGCGTAAGATTGCAAGATAAATCTTATTTCTGACAGAAAGAGCCGAACCCGTGCAACGAGTTCGGCCCTTTCTGTGCTTTGGTTGGATCTTGAGCAAAGTTATGGTAAATGAAGAAGTTGGCTTTGGGCGTTTACAGCAGGCTCAGTGCTTCCTCGTCTGCCACAAGGATGCAGTCCGGATGCAGCTGCAGGATGCTGCCGGGGCAGGCAGGGGTCACAGGGCCGGTCACGGCGTCCTTGACGGCCTGTGCCTTGGCTTTACCGTTGGCTACCACCAGCACCTTGCGTGCCTGCATGATGGTCTTGATGCCCATGGTGTATGCCTGTTTGGGGACAAGGGCCTCGTTGCCGTCAAAGAAGCGCTTGTTGGCTTCGATGGTAGTGGGCGCAAGGTCGATGCAGTGGGTCTCCAGCTCAAAGGCTTCGCCCGGCTCATTGAAGCCGATATGACCATTGGGGCCGATGCCCAGCAGCTGCAGGTCGATGCCGCCCAGCTTGTGGATGATACCGTTGTAACGGGCACACTCGGCGGCGGTGTCCAGATTGGTGCCGTCCGGCAGGTTGGTCTTAGCCGGGTCGATATTCACCTTGCTGAACAGGTTCTCGTTCATGAAATACCAGTAGCTCTGGGGGTGCTCCTTGGGCAGGCCGCGGTACTCATCCAGATTGACAGTAGTGACCTCGGAGAAATCCAAATCGCCTTTGTTGTACCAGTCCACCAGTTGGGCATAAGTGCCCACCGGGGTGCCGCCGGTGGCAAGGCCCAGTACACAGTCCGGCTTCATGATGACCTGTGCGGAGATGATGTTGGCCGCTTTGCGGGACATATCCTGATAATCTTTTGCGCGGATGATCTTCATAATAACGCTCCTTTTATAGTACTGTTACGCCTGCGTTCCGGCAGGCCTGTAAAAATTCTACGGGCAGCTTTCCGTCCGAGATCACAATATCAATATCGGACAGCTCGCAGATGTGGAATGTGCTTTTCAGTCCGATCTTGGAGGAATCCAGCAGCACGGCTTTCTGCTCACAGCGGCGGAGCACGGTCTGCTTGAGCCGTGCTTCATCCTCCACGCCGCAGGTAAAACCGGTTTCCGGGCTGTAACTGGTCACGCCCAGCAGCAGCAGATCAAAGTTGATGCCCTCCATCGTCTGGATGCTCTGTGCACCGCAGACGCTCAGGCTGAACCGGTTCAGCCTGCCGCCCGGCAGGGACACATGGGGCTTTTCCAGCTTTGCCAGCTCCATGGCGCAGCTCAGGCCGCTGGTGTAGATGAGCATGGGCTGATCCGGGATGCACCGGGCCACTGCTGTGGCGGTGCTGCCGGAATCCAGAAACAGGGTGGTGTTGGGGCGCAGCAGAGCAGCGGCTTTTTCGGCAATGATCTGCTTTGCTTCGGCATTGCGGGCGGCACGGCGGCTCAGCAGGTCGTCTGTGCCTACCACCTGCTCCACCGACTTGACACCGCCATGCACCCGCACCACACGGCGGGCTTCATCCAGTGCTTTCAGGTCGGTGCGCAGGGTCATTTCCGAAACGGAAGGGAAAGCTTCCTTGAGCTGGGCAAAGCTAATGCTGCCTTTGCGGTTCACCAGCTCCACGATTTGATTGCGGCGTTGTTCCATGGGGGATTCCTCCTGTCTGCGTTTGTCCTGTCCCATGGCACGTTCTGCTTAGTCCTCCGGGTTGAAGTTTGCCAGCAGATATTCCTCTGCTTCCGGGCACCACAGGCCGTTGTGGGCATCCACGATGTCAGCCAGTGCGGTATAGCGGGGGTCGTTGTCCTGTTCGCCCTTGGCACGCAGATCGGTCAGGGCGATGAGGGGCATGGTCAGGTGGGTATAGATCAGCTTTTTGCCGCCGGGGATCTTGGGCAGGTTGAGGGTGGTCTCGGCAGCGGCGTTCAGACCGCCGATGTGGGTGACCATCACAGCCGGATCGATGCGCTTAGCGGCGGTCAGTTCCAGCGACTCGATCATGTCGGCGGTATTACCGCCGGTGGTGCCCATGACATGGGTAGAATTGTAGTGCACATCGTAGAAGTTCATCTTGGCGCTGAACTGCTTGTCGGTGGGGCCTGCAAAGAAGTTCAGGCAGCCGTCACGACCCAGCACAGCACTGGACAGCTCCACCACCGGCGCGATGGGGGCGTAGCAGAACACATCATCAAAGCCGGTACCGCCGGTCAGCTCCCGCAGCTCGGCAGCGGGGTCTGCCATGTTGGCGGTATTGACGAAGTACAGGTCGATGCCGTCCTTCTCCTTGACCTCCTTCGGGGGGAAGAGGGACTCCGCACGGGCCAGACGATCCTCGTTGATATCGGTGACCACCACCATGCCGGGGCGCACATCACGGTGCAGTGCGTAGGTCAGAGCACCCAGACCCATGGGGCCTGCACCGGCCAGAATCGCCAGCTTGCCACCCTTCTTGATGCCCATATCGTGATGGTACACACCCATCTTGGTGTGGTAGGCGGCGTTGAAAGCACCGATGGAGCAGCTCATAGGCTCGGCCAGAGAAGCCTCGTAGTAAGCACGGCCCTTGTACTCCAGCAGGCAGCCCAGTTCCATGACCTCGGCAGGGATGATGCAGTAGGTGGCGTCGCCGCCGAAGAACTCGTAGGAGTAGCCGGGGCTCCACATGGTGCCCTTGTAGTTCAGGGCGGGCTGCAGGGTGAACTTCATGCCGGGCTTGAACTTGTCCTGATGCGCCTTGCCCACCTTGACGATATCACCGGCGAACTCGTGACCCATGATGGCGGGGTGCTCGGCTACATCCGGATGCACACGCTTGTGAGCAGTGCCGAGGATGGCGCACTTGTAAGTAGACATGCAGATGCTATCGGAAACGACCTTGACCAAGATCTCATCGTCCTTGATCTCCGGCAGTTCAAAAGTATCCAGACGCAGGTCGTTGGCGGCGTGCAGACGAACAGCTTTGACTTTCATAATGAAACTCTCCTTTTATTATAACAGTTACCGTTGTGTTTTCAAGAAGTTTTACAGATGTTGGAAGGTGACCAGCGGCAGCAGTTCTTCGATCTGGCTGCGCTCTGCGGCCTGTGTGCCGCTGCACATCACATTGGCGGCTCCTGTGGCGATGGACAAGCGAACGGTGTTTTCTTCGTTAAGTCCTTCCGCTTCGGCGTAGGCGAGAGCGGCGACCACGCTGTCGCCGGCACCCACCGTGCTGCCCACTTTGACCTTCAGTGCCGGAGCGTAGATCACGCTGTCCTTGCGGAGATACAGCGCACCCCGACCGCCCATGGACACCACCACATGTTCGATGCCCCTGCGGATGAGCGCCTGACCGGCATCGGCCAGTTCATCCAGCGTTTTCAGCTCCCGGCCCATCATGCGGGAAAGCTCGTCGTTGTTGGGTTTGACCAGATAGGGAGCAGCCTTCAGCCCCTCTGCCAGCAGCTCGCCGTCTGCATCCAGAAAGACCTTTGCCCCTGCCTTTTTGCAGGATTCCACCCATGTGTAGTAGGTGTCCTTGGGGGCACCCTTCGGCAGGCTGCCTGCCAGCACCACGATATCCCCCTGTTTCAGTTCCTTCAGCAGGTCGTACAGCAGGGCGGTCAGCTCCGGGGCATCCACCTCGATGCCCGGCTCGTTGATGTCGGTGTTGGTGTGGTTTTCCGGGTCGATGACCTTCAGGTTCGTGCGGGTCTCGCCGGGCACGAAACGGAAGTTGTGGGCAAGCCCTTCACTGTCCAGTGCGTCCTGAATGGCTCTGCCGCTGTTACCGGCCAGAATGCCGATGGCCTTGCTGGTCCCACCCAGCTTTGCGATCACCTTGCTGACGTTGATGCCCTTGCCACCGGGATCGGTACGCATCTTGGTGATCCGGTTTACGGTGTCCAGCGCAAGGTTTGGGATCTCAACGGTCTTGTCCAGCGCCGGATTCAATGTTACGGTGTAGATCATGGAAACAACAGCCTCCTTCATGATTGTTGTTATGAAACTCGAAACTGTTGAAACGAAAGCTCTGGCATTATAATACCAACAGTTCTCGCCCGTGTCAAGCTGTTGTTTCAACAAATCGCACTGCGTGTTTTTGGTGCTTTTCGCCAACTTTCTGGGATACATGATTTTTAGTTCAAAAGTTCTCTAATAGGTATCTTGTTATAATAACAAAAAGCTCCCGGCTCTGCCCAAAAAGGCAAAAGCCGGGAGTGCGTTTTCAGTTCATTTTGTGTGCGGCGGTTTGCAGTCCGCAAAAAAGCCACGGTCAAAGCCCTGTTCCAACAGGTCTGCCGCTTCCTGCTGCTGTCCGGTGCGCAGCGCTTCCATCAGCCGGGGCGTTTCGATCAGCTGCCCGCTGACATTCTGCATGACCTCCACCGGGACGTCGTTCCCGTCGTCCGGAGCCAGCAGCACCAGTGCCCCCAGCACGATGCGCCCCGGCTCATAGACCGGCGGCTGTGCCTGCAGATAGCCCAAGCGGCAGTCCTTTACCGCACTTGTCCTGCAATGGAGCAGCAGGGCATACAGGGGTTTGATGTAGGTATCGCCCTGCGTTTCACGGCGGCGAAGCTGCTGCTCCACCAGCCGGGCGTCCGCTTCCTGCGGGCAGAACAGCTGCGCCGCTGCATGGATGAGGGCAGCGCGGCTGCCGGGAGCCTTGACGGGCTGGATGGTCAGATGTTCCAGCAGCCCGGTCATGGACCGGGTCAGGCGCGCATAATACTGCAGCTTGGAGCCTGCGTGCGGTGCATCCTGCACGGGCTGCACCGCCGGTTCCGGTTCTGCGCGGTTCTGGCTGTACCGCGTGATAGCGTCCTTCAGCACGGCACGATCCGGTTCCAGCAGGGAAGGGCTGATGCACACCGCCGGATAGTCCAGCTCCAGCGGCACGGTGGAGATAATGAAGTCGATTTTTCTCCGGCACAGGTCGGCGGCGTTCAGCTCCCGCACCGAGCAGCACCCCTCTACCTGCAAAGAGGGAAACTCGTTTCCCAGCCGGGAGGCCAGAAAGCGGCTGGAACCCATGCCCAGCGGACAGGCCACTACCACCCGCAGCCGCAGCCGGAACATGGCATTCTGTTCCAGCACTGCGCCAAAGTGCATGGCAAGGTAGGCCGCTTCATCGTCTGAAATGGCGGGCAGGACGAATTGCTGCTGCACCGCATCACAGGCGGCGCGGGTGGCTTTCCACAGGCCGGGGTAGTCGGTGCGGATGGTGTCCAGCTGGGGGTTTTCGGTACGAATGTTCTGCTCCACCCGCAGCAGCATGGGGCGCAGGTGGCAGTACAGGTCATCCCGCAGGGAGGTGTAACCGGAAAGGTCTGTGTGCAGCGCCTTTTCCATTTCCCGGATAAGGGCGGCTTCCAGATTCCGCAGTTCCATCTCCTGCGCACTGCCCCAAGGATCCTCCGCACCCAGATAAGCAGCGAGATAAAGTTCCAGATACTGCGCTTCCTCAGGCGGCAGGGTCAGCCCGAAGGCGCGGTTCAGCGCCGCCACCAGCCGGGCAGCATGATTGCCCGCCGGGCGCAGCCCTCTGGGGGCGCTGCCCTTGTCGCCGCCCTGCCGCAGCTGCTGAATGGTCAGGGTGCAATGGATCGCCAGCGCCAGAAAGCCTGCATCCGGCAGATGGAGCTGCTCTTCCTGTTCAAACTGCTGCAAAACCGCCCAGACCTTTTCGGCCGTTTTTGTATCCAGCAGGGTCGAGAAGATCTCGTTTTTCGGCATCCGTCCGCAGAGCACCTCTGCCAGTTCCTTTTCCGGCATACTGCTGCGCAGCAGGGCAGACACCACCCTCCGGTAGGAAGAAGCATCCCCCTGCAGCCAGACCCCCACGCCGGGGCGGCGGAACATCTCCACCCGGTAGGGGTGTAGCTTGGTCTCAAGTTCATCCAAGTCCGCAGACAGCGTGCTTTCCGAAACGCCAAGCGCCCGTGCCAGTACCGCTGTTTTGCAGGGCTCCTGCTCGCTGAGCAGCCTTGTCAAAAGCTGCTGCCGCCGCTCTGCGCGGGAAAGTTCTTTCCTGTCGCCGCTGTTCAGCTGGGTGCGCAGTGCGTCTCGCCGCTCCGGCGCTTCATCCAGCAGCAGACCCTTGCCGGGATTCCGCACAAAATGCGCCCCGGCAGCCTGCATCCACTGCTCCACAGCGGGCAGCTCCCGCAGCACGGTGCGGCGGCTGACCCCGATGCTTTCAGCCAGCGCCGCCGCCGTCACCCAGCCCTGCGGAAGGCTGAGCAGCTGCTCGATCAGCTTCCGTGCATTTGCCGACAGTTCCTCACGATACACCGCACCCATGTTGCTTCTCTCCTTTTCCCAAAAGTTACCCATTGCTTCTATTGTAACATAGTGCCACCCCGTCTGCCAGCCCCCAACGCAGAAAAGAAGTTGTGTGTTTTTTGTCACCATTGCCCGGTGACAAAAGCTTCCTTGTTCCCGTCTTGTATCCCGGCGCATCAGCAAATATGCACAAATCACCCGCACATCCATTGGAAATGTTGCCGTATCAGCCCACTGGTGTCACCATCCTCCGGTGACAACCCCACCGCTTGTCACCATTGAAATCCGGCGCATTATCGGCTAGAATAGTGCCAGAACGAAACGAAAGCTCCTCCGAATAACCCGTCCGCAGGCCGCAGCTCCCATGCCACAGGAGCTGCACCGCCTGCCTTTCAAGTGAAAAAGGAGAGCTACAAATGAAAAACGCTGTTTCCCGCTTTGGCAAGTTCCTCAGCGGCATGGTCATGCCGAATATCGGCGCATTCATCGCGTGGGGCTTCCTCACCGCTCTGTTCATTGAAGCGGGCTGGTTCCCCAACGAAAAGCTGGCCAGCATGGTCTCCCCGATGCTGACCTACCTGCTGCCCATCCTCATTGCAGGGCAGGGCGGCAAGATGATTGCAGGCGACCGCGGCCGTGTCATCGCCGCCATCGCCGTGGTGGGCTGCATCTGCGGCTCGGACTACACCATGCTGATGGGCGCCATGGTCATGGGCCCTCTGGCCGGCTGGGTCATCAAGCAGTTCGACAAGAAGGTGGAAGGCCATATCCCCGCCGGTTTCGAGATGCTGATCAACAACTTCTCCATCGGCATTCTGGGTATGCTGCTGGCCATCCTCGGCTACTACGTCATCGGCCCGTTCATGACTGCCATCCTCACCGTGCTGACCGCCGGTGTGGACTTCCTTGTGGCGCACAGCCTGCTGCCGCTGGTGTCCATCTTTATTGAGCCTGCAAAGGTATTGTTCCTGAACAACGCTATCAACCACGGCATCTTCAGCCCCATCGGTGCAAGTCAGGCCGCTGAGACCGGTCGTTCCATCATGTATATGCTGGAAGCCAACCCCGGTCCCGGTCTTGGTGTCCTGCTGGCCTACTGCTTCTTCTGCAAGGACGACACCACCCGCCAGTCCGCTCCCGGTGCTGTGATCATCCACCTGCTGGGCGGCATCCACGAGATCTACTTCCCCTACATCCTGATGAATCCCGTGATCATCATCGCCCCCATCGTGGGCAACTTCTGCGCCATCCTGTTCTACTCTATGACCGGTGCAGGTCTGTCCGGCCCTGCTTCTCCCGGTTCCATCATCGCCTACATGGCAATGGCTCCCCGGGATTCCATTCTCACCGTTCTGCTGGGCGTTGTCATCGCCGGTGCTGTTTCCTTTGTTCTATCCTCGGTCATTCTGAAAGCGACCTCCGGTCACACCAAGAGCCTGACCGACGCCCAGAACGAAATGAAGGAGATGAAGGCACAGGCCAAGGGCGAGATCCCCGAGCCTACTGCCGTGAATGTCGGCCAGATCCGCAAGATCGTCTTTGCCTGCGATGCCGGTATGGGTTCCAGCGCCATGGGTGCTACCAAGTTCCACAACCGCATTAAGGCGGAGCGCCCCGACTTGACCGTGACCAACTCCAGCGTGGATACCATCCCCGCCGACGCGGACGTGGTGGTCTGCCAGCGCGTTCTGGCTGACCGCGCCGCCAAGTGCGCCCCGCAGGCACAGCTTGTTACATTGGATAACTTCCTTGCAGATCCGCATCTGGACGCATTGTACAACGCACTGACCTCCACTACCCCGGCACTGGATGCCAAGGCCGAAGCTGCCGCCAATGAGGAGATCGTATCCGACCTGCGCAATGCAGCCGTAGCCCCTCTGGCGGCTGCCGTGACCGAGGCTTCCAAAGCCAACGGTTCCGTGATGAAGATCCAGGCGGAGGACATCCAGCTGGGTCTGCCCTCTGTCACCAAGGAGGAGGCCATCCGTGCCGCCGGTGCGCTGCTGGCAAAGCGCGGCTATGTGGACGAGACCTACGCCGACGCCATGGTGGAGCGCGAAAAGCTGGTGAGCACCTACATGGGCATGGGCGTAGCCATTCCCCACGGCACCAGCCAGAAGAAGGGCACCGTTAAAAAGTCCGGCGTTGTCCTGCTGCAATATCCGCAGGGCGTGGACTTCGGCGATGAAAAAGCCTACCTCGTGTTCGGCATTGCCGGTGTCGGCAACGACCATCTTGACCTGCTGGGCAATGTCTGCGAGATCCTTGAAGACGAGGATGCGCTGGAACAGCTCAAGACCACTTCCGATATGAACTATGTGCTGGAGCACTTACAATAACGATTCCAAAAAGGAGAGATTTTTATGAAGAGCATCGATATCACCATTCAGGACAAAGAAGGTCTGCACGCCCGTCCCGCCGGTATCCTGAGCAAAGCTGCCAAAGGCTTTGAGAGCAAAGTCACTATGACTAAGAACGGCAAAGTCGCCGACATGAAGAAGATCTTTGCCGTAATGGGTCTGGCCGTGAAGTGCGGCGAGACCGTGACCATCGCCGCCGATGGCCCGGACGAGGATGCCGCCATCGAAGAATTGACCAAGCTGTGCAAGGACGCATGACTTCTCCCTCCGTCTATGACCATTCTGCATAAATACTGCTGACGCAAAACCGCTCCGGGCAGAACGCTCGGAGCGGTTTTACTGTCAGTATGCGTTTTTCATCACCGTGTTTTCCAGAAAGCTGAAAAACACATCGTATTCATTTGGGGTCAGCATTTTGGGAGAAATCATGATCACAAGATCATGCCCGTGGTTTCCCACATGATAGGGTGGATGAGTGTGAGAATAGGGATTTTCCAAAACCCTATTGACGAATTTCACATACAGTGGTATTTTTCCTGTAAATCCCACCGTCTTTGTGGATTGGTTTGAAACCACCCACAAAATGTGGTCGTGTTCATTTTGAACACAGCCACAGAAAGTGGTTGGTTATCACCGTGAGACCCACCACTTCCGTGAGGAAAAGTCCACGAAAGAACTTACCTTCCCGCAACACACCCGATTCATTTTGCCGCTTACTTCACCCGACAAAATCCATCGCTGCGCTGCATGGGCGGTATTTTTCTTTTATGGTCACTTGTCGGGGCGGAGGCCCCTCCATCTTGCTGGCGCAAGACCGCTCGGTCGCTCAAAAGCCCCACTGGGGCTTTTGTTGCTGCGCAAACGCGGCATTTTGCTTTCCGAAGAAACAAAAAATCCGAACCCTTCTCCTATTGAGAAAAGGTTCGGATTTTCATTATTTGGTGCGATGGAAGGGACTCGAACCCCCGGCCTACTGATTCGTAGGAACCGAATGGCACATTTTGTCCATTTCATCATTTGACGGCAAAACGTCGTTTTAATCGAATCACCGTTATTTTGCCGTTATTATTCTGTTGCATTCTTTGCATTGCTTGCACGTCTTTGCACCTGTTATCCATCCTTGCGATGTGCAGAAAATGTGCAAAAGTGTGCAGCGCCAAAATCAGCCCGGCAAAACAGGCTGTTTCGCACAGCTCCAAAAGCTGGATTTCAACGGTATTTATTGTGCAAAATCTTCCAGTTTCATCCAAACAACAATCTTACATGACACATCGGTTCTATGGCAGGGTTTAGGACATCCGAACAGACACCGTTTGATATAGAAATGAGGTTCACCATGAACAAACTGCTTTCCTGCCGCTACAACATGGACACCAACCGGGTGGAAGCCCGGTTCGCTGATGGCTCTGCCGTTGCCATCGACTGCGTCGCCGTCGAGGATGAGTACGGCAACACCCCGGCACAGCGGGCGGAACTGGACTGGCTGCTGTATAACAAGCCCTTGGAGTACACCCGGCTTGTGCTGGGAGGAGAGATGGAGCACTATCTCTCGCTGGGATGCGACCACGGCAGGCTGGAAGATTAAGTCCCTATAAAGAACACGATGCCCACCGACCTATGGTTTGCCATAAGCTGGTAGCATCGCTTCTTATCCATAAGCAACTCGCTCTTTTCGGCTAACGCTTTTTTGTAAATGTTTCCCTTGCAGAATCTTTCCAGATTCTCTATAATAAGAAAGAGCTTTATAAATCTTCTTTCAAATGTTGAATCTGCTCTTGGAGGTGAGTAAGCCCATGACCGGCAGCGGCGCAAATAACCGTGATGTTAAAAAAATCAACCGCATCCGAACGATTCGCAGCATTTTTTCCTGCGACCGAATCTCGCAGCCGGAGCTTGCGGCAAAAGTCAACAACAGCTGGCCGACCGTATTGCAGAATGTCAAAGAACTGATGGCGATGGGACTGGTGCAGGAGGTCGGCACCTTTGAATCTACCGGTGGGCGCAAGGCGAGAGCATTTGCTCCCGTGCGGAATGCCAGACTTGCGGTCGGACTGGAGATCACCCAGAATCATGTCGGAGCAGTTCTGGTCGATCTGTCCGGTAACCTTCTCCACTATGAGCGCAAAAAGCGTCTTTATGAGCGGTCGGACACCTATGCGGAAATGCTTGCCGGAATCGTGCAGGGGCTGATTGAAAAAGAGGGCTGCCCGGTCGAAAAAATCTTGGGCGTCGGCATTTCGCTGCCCGGTATTCTGGACAAAGAGGGGCAGACATTGGTTTACTCTCATGCCTTGGGTCTGCGGAATGTTCCTACCGAAGAATTCAGCCGTTACATCCCGTTCTCCTGCCGGTTCATCAACGACGCGAACGCTGCCGGACTTGCTGAAGTGCGCGACCTCGAATCTCCCCGCAGCCTTGTCTACCTTTCTCTGAGCAACAGTGTCGGCGGTGCGATTCTGACCGGTGGAGCGCTCTATGGCGGCGACCATCTTCGTGCCGGAGAGTTCGGGCACAACACGCTCGTTCCCGATGGCCGCCCCTGCTACTGCGGAAAAAAGGGCTGTCTGGATGCCTATTGCTCTGCAAAAGTCCTCTCCCAGCTGACCGACGGAAATCTTGCACTATTCTTTGACGGGTTGCGCTCCGGCAATGCAGCTTTGCAAACGGCATGGAATGAATACCTTTCTTACCTTGCTGTAGCAGTCAATAATCTGCGCATGACCTTCGACTGTGATGTAATCGTTGGCGGCTACGTTGGCGGCTTTCTGGCAGAGTTTGGCGAACCGCTCCGGGAAATGCTGGTCGAGCGTAATACGTTTGAGCCGGACAGTTCCTACCTGAAGTTCAGCCGCTATAGGCTGGAAGCCTCTGCGCTGGGAGCCGCTCTGCTCCATATCGAAGCCTTTATTCAGAACCTATAAACCTTCCCATCGAGGACGGCACCTGCCGTCCTCGATTTTTTGCACAATTCCGCCGCTTTTTCCTTGTGCAGTTTTCCGAATCCGCGAAAAAGGGCTTGACTTTGGTTGTGCGGTGTGTTAATTTGTAGTCACATTCATAAACACTTTATAAAAGTTAATAAACAAATAAAAACGGAGGTCATCTTATGAAAGGCACAATGAAAGTTGCAGTCATGAACGGCATCGGCAAGATGGGCTACACCACCCGCCCGATCCCCACACCCAAAGAGGACGAGGTTCTTGTCAAGCTGGAATACGTTGGCATCTGCGGTAGCGATATGCACTACTATGAAACGGGTGCGATCGGCAATTATGTGGTCAAGCCACCGTTCGTGCTGGGCCACGAGCCGGGCGGCACAGTCGTGGAAGTTGGCAGTGCTGTCAAGCATCTGAAAGTCGGCGACCGCGTTGCGCTGGAGCCGGGCAAGACCTGCGGTCACTGCAAGTTCTGCCGTGAGGGCAAATACAACCTCTGCCCGGATGTCGTGTTCTTCGCTACCCCGCCGGTAGACGGTGTTTTTCAGGAGTATGTGGCACATGAAGCAAACCTCTGCTTCAAGCTGCCGGACAACGTAAGCACCATGGAAGGTGCGCTGATCGAGCCTCTGGCCGTTGGTTTCCACGCCGCCAATCAGGGCGGTGCTCATGCCGGTCAGACTGCGGTGGTCATGGGTGCAGGCTGCATTGGTCTGGTCTCCATGATGGCGCTGAAAGCCGAGGGTGTTTCCCGTGTTTACGTTGTAGATATCATGCAGAAGCGTCTGGATAAGGCTCTTGAACTGGGTGCAGACGGTGTGATCAACAGCCGCGAAAAGGATGCTGTCCAGACGATTCTCGACCTGACCGATGGTCTGGGCTGCGACCTCGTTATCGAGACTGCTGGCACAGAAATCACTACCCGTCAGGCCATTGAGATGGCGCAGAAGGGCGCAAACATCGTTCTGGTTGGTTACTCCAAATCCGGCGAGATGACCCTGCCTATGAGCCTTGCACTGGACAAGGAACTGACCTTCAAGACCGTGTTCCGTTATCGCCACATTTACCCCATGGCGATCGATGCCGTTGCTTCCGGCAAAATCAATCTGAAGGGCATTGTGACCAACATCTTTGACTTTGACGACATCCAGAATGCCATGGACAAGAGCATTTCGGACAAGGCCAACATCGTCAAAGCAGTGGTGAAGATTGCGGAGGAAACGAAGGTATGAGCTTTCCGCAGGTTCTGACCGGTGTGGCGCACATTGGCATCCCAACAAATGATCTCGACAAGACCATTGCATTTTACAAGAAGCTGGGGTTTGTTTCTGCGCTGGAAACGGTGAACAAAGCCGCCGGGGAGCGCGTTGCGTTTCTTCAGCTTGGCGATCTGATGATCGAAACCTATGAAAACCATCGTGCGGCGGAAAAGGCCGGAGCAATCGACCATGTAGCTCTGGCAACGACCGATATCGAAGCCGCCTTTGCTGCGGCAAAAGAGGCAGGGATGCACCTGCTGCATTCCAGCATCCAGTCACTGCCGTTCTGGGAAAACGGTGTTCGCTTTTTCATGGTCGAAGGCCCGAATAAAGAGAGAATAGAGTTCTGCCAGAAATTATAAGCATCGCGTCAAGAGGAGAAAGGAGCGCGCCGTATGAGTTACGCAGCAGAGCCGAAACAGCAGGATACGAACATCAAAGTCCCTCTGATCAGTAAAATCGCTTACGGCATGGGCGATGTGGGCTGCAACTTCAGCTGGATGTTCGTTGGCAACTTCTTGATGATTTTTTACACCGATGTCTGCGGCATCAGCATGGCGGCAGTGTCCCTCCTGATGCTGGTCTCCCGCTTCTGGGATGCCATCAATGACCCCGTGATCGGTTCGCTGAGCGACCGCACCCGTTCCCGCTGGGGACGCTACCGTCCATGGCTGCTGTTCGGCGCACCGGCAACTGCTGTGGTGCTCGTGCTGACGTTCTGGGCGCACCCCACATGGTCAGACAGTGCTAAGAGCCTGTATATGTACATTACTTACTGTGTACTGGTTCTGGGCTATACTTGCGTGAACATCCCTTATGGTACGCTCTGCGGCACCCTGACCCAGAACATCGAGGAGCGTGCGAAAATCAACACCTCTCGCTCTGTCTGTGCCATGATCGCCATCAATATCATCAACATCATCACCCTGCCTTTGATCTCTGCTTTTGGCGGTGATAATGCAGCACGGGGATATCTTCTGGTGACCGTCCTTTACGGCGGTATCTTCACCCTCTGTCACTGGTTCTGTTTTGCCAAAACCAAAGAGGTCGTCCAGCCCCCGGAGCGGAAAAAAGTCTCACTGAAAAAGCAGTTGGATGCAGCGCTTCAGAACAAGCCCTACCTGATTGCACTGGCGGGTCAGTTCCTGTTCGGTGTAACGCTGTATGGCCGCAATGCCGACCTGCTCTATTACTTCAAATATGTGGAAGGCAACGAGAATCTGTTTACCATCTACTCGATGATCCTGATCGTTCCCTCCATTCTGGGTGCTGCGGCATTCCCCTTCGTGTTTGAAAAGCTGGGCAACAAAGGGCACACTGCTTCCCTTTTCGCTGCCGGAACCGGCGTTTCCCTGATTGCGCTCTATTTCTTCAGTGCAGTTTCTTCTCCCATTCCGTTCTATACATTCGCTGCACTGTCCCAGTTCTTCTTCTGCGGATTCAATACCGCCATCTACGCCATCGTTCCCGACTGCGTGGAGTATGGCGAGTGGAAAACCGGTGTCCGCAACGATGGTTTCCAGTACGCATTCGTTTCACTGGGGAACAAGCTGGGCATGGCGATTGGCACCTCTGCGCTGGCTGGTGTGCTGAGTGCATTGAGTTTTGCCCCCAATCAGGTGCAGAATGCTGCCGTGCAGAATGCGATGCACTATGCATTCTCGCTGCTTCCCGGTGTGCTGTGGCTGATAACAGCGATTGTCCTGTTCTTCTACCGAATCAGTAAGCGTTCGTATAACCAGATTATGTCCGAACTGAACGCTAAAAAAACAGGTTGAGGTGATACCATGTTTGATGTTGTAGCTTTGGGAGAAAGCCTGATCGACTTTACCCCGAACGGAACCAATGCACAGGGCATCGAATTGTTTGCCCGGAATCCCGGCGGTGCACCCGCCAATGTCCTTGCCATGAATGCCCGTCTGGGCGGCAAAACAGCATTCATCGGAAAAGTCGGCAAAGACGGATTTGGCGATTTTCTCCGCCAGACCCTTGTGGAAAGCAGCATTGATGTGTCCGGTCTGGTGATTGACGAAAAGATTCCCACGACCCTTGCCTTCGTACAGCTTGACAGCAAGGGAGACCGCTCCTTTACCTTTTACCGGAACCCCGGTGCCGATGTGATGCTGACTTCGGCAGAAGTCAACAGGAATCTGATTGACGATGCTGCCATCTTCCATTTCGGCTCTGTCTCTCTGACCTCCGACCCGAGCCGCACCGCCACGTTGGAAGCTGCGCGGTATGCACGGCAGCAGGGCAAGCTGGTCAGCTTTGACCCCAATTACCGTCCGCTTCTGTGGGAGCACCCGGCAGATGCCGTTGTCCAGATGCAGGAAGGTGTCAAGCTGGCGGATCTTCTGAAAGTTTCCGAGGAAGAAATGCAGCTTATCACAAACGAAAGCGACCTTGCCCGCGGCTCACAAGCCCTGCTCGAAATGGGGCCATCTCTTGTGCTGGTATCGCTGGGTGCAAAGGGTGCTTATTACCGGAACGCTGTGGGCGCAGGGCATCTTCCCACCTATGATGTGCCTACCGTGGACACGACGGGTGCAGGCGATGCTTTCATGGGCGCAATTCACTACCAGCTGCGGAGAAAAGCTGCGGAGGATTTGCGTACCCTCCCTGCATTTGAGCTTGAAGAAATCGTCCGCTTCGGCAATGCAGCGGGCAGTCTGACCACGACAAAGGGCGGCGCAATCCCTGCAATGCCCTCCATGGTGGAAATTCAGAACTGCATTGCCTCTATCCCACTGATGTAAAAGAAAGGATACCCTATGACAAAATTACAGATCAGAATGCGGCAGGTCGATCAGGTCAAGGACTTTGTAGATTTGCTGTCCAAATATCCCTATGAGATGGACTTAGTCTCCGGGCGATATACCATTGATGCCAAATCCCTGCTTGGCATTTACAGTCTCGACCTGAGCAATCCGCTTACCCTTGTGATTTATTCCGATTCCTGCGAAGAACTGCTGACACAGCTCCATGCGCTGCTCCCAGATTGCATCGTCTGATTTTCTACGCTTTTCTCCTTCTTCCATTTGCACCGTTCAATTCTGGTTCTCCTTCACCAGAATCGGGCGGTGTTTTGATTTGTATAAGTCTTACTATCACTGCTTTACTGCAATAAAATTTGCAAAACCATCTTGACGCTCGCCGCAATCCGTGATACCCTTTATCGCAAATCCCACCGAGCTTGTCGGGGCAAAGCCCCTCCATCTTGCTGCGCAAGACCGCTCTGCCGCTTAAAAGCCCCACTGGGGCTTTCATTGCTGCGCAAACGCGGTCTTGTAGAAAAGTACAGAGCGGCGAGGATTTATTCCCCATGAAGATTTTTACCGCCCCGCAACACACCCGATTCATTTTGCCGCCGATTCACCCGACAAAATCATCGCTGCGCTGCGTGGGCGGTATTT
>OLRK01000855.1_pt1 | contig 30607 bp, 28 predicted proteins | sample 1672911 | NCBI WGS metagenome assembly OLRK01 (sample SAMEA3136736, study PRJEB25190) | human gut metagenome | biome: human gut; feature: human-associated habitat; material: faeces | place: Austria | collected 2013 | reverse complement strand
AGTGGAAAAGATGAATGAGATCGAACCGCTGCTGGCTGCCCAGGTTGCGCGTCACGAGGTGCTGTTTGAAGCATTTGTTTCGGCTTTCATGAAATTTGCCAGTGAAAAGGTATACTGCAGCGGACAGACCAACATGCTGTATCAGCCGGAGTTTGCCGATATCAATAAGCTGCGCGAGGTCATGAAAGTGCTGGAAGACAGTTCGCTGTTTCGTCAGCTGGCCAATCACGAAGGCAATGTCGCCATCGAGATCGGCGGAGACAATGAACTGATTCAGGTCGATGACATGGCAGTTGTTTCCAGCAAGTTCCATCTTCCGGGAAATGAGGAAGGACAGCTGATGATCGTAGGGCCGACAAGGATGCAGTACAACCGGGTCGTTGCCCTGATGGAATATATGAGCAAGACGATCGAGGATCTTTATAAAAAAGATGAATAGGAGGGATTCGCGTGCAGGAAGAAAAAGATATAACGAAAGAAACGGCGGCACCGGAAGAAAATGATGCCGCGGTAAATGAAGATACAGCGGAAACAAACGAAAACAACGAGGCAATGGAAAAAGAACAGAAGAAAGAAAAAAAGCTCTTCAAAAAAGATAAGACAGCAGAGCTCGAGAAAAAGATCAGCGAGCTGGAAGAAGAAGTTGCCAAACAGAAAAATGCGTATTTCAAAGCATATGCGGATACGGAAAACTTAAAGAAGCGTCTGCATGCCGAAGCGGAAACGACACGCAAGTACCGTATTCAAAGCTTCGCGCTGGAAGTACTGCCGATCTTGGATTCAATGGAGCGTGCCCTGGCGGTGCAAAGCGATGATGAAAATATCCAAAACTATGTGAAAGGTTTTGAGATGATCCATGACCAGCTGGTAGCGGTCCTGGAAAAAGAAGGCGTGAAGGAAATTGAAGCCTTGAACAAACCGTTCGATCACAACGTGCATCAGGCACTGATGCTGGAGCCGGTGGAAGGCGTGGAAAGCGGAATGGTCGTTGAAGTGCTTCAGAAAGGTTATATGTTGAAAGACAGAGTGCTTCGTGCAGCTCTTGTTAAGGTAAGCGAATAAATAAGGAGGAATCGTTATGGGAAAGATTATTGGTATTGACTTAGGTACAACAAACTCTTGTGTTGCCGTAATGGAAGGAAAAGAATGCAAGGTTATCACAAACCCGGAAGGAAACCGGACCACACCGTCTGTCGTGGCATATAAAAACGGTGAGCGTATCGTCGGTGATGCCGCAAAACGTCAGGCAGTTACAAACAAAAACACGATCTCATCCATCAAACGTCTGATGGGTACTGGCGAAAAAGTGGAAATGGAAGGAAAACAGTATACACCGCAGGAAGTCAGCGCCATGATCCTGCAGTATCTGAAATCTTATGCGGAAGATTATCTGGGAGAAAAAGTAGATAAGGCAGTCATCACTGTTCCTGCATACTTCAACGATGCTCAGCGTCAGGCAACAAAGGATGCCGGAAAGATTGCCGGTCTTGAAGTAGAACGTATCATCAACGAACCGACAGCGGCAGCTTTGGCTTACGGTATCGATAAGACAGAACAGGAACAGAAAGTACTGGTTTACGACCTGGGCGGAGGAACATTCGATGTTTCTATCCTGGAACTGGCTGACGGTACATTTGAAGTACTGTCAACAAACGGTGATACACACCTGGGCGGTGATGATTTCGATAACGTTGTCGTTGACTGGATGGTTGACACATTCAAGAAAGAAAACGGCATCGATCTGCGCGGCGACAAGATGGCCATGCAGCGTTTGAAGGAAGCCGGCGAGAAAGCGAAGAAGGATCTTTCCGGTATGGCACAGACACAGATCTCCCTGCCGTTCATTTCAGCCGGACCTAGCGGACCGCTGCACTTCGAAGCAAGCCTGACTCGTGCAAAATTTGATGAAATGACCAAACATCTGGTAGAACGTACAATGGAACCGGTACGTAACGCGCTGCGTGATGCCGGTCTGACAAAGAATGATATTCACCAGGTACTGCTGGTCGGCGGATCTACACGTATCCCTGCCGTTCAGGAAGCAGTTAAGAATGCGTTGGGAAAAGAACCGAACCGTTCTGTTAACCCGGATGAAGTCGTTGCCATGGGTGCTGCCATCCAGGGCGGTGTCATCTCCGGTGATGTCAAAGACGTACTGCTGCTCGACGTTACACCGCTGAGCTTAGGTATCGAAACAATGGGCGGTGTCATGACCGTGCTGATCCCTCGTAATACGACAATTCCGACAAGCAAGTCACAGATCTTCTCAACGGCAGCGGACAACCAGCCGGCTGTAGATATCCGTGTCCTGCAGGGTGAGCGTCCGATGGCAGCCGACAACAAAGAACTCGGTATGTTCAAGCTGGACGGTATCGCACCGGCACGCCGCGGTGTTCCTCAGATCGAAGTTACTTTCGATATTGACGTTAACGGTATCGTGCATGTATCTGCAAAAGATAAAGGTACAGGCAAAGAGCAGTCAATTACAATTCAGAACTCAAGCGGATTGAGCGATGAAGAAATCGACCGCATGGTTCGTGAAGCCGAAGAACACAAGGCAGAAGACGAAAAACGTAAAGAAGATATCGAAACACGCAATAAAGCAGAAGGATTCATTGCTCAGATCGATGCAACGCTCGCTGACAACGGCGATAAGATCGACGCAAAGCAGAAAGAAGAAGTTCAGAAGCTGCGCGATGATCTGCAGAAAGCATTGGATGAGAACAATATGGATGAAGTGAAGAACAAACTGCAGATGCTGGAACAGGCAATGCAGGCAGCCAGCCAGCAGATGTATCAGCAGCAGGCACAGCAGAATGCTGATGCAGGCAACGCTTCTTCAAACGGCGGCAAAGACGATTTCGTAGATGCAGAGTTTGAAGAGAAAAAGTAAAAAATAAACATTACAAATCCTAGTGCTTGCGCTAGGTTTTGTATTGTTTTTGAAACTGCATGGAACAAAGCGGCTTGAAAAAAACAACGGGAGCTGGTATCCTTATGGACATGCAGGAAAGTCAAAGAAATGACTTTGATCGCAGATCAGTAAGAGAGGTGAGCCATGATGAGCGAGAAAAGAGATTATTATGAGGTCCTCGGGCTGAGCAAGGGTGCCAGTGAAGAGGAAATCAAGAAAGCATACCGCAAAATGGCAAAAAAATATCATCCGGATATCAATAAAGAACCGGGTGCAGAAGAGAAATTCAAGGAAATCAATGAGGCGTATGAAGTCCTCAGCGATCCGCAGAAAAAGGCGACCTACGATCAGTTTGGGCATGCCGGCATGGATGGCGCAGGCTTTGGCGGCTTCAATCAGGGAGATTTCTCCGGTTTTGGCGGTTTCGAAGATATTTTCGGTTCCTTCTTTGGCGGCGGATTCGGCGGCGGAGGCAGCCGTCGTGCCAATAACGGACCGCGCAAGGGAAATGACCGGTTCATGCAGATGCGCATCGATTTCATGGATGCGATCTTCGGCAAAACCGAAACGATCAATATCGATGTGGATGAGCAGTGTAAGGAATGCAACGGTACCGGAGCGCACAGTGCCAACGATATTCATACCTGTTCACGATGCAACGGCAGCGGCTATGTCATGACACAGTCACGTACGATGTTCGGTGTCGTACAGCAGCAGACCGTTTGTCCGGAATGTAACGGTACCGGTAAGAAGATCACCCGCAAATGCAGCAAGTGTAACGGACGCGGCTATGAGCATAAACGCGTAAAACTGGATATCAAGATCCCGGCAGGCATTCAGAGCGGACAGCAGGTCCGTGTGGCCGGCAAAGGCGACCGCGGCATCAACGGCGGGCCAAACGGCGATCTGTATATCGAGATCTTGGTAACGCCGCATAAGGTGTTCCAGCGTGAAGGCTATGATATTTCCATCAGTGTTCCGGTCAGTGCCGTTGATGCAACGCTGGGATGCAAGGTGGATGTGCCTACGGTTTACGGTGATGTGTCATTGACCATTCCGGCCGGTACGCAGCATGGAACAAAGTTCCGTCTCAAGGGCAAAGGTGTCAAATCACCTAGAGGCAGCGTTGGTGATCAGTATGTGGAAGTCTGCATTGAGATCCCGACCAAGCTGAACCATGAAGAAAAAGAGCTGTACGAACGTATCCGCAGCAAAAAAGGATATGAATCACCGTTCGAGCGGTTTAAGCGCGCTTTCAAATCATAAATAAAAAAGCAGCGTGTTCATGAAAGAACACGCTGTATTTTTATTTATGAGCATGTTTGTGATGATCGCTGTCCAGAAAGAACATGGTGAAGGTTGCCCGGGAAAGCAGGACTTCACGGTCATTGAAGATAAAGACTTCATAAACGCCGGTCGTGCGTCCGCGTGATATTTCCTGTGCAATACCGATCAGCCGGCCGCCGATTCCCGGCTTGATGTAATTGATCGAAGCCGACAGCGTCACACTGTCGCGTCCGGTCGCAAAACTGGCCGCACCGGCAGCAGTGTCAGCCAAAGAGAACAACGCGCCGCCGTGAACGAACTTGTGCACATTCAGGATCTGTTCATCGATGTTCATTTCAACTTTTGCGTATCCTTCTCTGACTTCGATGACACGCATATCATTGCTCTGTAAAAACTGCGAAGAACCGTTCAGCCTTTCCCGCAGCTGTTCCATCGTTTTATCTTTTTCCATTTTCATCGCCTCATTTCAGGTTCTATTATAACTTATATTATGGCCGGCGAACAGCGAGAAACACAGATTTTAATTTTCGATCGACAGCTATTGACAATTCCTTTTTGCTCCTTTACAATTAAGGGCGTAAAGATAAATAGATGAGCGAGAAAACGTGTTACTGATGAAGCAGGCATGAGTTTGTAGAAAACTTATGCCTTTTTTGTTTTCTTTGTCTTTGATTGGGATCCTGACATATTATTTTTACATTTGGAAACGAAAAGGGTGGATATTATGAAAAAAATACTTTCTTGTTTTTTTGCGGCAGCTTTGCTCGTCGCAATGGCCGGCTGTTCAACTGACTCAAAATCTTCAGAGGATACTTTGGTTGTAGGAACGTTCAATATCGATGCGAAATCGCAGCCGGATGTAGAGGCGCAAAGAGATCTGATGGCGGAAAACGGTGTTGAGATCATGGGACTGCAGGAAGTGGATAATCAGACGATCCGAAATCCGTATGATGTCGTGGAAAAATTCGCAAAAGATCCGTATGTTGACGAATATTATACAAACTGCATCGGTTTCCAGGGCGGTGAATACGGTATTGCGATCATCTCCCAATATGAACTGCAGGATGAAAGCGAAACAAAACTGTTCAGCGATCTGTTCAAAGGCGAAGAACTGGCCAATGAACTGAAAGAGGCTTACGCCAACAACGATCCAGATGATCCTGCCAGCGAAGAAGCATTGAATGCTGTTTCCGAAAAAGGACCGGTAGAACCGCGTTATTATCAAAGAGTCGTATTTGAAAAAAACGGAAAGAAAATTGCATTCTATAATACACATTTGAGCTATGAAGACATGGAACTTCGCACACAGCAGATGCAGACGCTCAAGGAAGCGCTGGATAATGACAGCTGTGAGTATAAGATCATTGTAGGTGATTTCAACGCTACTCAGTCAACGAAAGAGTTTGATTTGTTTAAAGATGAGTATTCTATTTCAAACGGAAAAGACGGTAAATGGCTGGATACATTCAACGGAACTGATGATACAATGAATGTGAACAGTGTGGATAATGTCATTGTTTCCAAGAATATTACCATTAACAAAGTACAGATGCTGGATTCAAAACTGTCAGATCATAATCCGATGGTTGTCGAACTCACATTGAACTAAACGTATTCATTTAATCAAGTTACGGAAATAAGCTCCTTAAAGGCTGCTTGCGGGATCAGTGCTGCCTTGGAGCTTTTTCCGTTGTTTTTCGGCAGATAAAGGAGGAATCCTGATATGATCAAGAACCGGGCAATACAAGGAATAAGATCGTGGAAAAAGCTGTTGCTTTCTGTATGGCTGCTGCTTTCGCTTTATCCGTGGATGACTTTGACTGCCGCGACCGGTGCTGCGTTGAGCGGTTTTCATGACTGTTTTATGATGACCGGCACGCTTTTGCAGCAGGTCTTTGTCGTCTATCAGAAGTTTTTTCCTGTCATGGCCGCCGGCTGTTCGGCTTATTATCTTTCCCGAAAAAGAGACGGCTGTGTCGTGCTGAGCGCTGTTGTCGCCTATTTGACGCTGACTACGGTATTGAATGCGGATATCCTGAATGAGGCTTTCTATTATCTGAAATGGAAAGTAGACAGTGCCTGCATGTATATCGATAATCCGCTGACAGGGCTGTTCTGCGGTTATTGCGCAGCGAAACTGTATGACTCCTATTCAACGATACAATTGCCGCCGGTGCTTGGCTTTTTCTCCGGAAGAAGGGCTGTCCCGATCCTGTCATCTTTATGCATGATCGTCGTGTCGCCCTTTGTCTATCTGATCTTTTCTTTCCTTTTCCATTTCTGCAAAGAAACGGGAGATGCTTTATACAGTATGGGAACGCCCGGCATCAGCGCCGCCGCTTCTTTCGATGCCTTGCTTCTGCCCCTTGGCCTCAAAGGGCTGATCCCCTCCTTTTATATCCTGCCGGGAATGGATGCGGGATCGATGTTTCTCGGGCATGGCATGCTGCCGCTTTTTTTCGCATGGACGGCATATAAAAATAAAAAGAATCAAAAAGCATGCCGGTTTACGGCTGTCTGTGCTTTAAGTGCCCTGCTTACCGGAACAGATACACTGGCCGAATATCTGATGCTAATCAAAGCACCGCTGATCTGGGCCGGCTATTGTATCATGAAAGGTATCTTTACATTGCTGTTTTACAGTGTGCCGCTTCCTTCGATCCTGCTGGCTGCGGGCGTAACCGTGTGTTTGTTTGTCTATGGGTTTCGCCGTGCGGATTTTACTTTGGATGCGCTGTTTCCCAAAGAATTCGGACAAAGCGATGCGACATTGCTTCTGGAAGCGGCAGGCGGCATTGAAAATATTGCCGAACTTAGAAAAAGCCGTAACGGTTTTGTGCTTGTTTTGATCGATGAAGACTATGCGGACTGGGAAAAGATGGAAAAGACAGCCGGATTTCAGAAACGGGAAAATGAGGATGTTGCCTGGTTTGTCTTTCCGATGGAGCTGGGCGAAGTGGCCTACAGGACAATGCAGGAAATGTATCATAAAAACTTGTCATCAATGAAGCTGGAGGAATTAGAATGAGGAAAATAATCAAAGTATACAGCAATAATGTAGTTTCCGCCAGACAGGGGGAGCTTGAGATCATAGCGATCGGTGCCGGGGTAGGGTTCCATAAACATCCCGGTGATCCGGTAGAAGAGAGCAAGGTGGAAAAAATTTATACTTTTGAAACAAAGCAGCAGAAACAGCTCCATCAGCTCATGGAAGGTGTACCGATCCTGTATTTTCGTATTTCGGAGGCCATTGCGGCAAAGGCGATGGAAAAACTGAAGATCAGATTGAGCAGTCAGATCCTGATTTCGCTGAGCGATCATATCTGTTATGCGGTGGAACGAAAGAAAAAAGGAATCAGCATCCCCAATCTGATGCTCAATGAAATACAGGCTCTGTATCGGCAGGAATTTAAGATCGGCTTATGGGCGTTAAAGCTCATCGAAGTCAATACAGGAGTCGTGCTTGATCAAAACGAAGCCGGTTATATTGCCATGCATATTGTCAATGCAACCATCGGCGGCAGTGCGGAATATTCCCAGATCAGCCGCATCCTGCGTTTTATCAAAGACATTCAAAGAATCGTGGAGGATACATACGGGATCGAGATGGATGAAAAAAATCTGAATCATGCCCGCTTTGTCACACATCTGAAATTTCTGGGACAGCATATTTTTTCAAATACCAAAAACGACCCGAAGGACAAACTGAATGAACTGTATGTCTTTCTCAGCAAAAGAGATGACAGGATCAATGCCTGTATCGAAGCGATTGCCGAGATGGTAAGGGAGAAGTATCAATATGAACTGCAGGAAAACGAGAAGGTCTATCTGATGATCCATATCAGCAAGATGGTGGAATGATGGTGAAATTAAAAGATATCGGCCGTTCGCTTCAGCTTCCGGTTTCAATCTTTCCGTTGGCGGCCTTATTGAACGGTCTGGGCTATCTGATCGAAAGGATGGATTGGAGAGTCCTGAATGTGGCCGCTGTACTGCTGAAAAGTGTCGGAGCGATGATCCTGAATGAAATGCCTTTGATTTTTGCTGTTGGCATCGCTTATGGTCTGGGAAAAGAAAAGAAAGGAACCTATGCGGTCAACGCACTGTTTTGTTTTGTGATGGTAAAAGGAGTTTTGTCGTTTTCCTCTCCGCTCTCTTTTTTCATTGTCTCCGCTGCCCAGGCCAGGGAGGCTTTCGAACATATCAATAATCAGTTTATCGGCATTCTGGTCGGTGTGCTTTCCGTTGTCATGATGCAGTTCATAAAAAGACGGAAATTCGGGATGAACAGCAGCGGTGCACTTCTCTTTTGCGCGGCGGGCATGCTGGTTTTATCGCTGCTTCTTTATTTTGTATGGCCGTTTTGTTATGTCTTTTTGATCGAAGTGGGTGAATGGATCAGCGGCCTGGGGGCAGCCGGTGCGGGCGTTTACGGTTTCTTGAACCGTCTGTTGCTGCCAATCGGTATGCATCATACTCTGAATTCCGTTTTCTGGTTCGATGTTGTCGGCATCAATGACATCGGCAATTTCTGGTCGGGCAAAGGGATACTGGGGGTTACCGGCATGTATCAGGCAGGTTTTTATCCGATCATGATGGCCGGTGTTCCGGCCATGGCGCTTGCCATGTATCGAACTTCTTATACCAGTCAGAAAAGAACCTTAAGATCATTTTATCTTTCTTCGGCACTCGCTTCTCTTTTTACCGGGATCACGGAACCGCTGGAATTTTCCTTCATGTTCCAGGCGCCGCTGCTGTATCTGTTTCATTGTATCCTGACAGGTTTCAGTCTGTTTCTCTGTGCTTCGCTGCAGTGGATCGCCGGTTTCAGCTTCAGTGCCGGTGTGATCGATTATCTGCTGAGCCTGACGATGCCGCTGGCACACCATCCGCTGTCGCTGCTGCTGTTGTTCCCGCTCTTTTTTGTGCTGTATTATGTCTGCTTTACTTTTGCAATCCGCCGTTTTCATCTTCATCCTTACGACAGAGAAAAAGAAAGCGGGGAAGAGAAAGGAAGGATCTCGAATCGTGACATCAATGCAGTTGCCAGGGAGCTGCTGCAGGCGTGCGGCGGTGAAGCGAACATCATTCATGTAACCTGCTGCATCACGAGGATCCGCGTAGAGCTGAAGGATCCGCAGCGTTTCGATTTTCAGCAGCTGAAGGACAGCGGCGCGATCGAATATCAGATGTACGGAAATGAAGCGCAGATCGTTTACGGCGTACAGGCGGAGTACATTTATGATATTTTGCAAAATTACTGCCTGAGCTGAGGTGTCTGTGATATTTTTCGCTTTTTTGCGTTATAATAAACGAAGGAGGGGATATGATGCGTTCAAGGGGAATTGTTTTTACGATCGTGTCAGCAATGTTGTTTGGAATTACACCGGCATTTGCAAAACTGATTTATGCGGACGGCATCAATTCATCTACACTGGTGTTTTACCGTAATCTGTTTGCGATCCTGCCGCTGTTTCTTTTATGTCTGTCTCAGCATTGTTCGTTTCGAATCAATCTGCGGCAGGGATTTCATCTGGTCCTGACGGCGCTGATCGGACAGGCAGTCACGGCCGTGATGCTGTACAGCAGTTACAATTATATTCCGATTGCTACAGCAACCACGCTGCATTTCTTTTATCCGATCTTTATCACGCTGATCTGCATGATCCTGTTTCATGACCGTTTGTCCATGCCCAAGCTGATCGCTTTGATTTCAGCGACTTGCGGCGTCAGCTGCTTTGTGGAGGGAAGTGGGAGTGAAAGCCTGCGCGGGATCAGCCTGGCGCTTGCTTCCGCTTTGACTTTCGCCTATTATATGGTGGCCGTGGAGAAGAGCGGGCTGAACCGTCTTCATCCATTTGTCATTACGTTTTATTTTTCGATTGTCGTATCCGTGTCACTGTTTCTGTATAATGCATTTTTTCATCAGTTTCCGGATAGCGTCTCCGCATTGACATACGGCAAGATGGCTTTGTTTGCCTTTTTTACCTCGGTAGCGGCAATGGCATTGCTGCAGCTGGGCATTCGCTTTCTGGGAGCCGGCGATGCGGCCATCTTATGTATGTTCGAACCTTTGACATCGGTGGTCAGCGGCATTTTTCTTTTGAAAGAGGAGATGAGCCTGCTGAAGCTGTTTGGCTGTATCCTGATTCTCGGTGCGGTAACGTTCATGATCGTCATGAATCAAAGGGCAGGCCGAAAAAAAGAAGACCGGATCGGGTCCGGTTGTGGTGAGTGACAGATTATGTTACGATACCATTGCCTATGACGGGAGGAATCATTTATGAAAAAAGTGCGTTTTGAGAAATGGCAGCTGATCGTGCTGTCGGTATTCTATATCGTGTTCGGCATTATTTCGGCCGCGGTTCCAAGAGAACAGTTTCTGACGTTCTTTCATATTCTCGGTCTAATCATCATGCTGATCGGCGCTTTTTCGATCTTTATTTATTTCCTGCGCCGGGATTATCTGCAGGAGCATAATTTTCAAGTTACCTTCGGGGTTTTGTACATCATGGCGGGCATGATCGTCTGGATGAAGCCGGAACTGATCGTTTCCAATTATCCTTTTGTCTTTGCCGGCTGTGTGGTGATCGACAGTGCGATCCGGATGCAGTATGCAATGAATCTGTTTCGGATGAAAGATCAGGGCTGGCTGTGGGTATTGATCAGTGCGCTGCTGGCGGTCCTGCTTTCGGGCGTGATCCTAGTCGGGTCACTGGCGCTCGACTGGCAGAAAATTTTGCTGACCATCCTGTTGTGTCTGGACGGGGCAAGCAATCTGCTGACGCTGATCTATGGAAAAATCGCTTTGAAGCGCTATTACCGCAAGGGAGATGCGCAAGTGGCCGTGCAGGATGAAAACTAAAGCAGAGAGAAACAGGATGCAGTCCTGTTTTTTTTATGTACGTTCATCATATTGATCGATTGTCTGTTTGCAAAGCAGGTCAAAAGCATTATTTTTGACAAAAACACAGAAACGGCGTACAATCAGCATGTACCCCCCTATGGGGGGATAGGAGCGATGCAAATGGAACAGAAAAACAGAAAAGAAACGATCCGGCTGCTGCAGACAGCCAGAGGACAGATCGATGCTATTTTGCGCATGATGGAAGAAGGACGTTACTGTATAGATATCTCCAATCAGATCCTGGCTACACAGGCGCTGCTGAAGAAAGCCAATGCGCAGGTGCTGACCAACCATCTGCAGACATGTGTCAAAGACAGCATTGAAAATCATACGGATTATGAACAAAAACTGACGGAAATCGAAGAAGTCATTCGAAAACTGGTTCGTTAAAGGAGGAATGAAGCGTGAGAGAAACTTTTTCAATCAAAGGAATGCACTGTGCTTCCTGTGCGGCTGCGGTGGAAAAAATCTTAAAACGGCAGGAGCATGTCCTGGATGTACAGGTGAATCTGGTAAATGAGCAGGCGATCATCGATTCGGACCAGTACCTGCAGACAGATGTGCTTGCTGCGGCACTGGAAAAGGCCGGTTTTGCGATCGAGCGGATCCAGGAAGTCAAAGAAGAAACATTTCAGGTCACGGGCATGCACTGTGCTGCCTGTTCGGCGGCCGTGGAACGGATCTTGAAAAAACAGCCTTCTGTTGTGCAGGCACAGGTCAATCTGGTGAGCGAGCAGGTCGTGATCAGCTATCTGGGAGAAAGAAATATACAGGCATGGGAGGAAGCGCTTGGCAAGGGCGGCTTTCATCTGCAGGAGAAAAAAGAGAATGCATACAGGGAACTTTCTTTTCATATCGAAGGCATGCACTGTGCCAGCTGTTCGGCTGCCTGTGAGCGGATCCTTCGCAAGATGCAGGGAGTGAAGGAGGCATCGGTCAATCTTGTCAATGAACAGGCGCATGTGGTCTATGATCCTCATGTCGTAAAACAAAGCGAGCTGTTTGCGGCCATTGCCAAAGGCGGCTATCAGGCATCTTTGGAGAAGCATGAAGAGCAGCCGCAGAAAAAGGAAAACAACCATGCCATGATCCTTATGCTGGTGCTGGGCGCTCTCCTTTTATATATCGGCATGTCACATATGCTGCCGATTGAACTTCCTTTGCCGGATTTTATTCATTATGAAACACATCCGTTCGCTTTTGCGCTGAGCCAGCTGCTGCTGACAAGCGTGATCCTGATCTTGGGACGGGATTTTTATGTCCGCGGTATTCCGGCCTTGCTGCATGGCGTGCCGAATATGGATACGTTGGTATCGATCGGTACTTTGAGCGCTTATCTGTATTCCTTTTATTCTTTGTGTCAGATTGCGGCAGGCAATGTACATGCGGTGCATGAGCTTTACTTTGAGGGAGCCGGCGTGGTCGTTGCGCTGGTACGTTTCGGCAAGCATCTGGAGGCAAGGTCAAAACAAAAATCGATGGGGGCGATTTCCGCTTTATTAAAGCTTCGTCCGGATACGACGATACTGTATAAAGACGGCAAAGAGGTGGAAATCGGCATTGATGAAGTCTGTGTCAATGATTTGCTGGTGGTGCGTCCGGGGGATCAGATTCCGATCGATGCGTTCATCGTGGAAGGAAGTGCCAGCATTGATGAAAGCATGCTGAGCGGCGAGAGCATGCCGGTGCGGAAAAAGGCGCAGGATGAAGTGATCGGCGGCACGATCGATCTGGATGGGAAACTACTGATCCGCTGCAGCAAAGAGATGCACGACGCTGTCACGCATCATTGCCCTGGTGGAAGAGGCACAGGGAAAAAAGGCGCCGATTGCCCGGATCGCGGACCGGATCTCACTGGTGTTCGTGCCTGCTGTCATGAGCATTGCACTGATTGCCGGCATCCTCTGGTATATTGCCACAGGTGATGCGGCACTGGCCGTACAGATCTTTGTCAGTGTTCTGGTCATTGCCTGTCCGTGTGCATTGGGGCTGGCCACACCGACGGCGATCATGGTCGGCAGCGGCAAGGCGGCACAGCTGGGTATTTTTATGAAAAGCGGGGAAGCTTTGGAAAATGCCGGTGAAGTAGACACCGTGCTGTTCGATAAGACCGGAACGCTCACGGTAGGAAAACCGCAAGTGGTTGAAGTAGTGAGCGAAGATGTCAGAGCAGCGTTGGCTTATGCCGGCATGCTGGAACAGGGCAGCAAGCATCCGCTGGCTCACGCGATCCTGGAAAAATGTGCCCAGGAAGGCATTGTGCCAAAGAAGATCGCAGAGGTGGAGACATGCAGCGGTGCCGGGCTGCGGGCTGTATGGGACGGCAGGGAAATCGTTTTGGGAAATGAAAAGCTGATGGAACAAAGCGGCTGTGACCTTTCCGCGCTCAGGGAAACGATGAAATCCTATGCCCGATCCGGGAATACCGTCGTTGCGCTGGGCGTCGATCATGTGGTAACTGCAGTCTTTGTCATTGCGGATCAGCTGAAAGAAGACAGTAAGGAAGCTGTCCTGCAGTTGAAAAAAATGGGCATCGATCCGGTCATGGTGACCGGAGATCATCCGCTCAGCGCACAGGCCATAGCCAAAGCGGCCGGCATCGATCATGTGATTGCCCAAGTGCTTCCTCACGAAAAGGCGGATGTGGTCAGACAGTTTCAGAAAGAGCATAAGGTAGCCATGGTCGGAGACGGCATCAATGATGCGGTCGCTTTAACGCAAAGCGATGTCGGCATTGCCATCGGCAGCGGTAGTGACGTGGCCATCGAGAGTGCCGATGTCATTCTGGTGAAGGACAGTATCCTGGATGTCGTTACGGCCATCCGTCTGTCAAAAGCCGTGATCCGCAACATTCATCAGAATCTGTTCTGGGCGTTTTTCTATAATACGGTCGGCATTCCGGTCGCCGCAGGTGTTCTGTACGCATTTGGAGGTCCGCTGCTTTCTCCGGTTTTTGCCGGTGCGGCAATGGCTTTCTCCAGTGTCTGCGTCGTCAGCAATGCGCTTCGTCTGCGTCGGTTCAGATCATAAAAAAGGTATGCATCCTTGTTGATGCATACCTTTTTACATGCTGTTGAGCTGTTTCATGACAGCAGCCAGTCTTATTCTTCGTACATCCTCCCGGGGAACGACTTGATCCTGCAGAAAACGTGCCAGGATATCCGCATCTTTTAGTATTTCGCAAAACGGATCATGATAATGCGCCTTATCGGAGTGGCGGGCAATCGCTGTTTTGATCTGTTCGATCTCCTTGGGGACAAAGCCGGCCTGCTGCAGATAGTTCACGGCGATTTCGGCACTTTTGGCGGCATGGGTACGGTGAGCGCTGTTATATACGTAAATCGAAAGATCGTGCAGCAAAGCGGCACTGGCGCACAGTTCCTGATCTTCTTTGCGCCGGCAGGCAAGCAAAACCGCAGCGTCGACGACGCTCATCGTATGCGTGAGGGCTTCTTCCCGCAGTGCCTCCAGTCTGACAGCACACAGCTGCGGCAGGACCATGGAGCGAAGCTTATGATAACGTTGCATCTTCCTACCTCCTTTATCAGTATTGTAACACGGCACAGAAAAAGGCAACAAAAAAACAGTACACGCCGTGTACTGTTTTTTGATCTTTTGGATTAAGCTACGACTGTTACGTTTGCAGCCTGCTGTCCGCGGTCACCTTCAACGATCTCGAATGTTACCGTCTGACCTTCCTCCAGAGAACGGAAACCGTCTGCCTGAATAGAAGAATAATGAACGAATACGTCTTTTCCTTCATCTGTTGTGATGAATCCATATCCTTTTTCAGCATTGAACCATTTTACTTTACCTGTGCACATAATCATACCTCCTTGCGTTGTGAAATAAGTAATAATAAATAAAAAATCCATGTGCCGCCAACAGAAATCAAACATTCAATTCAACTCGCTATAATGATTTCTGGATCTAACACATGAAATTATACTTAAAGTTGCTTATGTTCAGTTCCTATCATAACGAAACAAAAGTGAATTGTCAATCAAATTATCACAAATTTATGAAAGCTTTGATCATAAAATGAAAAGGCTATCAAACAATCATGAACTTTTCTTTTCGATTTCATTGAATTAGAGTATAATAAGACATAGATAAGCCCAAAGGCTGGGAGGTTTTGTATATGGTCATTAAGGATGAGATGCTTCGCGAGGTGATCGCCCGTACGCTGCGCATCACGCCGCAGGAAATTACGGAAGAAAAGATGCTGGAGCTTCGCAGCTTGTCAGTACGATATGCCGGAGTAACCACTCTGGAAGGTTTGGAGTATGCCGAGAATCTGGAGTCACTGGATCTTTGCGGCAATAATATCGAAATTCTGGATCCGATTCGCGATCTGCGCAATATTGAACGTTTGAATGTATCGAAAAACCGTCTGCGTGATCTGCAGGCGCTGCATGGTTTCCGACAGCTTAAAAAGCTGGATATTTCACGCAATAATCTGTATACGATGGATATTTCCGCCGTTGCCGGAATGATCGATCTGGAGGAGCTGAATCTGGAACGAAGCAAGGTCGACAACATTATTTATCTTGAAAACACAAAGAAGCTCCGTGTGCTGTATATCGGCATTGAAAACGGTCCGTTCCCTGTCAGTATCCTGGGAACATTGAAAAATCTGAAAGAGCTGCATATGAATAAGATGTGGCTGTATAACATCGATGATCTGACTTACCTGAAAAGCGTCGAAGTGCTGGATCTTTCCACAAACCTGTTTTCGGATCTGTCCCCGCTGACATCCATGGAAAACCTGCGCTCACTGGATGTATCCAACTGTCCGTATCTGAAGGATTATTCGCTGCTGTGCGACATGAAAAACCTGGAGGTACTGAATCTTTCCTATAATCAGCCATCCAGCTTTGAATTTTTAAGAAGTCTCCCTTCTTTGAAGGAACTGCGCATGGTACAGACCGGCATTCACGATGTGAGCGTGCTCAGTGAACTCAGGGAACTGCGCAAGCTGGACCTGTCGGAAAACAAGCTTGAAAACTGCGGCTCGCTGACGCATCTTGATAATCTGATCTTTTTCAAAGGCAGTCACTGTCAGCTGCGCAATGTCGATTTCCTGATTCATTCCAAGAATCTCGTCGAGCTGAATCTGTATACGAATCTGATCGAAAACATTGATATCCTGTGCGAATGCAACAAGATCACGGTATTGAATGTAGGCAACAACTCGATCAAGGACATTACGTGTCTCAAAGACATGAAGCAGCTGGAGATCCTCGGCCTGGAAAACAACAATGTATCGGATATTTCACCGCTGGCCGAGCTGAAAGATCTGTGCAAGATCGATCTGTACAATAATGTCATTACAGATCTGGCGCCGCTGGCCAATCTGACCTATCTTTCTTATCTGCGCCTGGATCACAATGCCATCGTTGATCTGGAACCGCTGTCTTCGCTGCAGTATCTTCGTTCATTGACGCTGAAGGCCAACTATATCACCGATGTTTCGCCGCTGAAGAATCTGCCGCTGTTGCAGGAACTGCGGTTGGACGACAATCCGATCGAGGATACCAGTGTGCTGGAAGAAATGGAATTTTACGATCGTTTCTCGATGAAATAATAAAAAGCGGACACATCGTGCATGTTGTCCGCTTTCATTTGCGAGAAAAGATCACGAAAATCAATAAGTTCAATAAGACAAAAAGTTCACAAACGCAGGGAACTATGTTATACTTTGTTTGGTGATAAATAATGGTACAGAAAAGTGTTCCGAAGGCTACGCTGCAGCGCTATCCGGTTTATCTGAAAGCATTGCGCAAGCTGAAACGAAATGGAATTGAACGCATTATGTCAAAAGAGCTTGCCAGCGTGGTCAATATCGAACCGACCACGATCCGCCGTGATTTTTCTTTTCTCGGCAATCTGGGGAAACAGGGCTATGGCTATGATGTCAATTTGCTGATCGATACGTTCAATCAGCAGCTGGGAATGGATTTTGACGAAAAGATCATTCTGGTAGGTGCCGGAAACATGGGCCGGGCATTGATGAAATATAACCGCTGGGATTATGTGGTGGGTGAGATTACCTGTGCATTTGATATCGATCCTTCCCGCCGCGGAGAAACGTTCGGCGTTCCGGTTTATGCGATGGATGAGCTGGAGGAAAAGATGCCGGAGGGCTGCCGTATTGCCATTCTGGCAATATCGATGAATATTCAGGCAACAGTTGACCGTTTGATTGCCTGCGGGATCACCGGGCTGGTGGATTTTACGCATGAGCACATTCAGGTTCCGAAAGGGGTTGTCTTGAAGACCGTGGATGTGGTATCATCTATTCAGGAGCTTGTTTTCGAGACAAACTCATTGAATATTAAACGTTGAAGCAGAACATGGCGGTGATGGGTCAGACAAGCGATCCTGTGGCGGTGGAAGACAGGAAAGATCACAGACTGCGGCATGAACAGCTGCGGAGTTGGACCGGAGAAATCATAGTAGACGGTCCCGTGGGTGAGCGTTAATCATGAAAGATGCACATGCATGACATGTGAATCAGGATGGCACCGCGTATGCTTGACTTACGTTCCTGGCAACAGGGACGTTTTTTTATGATGAAGGAGGAAAAATGATGTTTGAGTTTATGACGATCCGCGAACTGTTTGAAATCGTATTGAGCGGTTCTCATGTGGAGATTGATTCCGTTGAGTATGTACAGCTGCAGGGATGGATCCGTACGAATCGTTCCAGCGGCAAGATCGGCTTTATCGAGCTGAATGACGGAACATACTTTCGCAATGCGCAGCTGGTCTACAGCTCAGAGCTGAAAGATTTCGACAAAGTGGAAAAATACACGACAGGAACGGCCATTACCGTAACCGGTAAATTTGTTTATACGCCGCAGGGCAGACAGCCTTTCGAGATCCAGGTCAAGGAAGTAGAGCTGGAAGGCGAATGCGCGCATGATTACCCGCTGCAGAAAAAACGTCACAGCTTCGAGTTCATGCGTGAGATCCCGCATCTGCGTCCGCGTGCGAACAGTTTTTATGCTATTTTCCGCCTGCGTTCTGTATTGTCCATGGCGATTCATGAGTTTTTCCAGAATCAGGGGTTTGTTTATGTCCATACGCCGGTCATCACCGGCAATGATGCCGAAGGTGCCGGTGAAACCTTTACGGTAACGACCCGCGAGGATACAAATTACGAAGAGGACTTCTTCGGCAAGCATGCTTCTTTGACCGTATCCGGTCAGCTGCATGTCGAGGCGTTTGCCATGGCTTTTCGCGATGTATATACATTCGGTCCGACCTTCCGTGCCGAAAACTCCAATACGACACGTCATGCTTCCGAGTTCTGGATGATCGAACCGGAGATCGCTTTTGCGGATCTGGAAGACAATATGGATCTGATCGAAGACATGGTGAAATACTGCATCAATTACTGTCTGGAAAATGCACCGGAAGAAATGAAGTTCTTTGAAAAGATGATCGACAAAGACTGCATCAACCGTATCCGCAAAGTCGCAGACAGCGAATTTAAACGTATGACTTACAGCGAAGCGATCGAACTGCTGAAAAAAGCCGATGTGAAGTTCGAAAACAACAAGATCGAATGGGGCATGGACCTGCAGAGCGAACATGAGCGCTATCTGTGTGAAAAAGTGGTCAACGGACCGGTCTTCTTGATCGATTATCCAAAAGACATCAAGGCCTTCTATATGCGCCTCAACGATGACAACAAGACAGTTGCGGCATGCGATCTGCTTGTGCCGGGCGTCGGTGAGCTGGTCGGCGGAAGCCAGCGTGAAGAACGTTATGATGTGTTGGAGGCACGCATGAAGGAAATGGGCATGGAAACAGAGTCACTGCAGTGGTATATGGATCTGCGCCGCTTCGGCGGATGCAAGCATGCCGGCTTCGGTCTGGGCTTTGACCGCATGCTGATGTACCTCAGCGGCATGCAGAACATCCGTGATGTGGAACCATTCCCGCGCACGCCGAAAAACCTTGTATTTTAAGAAATGAAGAAACAGCGGATGTTCCGCTGTTTTCTTATGATTTCCTCGTTCTCCATACATTGTATTTTTCACTTTTTCTGATATACTTATTATGCATTAATTTTGCTTTACAACAGGCCTGAAAGGAGGATGCCTATGCGTTATGAACCGCGCCAGCGTCAATTGCGCCTGACATGGAAAGTCGTGGTCTTTTTATGTTTTCTGGCAGTGGCGATGGGCACTCTGATTTATCATCTGTTGCAGACACAGGAAGTCTACGGTGCTTTTCATGCCTGCGGATTCAGCAGCGAGGAAATGCGCAGTCTTGAAAAACAGTCATCCGAGGTAATCGAACTGGAAGACTATCTGTTCTACGGGGAGAGCCTTGCTTTATATATGGATCCTTATGACGGGGAAGAAGACGGTATCTATGGCAAAACGATGGAACTTGTGAACATCTGCAGCGGAAAGCAGTATAATTTTACGATCGGCAATACGGCGGATCGTCAGATCTATCTGCCTGATCTTGAAGACGGGACATATGAAATATATCTGATCGACAGTTTTAAACGCAAACGGGTCGTATTTGCGTCTGCGCTTGAAAGCGATGCTTTCCAGACCATGCGGCGCAACGGCAAGGTCAAAGAGGCGGTATTGACAGCGGACCAGAATGTCTTGAACGAATACGGGGGCTCTTTAGACAAGCATTACGCTTTCTTGACGGTGAAGACCGTGACGCCTTCTGTTAAGAAGGCCGATGTGGTGCTGGATCCTTACGGCTACTATACGACGATCTGGGGAGGCGTGGATACGGTCGGCTCCAGCGGCAACGGCATCGTGGAAACAAAAGAAGCCTATGAAGTTGCACTGGAGATGAAGGAACAGCTGGAAAGCTACGGGCTGACGGTCGTGCTGACCCGCGGCGAAGAGGAAGTCGTGGAGTACTACGGAGAAAACTGCAGAGCTTCCAAAGGATACCAGACAAATGCCAATTATCTGATTGCCATCGGCTTTTCCAGCGGTGAAGGCCATGAAGGCATTGAAACATATCATGGCGTGCAGTCATCGACACATCTGACCAATGACATCATGTATTATCTGCTGAAAAATTATAACATTGAAGGTTCGTCGACCTATACTTCGCAAACAAATGTAAAAGGGATCTTTTCTTCTTATACGACACAGGGCGATGACGGGCGCAGCGTCTATGACGGCATGCCGGTCTTCCGGGAAAGCGGAGGCAAGGCAACACTGACCGGTCAGATGAATGCCCAGAGCAAGGCCAATCAGATGTATGCGGATGTTCCCGGCATGCAGGCGATCGAATTTGACCTTGCCTGTGTCAGTGACAAAGAAGATGTATCTTATTATGAAAAAAACAAAGAGACGATCATTCGCGGCATTGTGGAAGGCTTTGTGAAAACGCTGGAAGCAGACGGCGGCAAATGATGAAGAAAAAGGAGGGAGATGTCTGTGAAATATCAGATCAGCAAAGGATCGAAAGCGTATGGTGCCACTGTCATCTTCCGCGATATTCAATTTGAAATACGTAACAATGAAAAAATTGCAGTGGTCGGCCGCAACGGATGCGGCAAAACGACACTGCTTCGTATCATGGCGGAAGAGGAATCGCTGGACAGCGGAACGATTCACAGAGAAAACGGAACGAGGATCGGCTATCTGGCACAGAGTGTATTTCAAAATGAGCAGGCGAGCGTGAAGGCTGAACTGGAATCAGCCTTTTCCTATGTAAAAGAGCTGGAAAAACAGCTGGAAAGTGCCGCTGCCTTGCTGGAAACCAATCCCGATGAGAAAAATCTGGATCTGTATGCAAAAGTGCAGCAGCAGTTTGAAGAAGCGGGAGGTTACAGCTGGGAGAGCGAAATGATGAATGTCGTAACGCGTTTCGGCTTTACCCAGGAGGACTTGCAGCGCCGTGTGAATGAATTCAGCGGCGGGCAGCGTACCCGTCTGGCCTTCGTCAAGCTGCTGTTGTCCAAGCCGGATATCCTGCTGCTGGATGAGCCGACCAACCATCTGGACATCGAAACGATCGAATGGCTGGAAGGCTATATCAGCCGCTATCCGAAAGCGGTCGTCGTCGTTTCCCATGACCGTACGTTCCTGGATCATGTATGTGATGTCGTTTATGAGATCGAGTATGATGTCATGCGCCGTTACCCGGGAAATTATACGCACTATGTGGAGACGAAGAAACAGGATCTGGAAATTCAGAAAAGCGCCTATGCTCGCCAGCAGAAAGAAATTGCCCGTATGGAGGAACTGATCGAAAAATTCCGTTATAAGAAAAATAAGGCGGCATTTGCGCAGTCGAAGATCAAATATCTCGAGCGCATGGATAAGATCGACAATCCGACAAGCGACGATGCGACGTTCCGTGCCAAGTTTCATACCGCCCGCCGAGGCGGTCAGCGGGTGCTGGAAACATCCGGGCTGAAGATCGGTTATGATCATGTGCTGTGCGAAATCGACCTGCAGGTCATGCAGGGACAGCGGGTGGCGGTCATCGGTCCCAACGGACATGGCAAATCGACCTTTATGAAGACATTGATGGGACAGGTCGCGCCGCTGGGCGGTTCTTTCCTTTTGGGACATCAGATCGATGTCGGTTATTTCGATCAGGACCTGGCTCAGTTTGATTCTTCGAAAACGGTCCTCGAGGAAGTCTGGGATACGTATCCGGATCTGGACCGTACTTCGGTACGGACCGCCCTGGGAAGCTTTCTGTTTACGCAGGAGGAAGTGTTCAAGACCATCGACTGTCTCTCCGGCGGTGAAAAAGTGCGTCTTTCATTAGTCAAGCTGATGCTGGCACAGCCTAATTTCCTAATGCTGGATGAGCCGACGAATCATCTGGATCTGCTGGGCAAAGAAGCACTGGAGGAATCGCTGGAAAACTATGAGGGAACCATGCTGTTTGTTTCGCATGACCGTTACTTCATTGCCAAGCTGGCAACGGCCATTCTTGAGATCAAGGACGGGAAAGCAGTGTACTATCCGCTGACCTATGATGAATATCTGCATCGAAACGATGCACCGCCGGCGGTGGCGAAGAAACCGGAAACAGAGACGAAGAAAAGCTATAAGCGCAACTTTAATTATGCGAAAGCAGTCAAACAGCTGGAGGAACAGATCGAGGCGAAGGAGCAGGAACTGGAAGATCTGCGCGCGCTTCGCTTTGAACCGGAATATTATCATGATTTTATGAAGATGAATGAACTGGATGAAAAAATCGACAAGGTCCATGTTGAAATCGATCATCTCATGGCGACATGGGAAGAATACAGCGAACATCTCGAATAACGAAAAAAACTTTCTTTTACGATGTAAAGGAAAGTTTTTTTGTCTGTTCCTGTCCTGTCTGCGCATACTTGCAGATGGTGATGTTATGAAACAACTGAATGAACAGCTGGAATCGTATCTGGCATTCGGATCCAGCTTCGATCTGGTCTGTCGAAGGCTGCTCGTCCAAGACCGGCAGTATTCGTTTTATTTTGTCGACGGCTTTGTCAAGGATGAGATCATGGAACGGCTCATGACGTTTTTGTTAAAGCGTGATTTTGACCCGGACGCCTCGTTGGAAAAACAGCTGCAGACGCTCATTCCCTATGTGGAGGCGGAAGTGTGCAGAGATGTGCACAAGGCCGCGCTGGCCGTGCTCAGCGGTGTGAGCGTCTTGTATCCGCAGGATGCGGACGGCTTTTTATGCATCGATGTGCGGACGTATCCGACCCGTTCGATGAGTGAACCGGAGGATGACCGTGTATTGCGCGGAGCCAGGGACGGTTTTGTGGAAACCCTGATCTTTAACACGGCCCTGATCCGGCGGCGGATCCGCGATCCGCGGCTGCGCATGGAACATTTTGCGATCGGCGACATGCGCGATGATGTCGTCTTGTGCACGATCGAAGGTGTCTGCAGCGCAAAGCTGCATGAAGAGCTTGCCTGTCGGCTGCGCGGCCTTGATGTGCATGCGCTGACCATGGGACAGGAAAGCCTGGCCGAGGCTTTGCTGCAGCGGCACTGGTGGCAGCTGTTTCCCATGGTGCGCTACAGCGAACGCCCGGATGTTGCCTGCGCGCACCTGCAGGAAGGGGGAGCCGTGATCATCGTGGACAATTCCCCTTCGGTCCTGCTGCTGCCCCTTTCCCTGTTTGATTTTGTACAGGAAGCCCAGGATTATTATTTTCCGCCGCTGGTGGGAACCTATCTTCGCTTTGTGCGTATCCTTGTTTTTGTCATGGCGCAGTTTCTCACGCCGCTGTGGTTCTGGTTCAGCCTCAACCCGCAGCTGATGCCTTCGTTTTTCCGCTTTGCGCTGATACAGGGAGAAAGCAATCTGGGCATCTTCTGGCAGCTGATGGTACTGGAGCTTGGCATTGATGCCATCAAACTGGCTTCGTTGAACACGCCCAGCTCGCTCAGCGGTTCCTTCAGCATCGTCGGTGCCCTGATCCTGGGAGATTATGCCGTATCGGCCGGCTGGTTCGATCCGGAGATCCTGTTGTATATGGCATTTGTCGCATTGGCGAATTTTACACAGCCCAGCTATGAACTGGGATATGCGATCAAACTGTATCGGATGTTCATGCTGATCTGTATCGCTCTTTTGCCATTTTACGGTTTATGGATCGCTTTGGCGCTGCTGCTGTTCGTGCTGTTCAGCGGACGTAGCAGGATCAATGAGAAATACCTTTACCCGCTGTATCCTTTCGATCTTAGGGCCTTGTCCCGCGTGCTCTTTCGTCATTCCATCCGGAAAACCGCTTTCGGCAGCGGACACAAGGAAAAAAACTGCCGTTAGCGTATATAAAGCAGCGAGGAGGAATAAAGATGAAAGCAACGCTGCAGCAGCTGGAACAGAAAATGAAACAATATGAGAGGCAGTATCAACAGGGAAAGAAGCGACAGTGGAACAGTTTTGAACAGTGTGTGGCCGGCGAACAAAGATTCAACCGCATCGAAGAAGCGCTGGCCAGATGCACGCTTGAAAATGAAGTGATGATCCGCATGGTCTATTTTGAGCACAGGACGCTGCATCCGCTGAGCGTGAAAGAACAGAACAGACGCAAAAAAGAAGGGCTGAAACAATTCTTTGATTGCTTATATCAATGAAAAATGTTATCATAAATGACAGAGAAGTATGTAAGCGATTTACTGCTTTATCTGTATGCGAGGCATATCAAAGATATATCTGATGAGGAGGATTTAGTATGTTAAAGGGTATTGCGGCATCTGCCGGCATTTCAATCGCAAAAGCTTATAAGCTGGAGTCTCCGAAAGTTGAAATCGTAAAAAAAGAAGGGGATCCTGCAGCTGAAGTTGAAAAGTTCAATGCGGCATTGGAAAAAACAAAAAAAGACATCGAAGGGGTAAAAGAACGTGCGGCAAAGCGTCTGTCAGAAGAAGAACTGGCTGTATTTGATGCACATCTGATGATGGCCGGTGACCCTGAGTTTGCCGGACAGATCGTTGCGATGATCGAAAACGATAAAGTAAACGCAGAGTATGCTGCGGATACAGTAGCTACACAGATGATCACGATGTTCGAATCAATGGACAATGATTATTTCCGCGAAAGAGCAGCAGACATCAAAGATGTTACGTTCCGTTTGAAATGCAACCTGCTGGGACTGACTATTCCGGATCTGACAGCAATCAGTGAAGATTCCATCATTGTTGCCTATGACCTGACACCTTCTGATACAGCACAGCTCAATGAATATGTAAAAGGATTTGCAACATCGATCGGCGGTAAGACAAGCCACTCTGCAATCATGGCCAACTCACTGGAAATTCCGGCAGTTGTCGGCTGCGGAGATATCCTTTCTGCCGTTAACCAGGGCGATACGCTGGTACTGGATGCAGTGGAAGGTAATGTAATCATCAATCCTGATGAAGCAGTAATCAAAGAATATGAAGCAAAGGCAAAAGCATTTGCCGAAGAAAAAGAAGCATTGAAGGTTCTGGTCAATGCAAAATCCGTTACGACAGACGGTCATGAAGTGGAACTTGCCGGAAACATCGGCGGTTTCAAAGATGTAGAAGGCGTACTGAAAAACGGCGGTGAAGGCGTTGGTCTGTTCCGTACAGAATTCCTTTACATGGATTCTGATCACTTCCCGACAGAAGATGAGCAGTTTGAAGCTTACAAGGCTGTTCTGGAAGGTATGGGCGGAAAGAAAGTCGTTGTCCGTACACTGGATATCGGCGGTGACAAGAAGCTGAAATATTTCACATTCCCTGAAGAAATGAACCCGTTCTTAGGTTATCGTGCCATCCGTCTGTGCCTGGATCGTACAGACATCTTCCGTACACAGCTGCGTGCGCTGATCCGTGCGTCTGTTTACGGTAAACTGTGCATCATGTTCCCGATGATCGCAACGATCAAAGAATTCTGTGATGCAAAGGCAATTTACGAAGAAGAAAAAGCAAACCTGATCGCTGAAGGCGTTGCGGTTGCTGATAATATCGAAGTAGGTATGATGGTCGAAATTCCTGCTGCAGCTGTGCTGGCAGATCAGTTCGCAAAATATGCAGACTTCTTCTCTATCGGTACAAACGACTTGATCCAGTACTCAATGGCAGCTGACCGTATGAGCGAAAACGTTTCTTACCTGTATCAGCCATACAACCCGTCTGTTCTGCGTCTGATCAAGATGACGATCGAAGGTGCGCATAAGGAAGGCAAATGGGCTGGTATGTGCGGTGCCATGGCCGGTGAAGAATATGCAGCTCCGATCCTGCTGGGTCTGGGACTGGATGAATTCTCAATGTCTGCAACACAGATCCTGAAAGCACGTAAGATCATCAACGGTCTGAGCAAGAAGGAAATGGAAGAAGTTGCGGCAGAAGCTGTAAACAAACAGACAGCGGATGAAGTACTCGAATTTGTAAAATCCAAGCTGGCTAAATAAATGAACCTGAAAACAGTCTGACAGACTGTTTTCTTTTTTGCCGAAAAACCGACCGGTTTTGCCATCAGGCGTGCAGGATAAAAAAAGTATGCTATAGTATAGGTGTCAAAAGAAAGAGCTTATAACACAACCCTCAAGGCTGCTTCGCTAAAGAACAATAAAAGAAAAACTGTCAGGAAGACAGGGAAGCAGAAGAGGCGTTGTCAAAAGTCAATATCGTGAAGGAGAATAGGAGAGGAAAGAAATTCATCTGGGATCATAGTACAGGATGATGAAGGAGATTCCCTCATATTTGAAATCAGAGACGGTATTGATGTCAAAGGCGAAGGAAATGAACGAAACTGATCCGTTGGTGAAAGATACAGGAGGTCAGGAAGTTCAAAGCAAGGTACTTCAAATTTGGCGTTATAGAGAAAAAGGGATGCAAAAAGCATCTCTTTTTCTGTTTCTGCCCTTTGTTTTGCTTTATAATGATAAATAAGAAGTGAGGGATCAATATGAATCAACTGGATTATCACTGCGGCGTGATCGACGCATTTAATGAGATGATTGCCTGCGGCGTGAAAAAAATGGCACTGTCCCATCCGTTTGACAGTTCGGAAGAACGAAGAGAAATACTTCCCTTTGTGGAAAGCATCTGCGAGAAATATCATACGATGTACTATCTGGAAGACCGTCTGCTGACCACTGACTTGTTCAATGCTTCCTCCCATCGCGGAAAATGGATGATCCTGTTCTACCAGGATGAAGAGGTACTCAAAGAATATTTGACATTGAAACAGGTAAAGGCGGAATCTTTGCGGCGCAGGGAGTATGCGACTGTTCGTACTGCCATTGCCTATCGATTTGGCGCACTGCTGTCCTATCCGCAGGAGCACATTCAGAAGATGATCGAGGATAACAGGGAGAAGGAATGAAACTGACAGAAAAACAGATGCAGGTCTGGCTGGACGGCGAAAAGACGAAAGCCGTGCAGGGGGAAAGCATTGAAACGCTTTTGATCCGCTGCGGAAAAAGAGAAGCGTGTCTGGCAGTGCTCTGCGCAGGGGAGCTGCTCGATCTGCGCACGCCTCTGCAGGAAGGGATGCGGCTTCATCTTGTATGCAGAGGCAGCGAGATCGCCAGACAGATGAAGGAAAAAACATTGTGTTTTCTGATGGTCGCTGCCGTGAAAAAACTGTATCCGCAGCTGCAGGTGCGCATTGAACATGGTATTGACAACGGCATTTACTGCGAATTTGACCCAAAAGGACTTTCGCCGCAGCAGATCGATGCCTTGAGAGATGAAATGCGCAGGATGATCGCACAGGCCCTGCCGATCGGCAGACGATATGTAAAAAAAGAAGAGGCCGTGCGCTATTTTAAAGAACTGCACATGGAGGACAAAGCGGAAAATATCGCGCACCGCCGGGAAGCGCTTTGTCCGATCGATACGCTGGACACTGTGGATGATTACTTTTACGGACATTTATGCCTGAATACGGCAGACCTGGAAAACGTATATGTGTATCCGATGAAACAGGGATGCTGGATCGGCTTTCATCCTGATCCCAGACAGCAGGAAAAACTGTATCAGGTCTATGACAGCTACGAACGGTGGGGCAAGATGCTTTCCGTTGCCAATGTGCCTCAGCTGAATCAGTATGCCCTGCATAACGGCATCGACGAGCTGATCCTGATGAGCGAAGCCAAGATCGAACGCGAGCTCGTGGAACTGGCCGACCGGATCGCCTCACAGCAGCCGTTTCGCCGTTTTGTGCTGATCAGCGGACCGAGCTCTGCGGGAAAGACAACTTTTTCACATCGTCTGCGGACACATCTGCGCGTGCTTGGCTATGTGCCGCATACGATCGCCATGGATGATTTTTTCCGCAACCGAAGCGAGTATCGGCTGCTGGAGGACGGTACACCGGATTTCGAAAGCATTGATGCTTTGGATCTGGAACTGCTGGAACGTACGATCCACGGCCTGCTTGAAGGAAAAGAAATGCGTATGCCGTATTTTGATTTTCAAAACGGTGTCCGCCGCTGGCGCAGAGAAACCATGAGGATAGGAACAAATGACATTTTGATCATGGAAGGGATCCACGGCCTGAATCCGAAAGTGGTCGAAGGCTTTGCGGTTGATGAGGTGTTTCGCATCTATGTGAATGCATTGACGCATCTGAATCTGGATGCACACACCCGCATCCCGACTTCCGACTACCGCCTTATCCGCCGCATGGTGCGTGACTATCAGTTCCGCGGCTATAGCGCGGCACAGACGCTGCGTGCCTGGAAACATGTGCGGGAGGGAGAAGATCATAATATTTATCCGTATCAGGAGGAGGCGGACGTATTGTTCAATACGTCCATGGTCTATGAGATGCTGATCCTCAAACGGATTGCCAAAGGACTGCTGGAGGAAATTAAGGGAGAGGATGAGATCTATGCGGAGGCGAAACGCCTGTTGTCGCTGCTGCAGTATTTTGATGAAGCGGACAGCACTCATATCCCAAGCCATTCCATCTTGGCGGAATTTGTCGGCAACAGTGTATTTTTCGATAAATAAAAGGATGCATCATGCATCCTTGTTTTTTCGATACTGCCACAGGGCAAAGAAGTAAGCGACCGTGAACAGGCAGAGACAGTAAATGACCAGCTGTACCTGAGAGGGCGGATAAACGGAAAACAGCGTGTAGGAACCGTAAAGAAAAAACAAAACGGCACTGAGCAGCTGCAGGGTCGATGTCCTGACATGACGAAACAGGGCTTTTCCGATGAGCACGGCGATGGTGTTGGAACAGATCAGTCCCAGTGCGGAACCGGCCCACACGGCAGTCAGTTCATTGCTTTGGGCGGCCAAGGCAACAGCCGCAATCTGTGTTTTGTCACCCAGCTCCGCAATAAAAAAGGCAGCGGCGACCGAAAGCCACGGAAAAGGCAGCCGGCGCTGTTTTTGCGGTTCATTGTTTTGCATCTTCAGCGAATGAAAGCCAAAGAGCAGAAACAAAAGAGAGGCCGTGATGCGGATCGCGGACAGCGGCACACAGGCGTGGAGCCATCCGGCAGCCGCGATGGAAAGCAGCGAAAGAAGACAGGCGGAGATGCTCATGCCGGCAAACAGAGAGCGAAAGGAATATGTCTGCGATAAGGCAAGCATCAGAAACTGTGTCTTGTCGGCAATTTCAGCGAGAAAGACAAGAAGAAACGAAGTCAACAACATGTTATCACCTGTATCCATTGTATGAAGACGATGTCCGTGATATGAAAAAAGCCGCAGCAGCGGCTTTATTTGCGGCAGATATAAACAGCGTTTTCGTTATCCAGTGCCTTGACCTTGACCTCGATCTTCTCGTGCAGGGCACTTGGAATGTTCTTGCCGATATAATCGGCACGGATCGGCAGCTCACGATGACCGCGATCCACCAGGACCGCAAGCTGGATTTCCTTTGCCCGGCCGAAGCTGGTGATCGCATCCATTGCGGCACGAATCGTACGGCCCTTGAACAGCACATCATCCACCAGGATGACTTTGCGTTCCTGGACCGGAATGCAGTCTGTCGTACTGTGTTCCATGCGTTTATGATCGTCGCGCCAGTGACGGATGTCCAGTTCATAAGTCGGTACACGAACGCCTTCGAAACGCTCGATCAATTCCGCCAGGGCGTTGGCCAGATGGATCCCCCGTGTCAGGATGCCGACCAGAATAATGTTGTCGACTCCTTTGTTTTTTTCTATGATTTCATGCGTGATCCGCTTCAGTGAGCGCTGAATCGCCAGTTCATCCATGATCAGTTTCTTTTCCACATATATCACCGTTTTTAGTATAACGTTTTTTTTTGAAAATCGCAATTTTCACAGGATAAAAAGCATGTATTTTGACATTCGCGGGCAAAGTGTCAGGGCAGTTTGCCAATTCTGTTTCGTTTTGTTATAGTAGAGAGCGAGGTGAATGAGATGACACAGTATTCAGACGAAGATCTGTTGAATGCGGCAGCGGGCTTATACGGCATCGTGCATGTCCGGCAGCTGACCGATATCCTGCGCCGCTACGGCGGCAGTCAACGGACCCGCCGCCAGCTGGCGGATGGACTGGCAGAGGGTGTGCCGCCGCATTGCGCGTGGAAAGACGGTTTTCTGTACTGCAGCGATATTGACAAAACATGGGAGCAGTGGGAAGAAATCATTGCCCGCTCTAATCACAAGGCGTATTATTACCCGGAGGCGGAAGCCTTTTTGGCGTATCGGGATCATCATTATATTGAGCACAATGCGTCATGGCAGAAACTGCTTGCCTTCATTGAGGCACAAAATGATCAAATACAGGGAGCTAAACTACTGGATGAGACGGCGCTGGATCTGCGCCAGGGCAAGTCGCCTCAGCAGGCGATGGTGCATCTGCTGAATGCGCATCTGTCGTTCAAGGAAGAACAGTTCAAAACTTTCGGTTCACTGTTCCTGTGCTTTTATAATGATATTCGGCTCTATATGAATCACGGCTATACGCCGGAGGAGCTGAAGACACAGCATTTCAATAAAAAGAAATCCTGAAGCACTACAGGATTTCTTTTTATGTGTGCCGGGCATGGCACGAATTCAGTTGGAGATAAACCAACCACAGG
>OLRK01000852.1_pt1 | contig 30640 bp, 36 predicted proteins | sample 1672911 | NCBI WGS metagenome assembly OLRK01 (sample SAMEA3136736, study PRJEB25190) | human gut metagenome | biome: human gut; feature: human-associated habitat; material: faeces | place: Austria | collected 2013 | reverse complement strand
TTCCGATTCAATGAGTACCTTTGAAGGCAAAGATGCAGCAGAGATGGTGCAGGGCTACTGGATCATTGAAGCTGGAGAGTTAACTGGATTTAACAGATCAGAGATGAATGCAGTCAAACAGTTTTTAAGTAAGAAAGAAGATGTTTATCGTATGCCGTATGGACGCAGGACTGCGAATTTTCCACGAAACTGTATCATTGTAGGAACTACGAACGATAAAGAGTTTTTAAAGGATAGAACGGGAAACCGAAGATTCTGGCCGGTCGGACTTGGAAAACAGAAACCGAAGAAGAACATCTTTCAGGAACTGCCGGCAGAAGTTGATCAGGTATGGGCAGAAGCGGCTGCAAGATGGATGTTAGGAGAGCCGCTGTATATGTCTGGAGATGTCGCCAAAGTGGCACAGGAGAAGCAGGAGACTTACAGAGAAGCATCTCCAAAAGAAGGTGTGATCAGAGAGTTCCTAGAGAAGAAGATTCCAACAGATTGGAAGGAAAAGAGTCAGGCACAGAGAAGGTCATTTTTCAACAGTGAATTTCAGGTAAAAGATGAGAACAACTTAGTAAATAGAGAAAGGATTTGTGCGGCAGAGATATGGTGTGAGTGCTTCGGAGGAGATTTAAAGCAAATGAAACGACATGACATCATAGAGATTAACAGCATTCTTAATTGTATTAGTGGATGGGATCGAGTATCATCTGCGAGATTCGGTCCTTATGGCACACAAAGGGGCTACATCCGTGTAAACAAAGAAGCATAAGCATAAAAAATGTAAACATACAATATTTGGAAATGTAAACAGGGTAAACATACTGTAAACAAACGATTGTTTACAATGAAAACCGCGTAAATACTTGATTTGAATAGAATGTAAACATTGTAAACATTAAATTCTTTAAAAATAAAATATAAAGGGTAATAGTATAACGTACCCCATGTGCACACATACACGCGTATATATATAGGGGATTTCGATTACATGTTTACGGCAAAGGAGAATGATATGAGAGAAAGCAGTATAGAATCCAAGTTCAGGGATAAAGTAAAAGAGGTCGGTGGTATGGCGTATAAGTTTGTATCCCCGGGCAATGCTGGAGTACCAGACAGGGTTGTAATCCTTCAAGGCGGAAAATCTGGATTCGTAGAATTGAAACGTCCGGGAGAGAAAACGACACCGCTTCAGAAAGTTCAGATCCGTAAGATCTTGGCGACAGGATGTTATGCAACTGTTCTTGATAATAAAAAAGACATTGACCGAGTGATATGGGAGATTGAAGCATGGAGTCCAGCAAAGTCTTTAGAGAAAATCAAGGAACTAGAACAGCGAGGACAACTATGAAATTTGTACCGCATAATTATCAAAAGTATTGCATCAGTCGCATGATCACGGACCCGGTCTTAGGGTTGTTTCTTGACATGGGACTTGGGAAGACAGTAATCACACTGACAGCAGTCAATGATCTGCGGTTTAATCGGTTTGCAGTCCGGAAAGTTCTTGTCATCGCACCGAAGAAAGTTGCAGAAGATACGTGGACAAGGGAATCACAGAAATGGGATCACTTAAAGATGCTTCGGGTGATCCCAGTCCTTGGAAGTATCAAACAGCGGATCAGAGCGATCAACACACCGGGCGATATCTGGGTGTTATCAAGAGACAATGTCTCCTGGTTGGTTGATTATTACAAAAATGACTGGCCGTTTGACATGGTGATCATTGATGAGTTGTCGAGCTTTAAGTCTAATAAGGCAAAACGATTCCGAAAATTAAAAAGTGTCAGGAGTCACATCCGTCGGATCGTAGGGCTTACAGGAACACCGACTCCGAACGGACTGGAAGACCTGTGGGCACAGATCTATCTTCTGGATGAAGGAGAACGGTTAGGAAAGACTTTAACCGGATACCGTGATAATTACTTCACACCAGGAGCAAGAAACGGAAATGTGATCTATGAGTACAACCCGAGGACGTGGGCAGACGAAGAGATCAATGAACGGATCAAAGATATCTGTATCTCCATGAAAGCAGAGGATTATCTGGAATTACCAGAACGGATCGATAATGTCCGTCATATCAAACTTCCAGATAAAGCAAAGAAGCAGTATGAAGAACTGGAGAAGACGATGATCGCGGATATCGATGGAGAGACTATTGACGTTACAAGTGCAGCGGCTTTAAGTAATAAACTTTTGCAGCTTTGCAACGGAGCTGTCTATGATGCAGATGGTATATACCATGAGGTGCATGATGAGAAGATCGAAGCCTTAAAAGAGATCATCGATGCAAATGCAGGAAAAGGAATTTTAGTGTTTTATAACTTTAAGCATGACAAGGCACGGATCCAGAAGGCTTTGAAAAAGAGCAAGCTTCGGATCGGGGAGTTAAAGAACCCGGACAGCATCACAGCCTGGAACAATGGGCAGATGGATATCCTACTTGCACATCCGGCAAGTGCAGCATATGGATTAAACCTTCAGGCAGGTGGGCACATCATTGTCTGGTTTGGACTTAACTGGTCATTGGAGTTATACCAGCAGGCAAATGCCAGACTGTACCGGCAGGGACAGAAAGAGAATGTTGTGATCCATCATCTGGTTACTGCCGGCGGATATGATGAGAACGTCATGGATGCGCTGGAAGCAAAAGAAGTTACACAGGATTCGTTCCTGGATGCCTTAAAGGCAAGGATCAAGAGCGTGAAGGGAGAGAACGATGGGAAAGATTGATGCAAAGATGGAAGGCAGGACCGAAGGATTGGAACTTGCTTTACGCATTGTGAGAGAAGGCGGAGCAGAAGCCTTAGAGAGAGAGAAATGAAACGCCGGAGAGTTACAGGGATCAAGGTTCCTGTCGATCATAGAGAAATGGATAAAGCGGCACAGAAGATCAAGGAGCAGATCCTGGATATCGTTCTTGCTATGAGTATCATGGTGCTAAGAGATGAGTTTGGTTTTGGCAAGAAACGGCTGGATCAGTTCAAAGCAAGATTTAACTTGAAAACAGAATGTGTGAATGATGGATTAGTTACATGGGCAGACATTCTGGAGGCAATCAGAGATGAGACTGGCATTGAGCTTACGATCAGAGAAAATCGTTAAGGAAAGTTAAGGAGTGAATTAATTATGACAAAGATCAGACAGAAACTTGCGAAGGTCTATATTCATTCGCAGGATAATGGCAATGACTTTGGGATCATCGATCATCTAGCTGAGGTCGGATACGATGTTGATTTCGAAGTTGTGGATAATGGAGTTGGCAATAAGGTGATCTCATGTGAGATCTATGATGCAGGGGGGGGGAAGAAAGACAATGATCAGAAATAATAGGACAGCAATGAATGCATACAAGAAGACTAGAGAGAAACACGGTGGGGATCGTCCCTGCTGTGTAGTCTGCGGTGAGGCGATGGATTCAGAGGACGATGAGACAGAGTGGTCCAGAACAAAGAGAAGGACAGATTGTTTTGTACATAGACATTGCGTGAAACATTGGGGAGACATTTAGGGTGCTGATGCAACACAGGTGACAGGAGGCAAGACATGGATAAGAAAAAACTAAGACAGTATCGATCTTTGAAGAGGGAGCAGAAGATGCTGGAAGACAAAATGGAGAAACTGAATGAGAGAGCAGAGAGGATTCCGACGGTCGCTGGAACAGTAAAAGGATCCATGAGCGCGTTCCCATATATTGAAACGCATATGAGTGTTGTGATGTCAGAGCCAAAACAGGCGGATGTGATCTATCGGCAGATGATGATCAACGGAAAGAGACAGGAACAGGTGGATGAACTTCTGACAGAGATCGAAGAGTTTATCAGTCAGATTCCTGACAGCAATACAAGACAGATTTTTGAACTCATTTACCTAAACGGCATGACACAACAGGAAGTTGGAGAACGATTGGGGTATACGAAAGGCAGAATTTCTCAGATAATCAGTGAAAATCTAAAAGATTAAACAAATTAAACAAAAAAGTGTGTTATAGTTATACTTGAGGAAATTGGATAGAGTCCAATCAATCGCCCCGTATAATTTTTTTTTGAGCATCGTAGAAATACGGTGTTCTTTTGTTCTATAACTACTAGAATATAAGGAAATTTTATGGTATAATAAATAAAATAAAATCAAAAGATGAGAATGAACTCGGGTGATCTTCGGACTCCCGAGTCTTTTTATGCCTAAATTTAGAAAGGAAAGAGATATGAATTTTAAAGATGCATTTGAATTAATGAAAAAAGGACGCAAGGTAAAACTTCCATCCTGGGGCGGATACTGGTACTGGGACACAGAAAAAGAAACTATTATGATGCAGTGTAGAACAAAAGATAATGGAGAAAAAGGTGACTTATTGGATATTAGAGAAACACAGGCGGTAGAGTACACCATGTCTAATATCTTATCTGATGATTGGATGATTGTAGAATAAGGAAGGTGCGTTATGAAGAAGTTATTTATTTCACAGCCAATGAAGAATAAAACAGATGAGGAAATTTTAGCAGTAAGAGAACAGGCTATAAAATCTGCTAAAGAACTTTTAGGCGAGGAAGTTGAAGTTATTGATTCATTCTTTCAAAGTGCCCCTGCAGATGCAAGACCGATGTGGTTTTTAGGCAAATCTATAGAATTGCTTTCTACTGCTGATATTGTTTACTTTGCAAAAGATTGGGATAAGTTTAGAGGATGTAAAATTGAAAACACCTGTGCTAAAGAATATAGTATTCCAGTAATTGAATGTTAGGAGATGAAAAGAAAGGTATGATTATTACAGGAATGGATCACTTTCAGAGTGTATGTAAGAAGAAACTGGTAGATTGGTATAACAAACATTGCGAAGAAAATCATTTAGCAATGAAAATTGATCTCAGTAATGTATTTGTTGTATGGAGCTGCAAGACCTTGCAAAATTACAAATGCCTGGTATCTACTACAGTAAGTGGGGACGGTATCTATGCAGAATACACGTACAACGGAGACAAACAGGAACTATATGAGGACGTGTATAAGAAACTGACAAATGCATGCCACACAGAAGAATAAAAGCCGGAGCAATCCGGCATAAGGACCTCTAGCTCAGTAGGTCAGAGCAGTTGGCTCATAACCGATCGGTCCAGGGGTCGAGTCCCTGGAGGTCCATTTTTAAAAGAAAGGAGTGAGCCTAGATGGCATTAACAGAAAAAAGAAAGCTATTTGCTGATGAATACCTGATAGATCTGAATGCATCTCGGGCTTACAGAGTTGCATATCCAAGAGTAAAAGATGGAGATGTAGCGGCTGCTGCCGCAAGTAGATTATTAAAGATTGAAGAGGTAAAAAAGTATGTAGCGGACCAAATGGAAGCGATCCATAATGAGAAAACAGCGGACGCCCAGGAAGTGATTGAATACCTAACTGCAGTAATGCGTGGGAAGAGTAATGCGGAGGAGATCGTTGTGGAAGGAATCGGAGATGGATGTAGTGAAGCCAGAGCAATAACAAAGGGACCGTCTGAAAAAGAACGATTGAAGGCAGCAGAACTTCTTGGCAAGCGATATGCACTTTTTACTGATAAAGTTGAAACAGATGTTGACATGGATCTTAATATTACAATTGACTATGGCGAGGATGATACTGGATGAACATAAAAGTACAGGCAAATCCTTGTTTTAAAGAAGTTGATCGTAGTAAAAAACGATACATCGTCATGAAGGGTTCTGCTGGATCTGGAAAGAGTGTGGATACAGCACAGCACTATATCCTAAGGCTTATGAATGATTCTGGGCGAAACCTTTTATGTGTCCGAAAAGCAGATGTAACGAATAGAGATAGCACTTTTGCAGAATTGCAGGGTGCTATTTTTCGGATGTTTGGAGAACGGTATAAGCGATACTGGTATATCAATGCATCGAATATGATCATAGAGTGCAAGAGTAATCACAATCAGATTATATTTAGAGGAGTGAATGATGAAAGACAGAGAGAAAAACTGAAATCAATCACATTCAAGCGAGGGAAACTTACCGATGTTTGGATAGAAGAAGCGACAGAGATCACACAGTCGGATTTTGAAATCATTGACGACCGATTGAGAGGAGAATTGCCAGAAGGACAGTTCTATCAGATTAGAATGACATTTAACCCTGTATCAGCACACCACTGGATCAAGAAAGTGTTCTTTGATCGTGCTGATCCTGATGTACTCACACACCAGTCAACTTACGAAAAGAACCGATTCATCGATGAAGCATATCACAGACGAATGCTAAGACGTAAAGAGGTAGACCCAGAAGGATACAGAGTTTATGGCCTTGGAGAGTGGGGAGAAGTTGCAGGTTTGATCCTTAAAAATTATGTCATAGAAGAATTTGATCGTACACCAGAACGCTTTGATTACATGGTAAATGCACAGGACTTTGGATTTAACCATGCAAACTGTATTGGGGAGGTTGGATTCAAAGATGGCGATCTGTACTTATGTCAGGAACTTTATGTCTACGAAATGGACACAGAAGAAATTATCAAAAAGGCAGCAGGGAGATTCAATAAGAAGCTTCGAATGTGGTGTGACTCTGCGGAACCAGATCGTATCAAGATGTGGAAGAAAGCAGGATACAGAGCAAGAGGAGTAAAAAAAGAGCCAAACAGTGTCAGTGCTCAGATTGATTATTTGAAACAACATAGGATACATATCTATCCAACGTGTGTAAACACAATTAAAGAAATACAGCAATGGAAGTGGAAGAAAGATGAGAGAACAAATACTTATCTGGATGAACCAGTTCCATTTTTTGATGATGCAATGGCTATGCTACGTTATTCAATTGAAGAAGAACGTAAACAGAAGCCAAGACTAAATACCAACGTAAAAGGAGGAATATAATGCGAAAAGAAATTTATAGAATATCGCCAGACGAAGAGCTAACAGATGCGAAGTTGAGTCGGTTTATCGCAAGGCATGCTGCAGAAAGCACGTTTCGGTATAAACAATTACAAGATGCATACGAAACAGATTTCCCAATCTTTCACGAAAAACCAAAACCAGAGTGGAAACCCGATAATCGTATTGCTGTAAACTTTGCAAAATACATTGTAGACACAATGAACGGGTATTTCATTGGAAATCCGATCAAAATCACAGTAGATGGTGGAGAGGAAACGATTGAAAAATACATAGAATTCCTCGATCAATATAATGATCAGGATGACAACAACGCAGAATTGTCTAAGATTTGCTCTATTTATGGAAAAGGGTACGAAATGTATTATAACGATGAAGATGGAAACGTCGGAATTATATATTTAGATCCAACAGAAGCGTTTATGATCTATGATGATTCGGTACTTAAACGTGAACGCTATTTTGTTCGGCTATATAGGGATGAGGATAATGTCTTGCATGGAAGTGTATCGGACCAAGAAAAAGTTCGATGGTTTACTATAAAAGGAAAGATTGTTTGGAATGAACAAGAACAATTACATTACTTTAATGGGGTTCCAGCTACGGAATATCGTGAAAATAAAGAATGCCAAGGAATATTCGAACCGGTAATGTCCATAATCAATGCATTCAACAAAGCAATCAGTGAAAAAGCCAATGATGTAGATTATTTTGCAGATGCATATTTGAAAATTATAGGGACTTTGTTAGATGAGGATGAATTGAAACATGTTAGATCAGACCGTGTGATCAACTTTGATGGAGATGGCGAAAGTGTAATCGTTGATTTCTTACAGAAACCAAACGGAGACACGACGCAGGAAAACTTACTTGATCGATTACAAAATCTGATATTTTTAATTGCCATGGTAGCCAATATTTCAGATGAAAATTTTGGAACAAGTTCGGGCATTGCAATGGCATATAAATTGCAGGGAATGAGTAACCTTAGGAAAACCAAAGAACGAAAGTTTACCTCTGGAATGAATCGAAGATATAAGCTGATCTTTAGCAATCCTGGAAATGCTATGAAAAAAGATGATTGGGTGAAGTTACATTACAAGTTCACACCAAATGTTCCAGCAAACCTATTAGAAGAAAGTCAGATTGCACAAAATCTTTCTGGTGTTGTGTCACAAGAAACACAGCTCGGAGTCTTAAGTGTTGTGGATAATCCGAAGACAGAGATTGAGCGTATAGACAAAGAAGAGGAGAAGCCAAGAGATGTAGTGATGCAGCAGATGTTTGGAGACAAGACAGATGAGCAGTAAAAATTACTGGAGAGAGCGAGAAGAACGTCAGAGAAAATTGAATATCAAAAATGAAGCTGAGTATCAAAAGAAATTAGATGATATTTATGCGGATATGCTTGAAAATATAGAAAAGGAGATTAACGGATTCTATGTGAAGTATGCTAAAGCAGAGGGAATCACGATGGCAGAAGCCAAGAAGCGGATCGCCAAGATTGATATTGAAGCATATGCCAAGAAAGCAAAACGTTATGTTAAGAATAAGGACCTCTCGAAGAAAGCCAATGATGAGATGCGATATTATAATGCAGCAATGAAGATCAATCGATTAGAATTGTTAAAAGCCAACATAGGAATGCATTTGGTAGGTGGCTATGATGAGATAGAGAAGATGTTTGGAGATGTGTTCACACAGCGAACTGAGGAAGAAATGCGGAAACAAGCAGGTATACTAGGAAAGACGATTAATAATAATGCGAAAAAGGCAAGAGTGATCGTTGACGCATCTTACAAAAACGCAACGTGGTCCGAACGTATCTGGGCGCACCAGTCAATGCTGAAATCAGAAATCGACAAGCTTCTTCAGGAAGGGTTGATCCAAGGGAAACACCCAAGCGTACTTGCGAGACATTTAGAAAAACGATTTGGAGTCAGCAAGAGTAACGCAATGAGACTGATGGTTACAGAACTTGCAAGAGTTCAGACAGAAGCCCAGAAGCAGTCGTACATAGAGAATGGTTTTGATTATTATCAATACGTAGCATGCCAGAAGTTAGATGCTTGTAGTGAATGTAAGAGACTAGATGAGAAAGTGTTCAAAGTAATTGATATGATGCCAGGAGAAAATGCTCCTCCGATGCATCCTTATTGTCATTGCAGCACGGCAGCACATATGGATGATAATGATTATGAGAAGTGGTTGGATACATATTCAGAGCATGGATTGGATTTTGATACGTGGAAAAATTCTGCAGAACAAGAAGAAAGCAAGAAAAAATATATGTATAATGATACAATAGTAAAAGAAGATTTAATTAACTCGTCCGAGTATAGAAGAAAATTCAATAATGTATCAGATCAAACAAAGATAAATAGAACCGCGTGGAAACTTTCTAAAGAGATAATTAAACATAGATCAGGCACAAAATATGAGGATTTAGCATTTATTGATAGTAAAACTGGTAAATATGCAATAAATAAAAATTACAATGTAGAAAGTCAAGCAAAAATGAATAAGCCTATGAAAAAAATGCTAAACAAATCTGCTAAAAATGAGATTATTGCTATCCATAATCATCCTGGAAGTAATGTTCCTAGTACAGCGGATTTAATAGTATGTAAGAATAGGGGCTATAAATTTGGATTAGTTGTTTGTCACAATGGGAAAATATACAAATATTCGGTTGATAAAGATAAATTTAATCTGCCAATAGTAGCAGCAGCTCTTGACTGGATGGAAGCCAAAGGATATACTGAAAAAGTAAAGAAAAATTTTATGGATGCAGGAGTAAAAATGGAGGTGTTTTGATGGAGAAGGAAAAAGAATATGAAAGAATATGCAAGAAACTTGGATTCATTCCATCAGAGTTTAAAGCTCCGGATTTTGAAACCGAAGATGATTCATGGGAGAGTCCGTTTAAAAAATTGACCGCTGATGAAATCGAGTTTTTATTTGACAATGGATATTTTAATAATTAGCAATACCACTGATTGAAATGATTGGTGGTATTTTTATGCAAAAAATTAGGAAGTGATATATTGATTGAAGTAAAAGTACGTGATCATGAAATCACAGCGACAGGACATGCAAATTATGCAGAGTACGGCAAAGACATTGTATGTGCATCGGTGTCGATGCTATTGCAAAATTTAATCAAGTCAATTCATGATCTAACCGATGACAAAATAGAATACGATTTAAAAGCTGGACAGGCTTTTATCAGATACAGGGATTTATCAGAGAAATCAAAAACTTTGATAGATTCCTTTTTTATTGGCATTTGCAGCGTCGCAGATGCTTATCCGGATTATATTCGGATTGTGTAACTGTTGTGACCGAAATGTCGTTAAACTAAGTTTTTATTAGCAATGATCTGGAAGGGACGGATCAGGGCGAAAGGAGCAAACATGGAGAAACGCAAGTTATTTTTACAACTGTTCACAGAAGGAGATGATGGTGGGACCGGAGACGGGAATGGCGATGGATCCGGAGCAGAAGGTGGAAATAATGAACCAATGTCGTTTGATGACTTCTTAGCGAAAGAAGGAAATCAGGCAGAATTTGACCGCAGAGTAAACAAAGCAATCAAAACAGCAGTGACCAAATCAGAGGAAAAATGGAAGGCACTGACTGACGATAAGCTGACTGAAGCAGAAAAGCTTGCTAAAATGACCAAAGAAGAAAAAGCGGAATATCGTGCGAAGAAAGCAGAAAAAGAACTGGAAGAACTGAAAAAGATGAATGCCAGAACTGAACTGGCCAAAACAGCACGAAAGATGTTAGCAGATGAAAACATCAACATTCCAGATGAACTTCTCAGCAATTTGGTAGCAGACGATGCGGACGGAACTAAGACAGCAGTTGAATCATTTGCAAAAATGTACAAAGAAGCTGTGCAGACAGCAGTTAAAGAAGCGATCAAAGGAAAACCGCCAAAAGCAGGAACAGGCGGTGGAAACACGATCACAAAAGAACAGATCATGGACATTAAAGACCCGATTGAGCGTCAGAAGATGATCCGAGAAAATATCAATCTGTTCCAGTAAAGAAAGGGGACAAAATGGAAAAACACAAATTAGATCTGCAGTTATTCACAGGACCAGACGGAATGACTGGACAGGGAAACTTAGAAGTAAAGGCAAGGGAAATTGACTTTGTAACATCTTTCGGAAAGAATATTCAGGCATTATTAGATGTACTTGGTATCGCAAGGATGATCAGAAAAGAGAATGGAAGTGCCTTAAAAACAAAAGAAGTAACAGGAGAGCTAAAATCTGGAGATATTGGAGAGGGAGAAGAAATCCCATATTCTCAGTACAAAGTAACAGAGAAGGTATTCGATACGATCAAAATCGAGAAATACCGAAAAGGTGTATCTTTAGAGGCAATTGCTGAAAAAGGATATGATATTGCAGTGAACGACACGGACGAAGAATTTAAATCGGATCTTCAGAATAAAGTTAGCGATAAATTCTACAAACAGTTAAAAGCTGGATCATTAACAGGATCAGAAACAACATGGCAGATGGCAATCGCAATGTCTATCGGAAGAGTAAAAGACAAATTCAAGAAGATGAAAAGAACCGCAACAGGTGTGGCTGTATGGGTTAATACGCTTGATGTGTACAAATATATTGGTGCAGCAGATATCACACTGCAGACAGCGTTTGGGTTTGAATACATGAAGAACTTTTTAGGTGCTGATGTAGTATTTATCAGTTCCGAGATTCCAGAAGGTGTTGTAATCGCCACTCCTTTAAACAATATCGTAGCTTATTATGTTGATCCAGGAGACAGCGAATTTGTAAAAGCTGGATTATCTTATACAACAGACCCAACGACAGGGTTTATCGGATTCCATGCACAGGGAACCTATGAAAGAGCAATCTCTGACTTATTTGCGATCATGGGCTTACGTCTTTTCTGTGAATATCTTGATGCGATCGCATATACAAGTGTTGGAAGCCGAGATACACAGACTCTTGGAGAGTTACATCTTACAGCAGCAGAAGGTACAAATGCTGGTGATACAGCGATCACAATGAATGAACAGCTCATGTCAATGAAAAATGCATTTAAATACAAAGTAAATGCATCCGCAGCAACAGCTGTAACCTATGGCATGGATGTAAAGAACTGGTCTAAATGGGATGGAGAATCAGAAATTGCAGCAGCAAAAGGCAGTCATGTGACAATTGTTGAGTGTGATCGTAACTATAAAGCAGTAAGATCAGGGGATGTCGTATCCGCTGCAAAAGAATAGTGAGGTGTTGATATGGCTTATGAAGTAGTAAAAGCATTTCATGATCTGCAGGATTATAAAGATGTTAAAGGCGGCAAAGTATATCATCACTATGATGTTGGAGACACATATCCAAGACAGGGATTAACACCGAATAAAACTAGAATTGAGGAACTTCTTGGGAGCGGAAACGCTCAGGGAGTTCCTTTAATCGTGGAAACAAAGGAGAAAGTGAATGCTGGAAAAGCTTAAGGTAATGCTTGGCTTTGAAGATCCCACACAGGATGAAAAATTGATCATAATCTTAGATTCTGTAGAATCAAGGCTTCGATTACTTTTAGGTGGTATGGATCCACCGGATGAGATGGAGCATATCATTATCGAAGTCGCGATAATTCGTTTTAATCGCATCGGATCTGAAGGACTAGCAAGTCATAACGTTGAAGGAGAAACACAGTCGTATGCGTCTGCAAATGATTTTGCTCCGTTCATGGATGAAATCGAAGCATATTTACAGATGCAAAAGGATGCAAAACGAGGAAAGTTGAGGTTTCTATGAGATATGACACAACGATTTACTTTCAAAAGTTGACACAAGGAGAATATGATCAGGAAACAGGTGATTACAAAGAAGATTCTGTAAGCGAAGATTCAAGACAAGCCTCGATCATGGATACAACAACACAGATGATGCAACTGGTTTATGGGATGATCAAGCAGGGCAGTTTAACGATTCAGTTACAAAATCACTATGATCAACCATTTGATCAGATCAGAGTTGGAAATACAATCTATAAGGCAGATCATTCAAGGAAGCTTCGAACCAAGCAGACTTTTATTGTGTCGGAGGTGCAATGATGAGTGGAATTAAGGTGAATGGATTAGATCAGCTTAATGCAAAATTAAGAAAGAACATGGATCTTAATGCAGTAAAGACAATAGTCAAAAAGAATGGAGCGGATCTCCAGAAAAAAGCGCAACATTATGTACCGGTAGATACTGGAACATTAAAAAGAAGCATTGGCCTCAATATCAAAGATGGCGGCTTAACTGCGGTTGTAGCACCAACGACAGATTATGCAGAATATGTTGAGTATGGAACACGTTTCATGGAATCACAACCGTACATGCGCCCAGCACTGGGCGAGCAAAAGCAGATTTTTAAAAGTGATTTAGAAAAGGTAATGAAATAATATGGATCCACAGCAGGAACTATTTACTGTGCTGCTGTTAAAACTAAAAGAAAAATATCAGGATACGGGAATCGGTGTGTATGATACATTCCTACCGCCGGATAAAACCCCGTATCCTTTTGTTTATCTTGCTGACAGCACACAGAATGATCAAGCAAATAAAACAACAGTCTTTGGGGCAGTCAGCCAGGTAATCCATGTCTGGCATAACAACCCAAGACAGAGAGGAACATTATCGAAGATATTATTAGAGATCAAAGATATGTGCTACAAGATCGAAGAAACAAAAAACTTTGGTTGGAATCTTGTAAGAGTAAATCAAAGAATCCTCTCAGACGCAACAACGAAAGAACCCCTGATGCACGGGGTTTTAGAATTAGAATTTACATTTAATTAGGAGGTAGCAATGTTAAATTTACAGCTTTTTGGAAATGAAGCGGTGCAGGGCAAGCAGATTGTTTATCTGTATCGAATTTTATCAGAAGCGGCAACACAGAATGGTACAGCGTTAGCATTTACAACAGAAAATGGCCGTACTAAATCAAAAGATGCAGATTCCACAGCCACAAAGGATGGTTCTGTCAGAACACCAGGTGCTGCAGAAGTGGAGATCACAGCAACATCAATCTTAAAGAAAGATGACGAAATGATTAAAAAACTGGAAAAGGCTTTAGATGATGATGCATTGATTGAAATTTGGGAGGCTAATCTGGCAGAACCAGCATCCGCAGGAAATAACAAATTCAAAGGAAAGTATTTCCAGGGGTATTTAACAGAAATCGAATATACAGCTAATGCAGATGAGTTTGTAGAGGTTTCTTTAACATTTGGTATCAATGGAACAGGTGTGGATGGAGATGTAACTGTGACAACACAGCAGCAGGAACAGGCATATACATTCGTAGATACACCAAAAACAGGAGCTTAGGAGGATATAATACATGTACGAATTACAGATTAACAAATCAACATATGAATTTAACTTTGGAATGGGATTCATGAGAGAGATCAACAAAACAATTGCTGTCCCAGTAGAAAATATTAAAGGAAAAACAAAAGACATTGGTCTGCAGTATAAAGTTGCAGAAATGCTTGATGGTGATCTTGATGCATTAGAAGATGTTTTATTGGTAGCGAACAAAGGATTTACACCACGACTTGAACGAACAGAGTTAGATAAGCACATTGAGGATGAAAACACAGATATCGATGCATTATTTGATACGGTATTGGGTTTCTTAGAGAATGCAAATGCTACGAAGAAAACGACACGAGAGCTGAAGGAAGAAGTAGAGAAACAGAAGAAGAAACAGCAGGAAGAATAAAAGATTTTGAAGAAATATACCGGGAGCTGGCGATTGACTGTTTCCGGTATTTTGGTTTTACGTCGTTTGATCAAGTGGACCAATTGACGATTGCACAATATGAGATCATGGCCGAAGCGGCAAGGCTAAAAGAAGTAGATAAAGACTACAGGAATCACTGGCAAGCGTTTCTTAATTTTGCCGTACGTGCAAAAAAGAAAGCCGGAAAGAACAGACAAAAACCAGTCTATCCAACATTTAAGAAATTCTACGACTACGAAGATGCAATCGATCAGGCAAAACGAAAGAATAAGCCAGATCGATTTGAGAAGATGAAGAGATTGCTAAGAAGGAGGGAGAGCTGATGGCAGAATCATATAGTGTTGAAGCAATATTAACTGCGAGAGATGCTGGATTCGAAGCAGGTATGAAAGCAGCTCAAAAATCCACACTATCTTTAGGAAAAGTTCTTAAAAGTGGAATCGGTTTTGGGGCAATGGTGGCAGTAGGAAACAAAGCGGTGTCTGTAGTCACTTCTGGACTTTCAGAAATTGTAGGAGGATTAAACGAATCAAGTGCTGCATGGAAAACTTTCGAAGGTAACATGAGCATGAATGGTCATTCAAAAAAAGAAATAGCAAGCACTAGAAAAGAACTACAAAAATTTGCAGAACAGACAATTTATAGTTCTTCAGATATGGCTTCTACATATGCTCAATTAGATGCAGTTGGTACAAAAAGTACAACGAAACTTGTAAAAGGATTTGGAGGTTTAGCTGCAGCAGCAGAAAATCCACAGCAAGCAATGAAAACTTTGTCACAGCAGGCTACACAGATGGCAGCAAAACCTAAAATACAGTGGGAAGACTTCAAATTAATGGTTGAACAGACACCTGCGGGTATTGCAGCTGTTGCAAAAACAATGGGAAAATCTACACAGCAGTTAATTAAGGATGTTCAGGATGGTAAAGTAAAAACCGAAGACTTTTTTGCGGCAATTGCTAAGACAGGAACGAATAAACAGTTCACAAAGCTTGCAACAGAATATAAAACTGTTGGACAAGCAATGGATGGTTTAACAGAGACGGCAGCAAATAAATTGCAGCCAGCGTTTGATAAAGTATCTAGCATTGCAATTAAGGGAGTAAGTGATGTAACGAATCTTTTAGATAATGTCGATGGTAATAAAATAGCGAGCAAGATTGGTGGCTTTGCAACAAAGGCTGGGAAATACTGGTCTGTTTTTAAGACAGATGCGAAAGAAGTAGGACAAGCGTTCGGATCAGCAGTAAGTGCTATCGGGAAAAGTATGGGAGAATTGAATGGTTCTTTCGGGTCTGATAAATCTGTATCTAGTTTTAAAAGTGTTGTTGATAGTATTTCTGGTGGGTTAAAAGCATTAGCTGGATTTTGTGAAGATCATTCAGATGCAATTGCATCGCTGATAACGCAATTACCAAAATTATTAGTAGCTTACAAAGGTTTTAAAATTGTAAAATCAATTGCACCAGCGGTACAAACATTTGGATCTGCAATTACTAAATTAGCAGGAAAAGGAATTGCCGCAATTGCAGGAAAACTATTTGGTATTGCAGTTGGAGAAAAAGCAGTTGGATCAGCAAGTATGGAAAGTTATAGGCAAACAATGCAAGCAGCAAAAGCGTTCATGATGCTTGGAGTTGGAGTACTGACAATAGCTACAGGTTTTGGAATTATGGCTAGATCTGCTATTGCACTTGCTAATTCCGGAGGCGTAGCAATTGGAGTTATGATTGGTATGGTTGGTGCTTTAGCATTGATTGGACTTGGACTGACAGCAATGTTAAAAAGTGTATCGGTTGCACCGGCACAACTATCTGCTACATCAGTTGCATTTTTAGCAATGGGCGCGGCAGTCGTATTAGTTGCAGCCGGACTAGCGATCATGGCGGCGGCAAGTATTGCACTTGCAAATGCAGGTACACCAGCGATTGCCTGTATGGAAGGAATGGTTGTAGCTGTTGGAGCGTTAATGGCGATTGCCGGAGCAGTTGGACCAGCGATGACAGCCGGAGCAGTTGGATTTATTGCATTCGGGGCTGCAATTGTGCTGGTAGGTGCCGGAGCATTATTAGCTGCAGCGTCATTAGCGGTTGTTGCAGGAGTTCTTCCAACAGTGGTGCAATATGGAACTGCAGGAGCCGTGGCTATAGCATCACTTGGAGCAAGTATGATAGTATTCGGAGCAGGAGCGGCAGTCGCAGGAGCTGGCTGTATTGTACTTGGAGCTGGATTACTAGCAGTTGGAGTTGGTGCAACAGCTGCAGGAGGCGGACTTTTAATACTTGGAACCGTATTGCTTGTAACAAGTAAAGGATTCACAACATTTGCACAAGTGATCAAAACAGTTGTAGATGCAATCAGTGGTGGTCTAAGGACAGTATTAGACGGAATTGCAAATGTGATCAAGTCTGTTGGAGAATCTGCGAAGAATGCAGGAACTGGATTTAAGAGTGTAGCCGAAGGAATCAAGATGATTTCCGGATTATCGATAGGATCTATTGCAAAAAGCCTTGGGGCAGTAGCAATCGGGATTGGAAAAATCTCTCGTAAAGGCTCTGACATACAACAGACTGCAAACGGTATGAAGACCCTATCAGCAGCATCAACATCTGTAAATTCAAGCTTTGGATCCATGGGAGCGAAAGCAACATCGGCTCTATCTGGAATTAAAAAATCAATGTCCAGTACGGCCAACGCTGCAAAATCATCTGGAAAGAAGATGGGAAGCGGATTTACCTCTTCTATGCAAAGCGGATTAAGAAAAGGACCAGGTATTGCCTCAAAAGCTGTATCTAGCACAAATTCAAGATTACGTTCAGGACGATCTGGAGCATACAGTGCAGGTGCTTATATCAGTCAAGGGTTTGCACAAGGAATGAGTTCATGTCTGGGACAGATCGAAGCCGCAGCATCCAGAATGGTATCTGCAGCAGAAAAAGCGATTAGGGCAAAAGCACAGATTCATTCTCCATCTAGAATGACAAAAAAAGATGGTCGCTATATAGCTGCTGGTCTTGCAATTGGTATTAAAAATGGTATCAGTAATGTAAAATCTGCAAGTAAAGCATTGGCGAAAACAGCAATCGACACGATGAAGAAAGCTACAAAATCACGTAAATACGAAGATGCGGCAAGTAATGCTGTAAGTAAATACAAAGATTCTATGAATAGTAAAGTATCTTCAATTACTAAGTCTTTGAATAAGAAGATTAATGCTGGTGTAAAAAAACTGCAAAAGAAAAATCAAAAATTAAAAAAAGCGTATACGCAAGTTGGAAAAATTCTAAAATCAGACATGAGCAAAACGATAAAGTCACAAGGAAAGAAAGCTATTAACGCAGCAGACAAGGCGTTAACAGCTCTTGGAAAGAAGTATCAAGAGAAATACGATGCGATCATTTCAGACAGGGATAATTATAAGAGCAAACTAGCAGATTATGGAGATTTGTTTAGTTCTGATAATTACGGATATATTTCGTTAGTAAACTTTAAAGCTCAAAAAAATCAAGTAGAACAACTTGCGAAGAATATGGAAAAACTAAAAAAAGTTCTTCCATATGATCTTATGCGTGATATTCAGAATTTGGATACAGCACAAGGATTAAAGTATACGACGGAATTATTAAAAAAGAGTGATTCCTGGTTAAAACAGTATGGAAAAGACTATTCAGAATTTATGACCAGTGCGGACAAAAATGCAAAATCATATTATCAACCGTATATTAAGCAGCTTGACAAAGATTATAACAGTGCGATTACAGCAGAGCTAAGCAAATTGAAAAAACAGATGAATACGATCGCACAGGATGCCACAAAAGGATTTGTCAAAGGGCTAACATCTAAGTCGAACAAGAAAGCTTTAAATAAGGCAGCAAAAGATTTGGCAAACATCCTTACCAAAGCCGTAAAAGGGAAATTAAAAATCCATTCGCCATCCCGTGTTATGAAAGCCTTAGGAGTATTCGTTGTAAAGGGATTTGTCAATGGAATCTCTTCTATGGCAAATACATTAGATAAAACGATGGATAGCATAATTACAGTTCCAAACTTTAGCAACCTTGCGATCGCAGGAGATGTTGGAGGAAGTCTTAACAGTGATTATGACTATTACACACAGGCAGAATACACGATTATTGTTCCAGTTGATCTTGATGGGAAAGAGGTTGCAAGAGTAACAGCACCATACACAGAAGCAGAGCTAAACAAACGACAGACAAGGCAGAACAGAAAACTTGGAAGAAAGTAAGGAGGGAGAAAGACGTATAATTTTGTAGATACAACTCAAAAGGCTTCAGAAGGTTCTCTCCCTTCTGAAGCTCTGAAAATTAATGGAGAGTATATAGAAAACCAGATCACAGGCTACAGAACGCTTTATGTATCTGGAAGAGAATCACTTGCACCAGAGTTGACAACGATCGAATCTGGAAGTAGAGATGGATCCGTGCTGAATTATAAAAGATATCCAACAAGGACAATTACTGTAGGGTATCAGCTTTTAACAGCAAATCCAGAAAATTTCAGGAAAGCATATAATCTGCTGATGAATGTTCTAAGTATAGAAGATTCCGAACTGATCTTTGCAGATGAACCGGATAAATACTTTACAGGAACATTTACATCGATGAGTGATATAGATCCAGGGCGAAACTGCGTTACTGGCGAAATTGAGTTTACTTGTCTTGATCCATTTAAGTATTCGGTAGATGAATATGAAATTGAGCCAGAAAGCGACGGAAACTACTTTGCAGTGCAATACAATGGAAATTATAAAAGTTATCCAACATTTGAGGTGGATTTTTATAACGACGAAAGTGGAGAAGAAAATAATAACGGAAGATGTGGATACGTTGCTTTTTTTGATGATGAGGAACACGTTTTACAATTTGGTAATCCAGATGAATTATCAGAAGAACAGGTGGAAATTGTAGAATCTGAAACAAATACATATTCTGTGCCAACAACAAAAGTGCTACTAAATCATTCATTCAAAAAATCTAATTCCTGGAATGGAGTGAAATCTAAATATATAGTAAACAAAGGTATTATTTATAAATCTTCAGTTCAAACAGGAACAATTGGAGCTGTGCATTCTTATAACACAACAGCGGAAGACACTTATTATCTTGCAGCAACTGGATTCGGAACAGGCAATAGGTTTCATGGTCCTACTGTTACATACACTCTGTCAGAAGCAGCAACAGATTTTGAACTTAGTTACGCACAGAAGATGTGCATTGATAGTTCGAAGGATGGGAAAAAGCAATGTGGAGCATTTCAAATGATTTTATCAGATGCTTCTGGAAATATCATTGCAGGTGTAGACATTTACAAGGCATCAGATGGTACAAAAGGAAGGTATCGAATGATTGTTGATGGAAAAGTACAAAAAGAAGCCGAGATTGATTTGTCATTAAATAATAAGTTCTTCGGACAAAACAGAGTGGCAGATAAAAAGAAGAAAATTACAGAAATCAAAACAGTTAAATCATCTAGCATTACAAAAAAGGGAGCTGTAATGAGCTTTAATTTAGGAGGGATCAAGCAGAGTTTTACATTCAATTCAATCAAAACAAAGGCAGTTAAAAAAATTACAATTATGCTTTCAAAAAAAGCCAACAAACCAGCACTAAAATATAATGGATTATATTATGCGAAAATAGTGAAAAACTATTCTAAGCAAGTAACAGAAACAATAGATAAAATCGTAACAGAATATCATGATGTACAAAATAAATTCAATGCAAACGATGTATTTGTGGTTGATTCGTCCGCAGCAAGCGCCAAATTAAACGAACTAGATCGACCAGATTTAGGTGCGTTAGGAAACGACTGGGAAGATCTATATTTGCAAAAAGGTATGAAGCAGATTGGATTCAGTTATTCTGATTGGGTAGAAAGCGATTATGCCCCTAAATTTAAGTTACGATATCGAGAGGTGTTCTTATGATTATATATTTTGCTGACCGCAAAATGGATATTTTAGGACAAGCATCTACAAATCTTTTAAATGGAATTACCATTAAAGAGGATAAGAAAACAGAGGAAATTGATGTAGGAGTTGCTACATTTGAATGTAGGATAACGTATTCTAAAAAAACAAGAGAGATTGCGGAACAGTTAACAGAAGCTGGAAACTATATTTTAAGAAGTAACAAGGATGAAAAAGAATTTTATACGATCATAAATACAGAAATTGATACTAAGGAACGAGACATCTATATTTATGCTGAAGATGCAGGAATGGACTTGTTAAATGAAATATTAAAAAGTTCAGACGGAGATGGAGTTCAGCGAACTTGTACGGAACATGTTGAATCAGCAATTTATGATAGCGGATTTGAAATTGGTATCAATGAATCAGAAGATTCCGTAAAGAAGTTTTTAGAGTTTGATGAGCAAACGGCATCAGAAAGAATCCTTGATATTATGAAGAATTTTGAGTGTGAGGTGTCATATAGTTTCGATATTGATCGTCTGGCAGTAACGAATAAATACATCAATATTTATAAAAAAAGAGGAAAAGATACAGGGATTCAATTGAGAGAAGGGAGAGAAATCGATGGAATTAGCATAAAAAAATCTGTAGAAAATTTGGCAACTGCATTATTATGCACTGGTTCTGAAGATGCTTCTGGAGTGAAAATTTCTTTGCAAGACTACAAATATGATGATGGAGATTTTTATGTTGAAGGGCATTATTTAAAAAGCAGAAAGGCATTAGCTAGATGGAGTAGGTATGTAAATCCTGATGAGCCAAACAAAATAGACAATGCTGGACACATTGTTCAAACATTTACTTATGATACAGTTGATCAAAAAGAACTTTGTGAACAGGCAATCAAAGAACTGAAAAAGAAATGTGATATTGAAAGAAATTATGAAATTGAAATCACGCATCTTCCAGAAGATATTAAAATCGGTGACATTGTAAATGTTGTGGATGAAGCTGGAGGACTTTATTTACAGTCTAGATTATTAAAACTTGAAATATCAATTGTTGATGGAACACAGACGGCAACACTTGGAGATTATTTAATCAGAGAAAGTGGTATTTCAGAAAAAGTTGAACAATTAACAAATCAATTTAAGAATCTATCAGAAAATCAGACGTTATATACCTGGTTTGCGTATGCAGATGATTCTTTTGGCAATGGAATATCATTGGAACCAGAAGGGAAAGAGTATTTAGGGACATGTGTGAATCAAAGTGTCAAAACACCAGATATCACAAAACCTGAAATATATAAATGGACAAATATAAAAGGAGAATCGGCAACACTTTTAATGATTGATTCGTCACAGGGATTAGCTTTTAAAAACAATGCTGTTTCGACTATATTATCAGTAATTATATATCACGGAAGTATACAGATTACAAACATCAGTAAACTAAAAGAAGTATTTGGCGATAGCGCTTATATACAGTGGAAATGGAAAAGAACCAATGAAGAATCATATGGTGTTATATCATCCAACGATTCAAGGCTTATAAACGATGGTTTTTCGTTTAAAGTCAGTCCAGATGATGTGGATGTAAATGTAACATTCATGTGTGAGTTAATAGTTTAAGGAGGAAAAAATTAAATGGCAGTTAAAGCATCAAATCAAGCAACTCTTATCGACGTAACAGATGGGTATTCTGTCACACTTACAAGTGATTCATATACATTTGTTGGAGGAACAGGTGGAGCTGGATCAGGACAGACATGTACAACAGAAGCAGTGGCATTCTGCGGATCAAATCAATGTACTTCGGTAGCGGTAACGGCAGCAGATATCGTTTGCCCGACTGGTATCAGTGCTACAGTAGAAAACAGTGGGACTTCAAAAGTTAAAGTCACATTTAAGACAACAGCTACGATCAGCACAGCATGTGAAGCAACAATTCCAGTCGTTGTAGACGGAATCACAATGAATAAGAAATTTTCATTTGCAGTAGCTAAAACAGGTGCCACAGGTGCAACAGGAAAAGGTATCAAAGGAACACCAGTAGCAGAGTATGTCGGTTCAAGTTCTAATACAACGGTGCCAACCAGCGGATGGTCTACAACAATTCCATCGGTAGCAGCAGGTCAGTATTTATGGACAAGGGTTACAACTACTTATACAGATAACACAACATCTGTAAGTTATAGTGTAGCAAAACAGGGCGCAACAGGTGCGACTGGAACAACAGGATCACAGTGGTATTCAGGTACAGGAATTACAGGTACATCTACGACAGCCACAGCATTTACTGGGTCAGGAGTAGCAAATGCACGTGTAAATGATATGTATCTTAATACATCCACAGGCAATACATACAAATGTACTGTTGCAGGTAATGCACAGAATGCTAAATGGGTATATGACGGAAACATCAAAGGTGTTCAGGGAGACAAAGGAAACACCGGTGCAACAGGTAATGGTATTTCTAAAGCAGATATTACCTATGCTGCATCATCTTCTAATACATCTGCACCATCGAGCGGATGGCAGTCTACACCACCAAACGTATCTGCGGGGCAGTATTTATGGACAAAAACAGTATTTACATACACGAATGGTGGAACGGCAACACAGTACAGTGTAGCAAAGCAGGGAGCAACAGGTGCAGCCGGAGCAGATGCGATCACATTAACAATTACATCATCAAATGGAATAATCTTCAAGAATAATGCTGGATCAACAGTGCTTACAGCCCATGTCTGGAAAGGATCAGTAGAACAGAGCATTACCGATGCAGGAGTATGCGGATCACTCGGTTCCATCAAATGGTATAAAGCTGGAAGCGATACAGCAATTGCAACAGCGAAATCTTTGACTGTTACAGCAGATGATGTAACCAATTCACAGGCATATACATGCCAGCTCGAAGGATAATAAGGGAGGTGTTTGGTGATGGTAAAAGCTAAAGCTGAAATAACAATTTCCAGAATTATAGACATTGACAAAGTAACAAGATATTACTTACTACAGTCTTCCACAGCCACAGCACCATCAAAACCGACATCAAATCCTCCGGATGGAAACTGGAAAACAACAGAGCCGTCGTATACATCAGGTTCTACGAATACATTGTATTTTGTGGATTTAACAGTGATGACGAACGGCTCTTTTAGTTATTCCGCAGTAAGTAAATCTAGCAGTTATGAAGCGGCTAAGGAAGCATGGAATAAAGCTAATAATGCACAGAATACTGCCAATAATGCAGCCAAAACAGCAACGAACTATCTTAAAGGTTCAGAGGATGGTCTGTTGGAAATATGACTGACGAAATCTTAGGATCAAATGTGTTAATAGATCCAGATTCGGTTAACATCCGAGATGGAGACACTATTTTAGCAAAATATTCGGAAAAGAAAATAGAGCTTGGATTAAATTCAGAAGATGCAGTTATTGAATTGTGTGGCGGAGTTGGTCTTATAACATCTCAAGTGGTAGAAGAATCGGAATTTTCAACTGGTATCACAAGGGCGTTATCTATTGAATCCGATTATATTCAGATGAATAAGGCCAGAATCATTGAGTTAGATACAAATACGCTATACGGAACGAACGCTGACGGTGAAGGACAACAGGCTAGTTCGTATATTACTCTTAATTCTGGAAAATCATCTAATGGTTTGCATAATTCTACTTTTATAATTGGCGGTTTAGTATATGAGGATAATCTGGATGCATTTATTTCTGGGGATATTAGCGAATTAGATGGAGTATTATTAACAACTAGAGTAACAGGAGCTGACAAGAGTACAGATATTACTATAAGCCATTCATCCACTGATGCAAGTGTTGATTATGAGGGAATGACAATAGAGAGTTGTGACGTTGTTAGATTTCAAAGTAACATAAACATGGAATATTGTATCGGGGTAGGTGTTGGTGGTGGAGGTGTTAACCGCGGCATTCATGATACTTGGGAAGATCACTGGATGTTATATTGTGATCAAAATGATATGTATTTCCAAGCACCAAAAACATCAAAAATCAAACCATATTATCGAGCAGGCGATTCTATACAGTTGTACTATCAAGGTGCAGGATTTGCTACAAGTGATGGTAAATATGTAGTATTTACACTACCAATTAATAAACCAATAGATGCAAGCAATGTAGTTGCATCATCTGTAAGTGGATTTATTGGTAGATCTAATGGTAAATATACACATGGTTCTACTTCATCAACCTATGTTAAACCAGCATCATACGAGGCGGTAATTAATGGTAATGCAGTTAGAGTTTCAATGAAGTTTAATAATAATACAAATGTAACTAATAACGCTGCGATCGGTGTAACATGGTCCGGTAAAATAACGTTTAGTTAGGAGAAAAATAAAATGGCATTATTTAAGAAAATAGAACAATCCGATGGAGTTGTGACAGATTACCATCGGATTTTATTCTTACAGACAACAGTGAACCAGCAAAATTCAATTGCGGTTTTGTCATATGTAAGTTCCGAGGTTCGCGATGGCGAAAAGAAAAATAACTCCAATCGCCCATACATGTGGGGTAAGACTTACGAAACTGATTACGATCCAGATATGACAATAGAAGAAGCATATGAATTTTTGAAAACGCTTCCAGAATTTAAAGATGCAGAAAATGTATAAGGAGAGATAACAATGAAAGAAAAATTAGCTAAATTATACAACACAATGAATATGATCGAGACAAAAGGCAGAAATACGAAAATCATGGCTGAATGTCTTGAATATCTGGAAAGACTTATTAAAGATGAGCAGAAAAAGGAAGAACAGCAGAAAGAGACAAAGGAAATTACAGAAGAATGAAATACAATTTAGAGATTAGAGCAGGACCCACAGAGGTCTTATTTTTATGTAACAATTTAATGCAGCAATGATATTAGAAAGGAAGAATATGGCAGATGACGAATACTTAAGAAGGCATGAGCATGAAGAGTTTGCCAAAGGCGTAGACCGTGAGCAAGTTCGGCAGAATAAAAGAATTGCAGATCTAGAAGCAACCGTAAGACAAATCAACGATCTCACATTGTCCGTACAAAAACTTGCGATTAATATGGAGCATATGCTCGTTAATCAGACGGAGCAGAGCAAACGACTTGAAGAGCTAGAAAACCGAGACGGAGAGAAGTGGAGAAGCATATCTATGTATGTCCTGACTGCATTAATTGGATCGGTGATTGGATTTGCACTCAAACAAGTTGGAATCTAAGAAGGAGAGATAAAATGAAAGAATTATTTGAACAGAATAAAGTACTATTTTTAGCAGTGATCACAATTTTGATTGCTGTTTTTTTAATTAAGAAACTGATTGAATATGTGCAGAAAAAAGGTTTAGAAGGAATCAGACTATATGTCTATGAGCTGTTCGTGGAATCAGAGGAACGATTCAAAGAATCTGGACAAGGGCAAGCTAAGTTTGATTACGTAATACAGCTGGCAAGATCGCTATTACCGAAGCCAGTACAGATCTTTGTGACCGATAATATGTTAAAAGAAGCTGTGCAACTGTGGTTTGACGGTATTAAAGATCTACTCGATGATGGTAAATTAAATGCTTCAATTTTAGAAGAAAGAGAAGAAGAGAGAAAAGGAGAGTGATCGGAATGGCACACGTAACAAATAAATGCATCAAGCTTGTGAAAAAATTTGAAGGACTTTATAAAAAAGCTTATCGAGATGAGGTCGGTGTCTGGACGATCGGCTATGGAATTACTAACGCAGATAAATCTATCACAGGAGCAACGATAAAAGCTGGACTCGTGATCTCTGAAAAGACAGCGGATAACTGGCTTGAAAGATCACTGAATAGCAAATATCTGCAAAAAGTCATGAAATATGATAAAAAGTATAATTGGAATCAGAACGAAATTGATGCCTTGATATCTTTTGCATATAATATTGGCAGCATTGATGGGCTTACAGCTAATGGAACTAGATCTAGAGCCACGATTGCATCTAAGATTTTAGAATACAACAAAGCTGGTGGGAAAGTCTACAGAGGATTGACAAGAAGAAGAAAAGCAGAAAGAAAACTATTCTTGACAGCGACAAAAGCTAAGAAGAAAGCTGTGAAAAAAGTCTACGCAAAAGTTAATACTAAGCATGATCCGTTGACAATCAGAAAGTCTGCATCTTCGACAGCAACAGTGCTTGGAAGAGTACCGAAGAAATCTAAAGTTGAAGTACTGAAAAAAGGCAGTACATGGACGAAGATTAAGTATAAAAATACAACTGGATACGTTGCTAAAAAATACCTTAAATTTTAATATTAACCAGGGGAGAAATCCTCTGGTCTTTTTTTATTTCCAGAAATTACATAATTATTTTTATAGATAATCCAACAATAATATGTTAGCATAAAAGAAAACGTTGGAGGCACATGTAATAATTTCAAACCAAGATCGTTAAGACTTCAAAATAGTAATAAGCTTCGTATTAGTAAAAAATGCGCAGCTTATTATTTTATTTGAAAAATACAGAATATGTGTATATAATATAGAAAAAACAGGAACTAAATGATTGATCTATAAGCAATAGGATTTGTGACATTATAAAAAATAGCTGTGACATTAATTTGACATTAAAAACGTAATTTAAATACATAAAATGTTAAAAATACTCGTAATATTTGAATATATTGAGCTAATAATCATCAAAAAATAAGCCATAATATCCATTCATAATTACCGCTTTATTGTTGGATTTAACGCAGGACTGATTGGTGCTGGTGTTTTAGGAGTGTTACAGCCAACAACATCTGCATTGTTACATAATACTTCAACCCTTTGTATTGGGCTTAGAAGTATGAAAAATCTGCTTCCTGAGGAAGAAACAAAATAATATATTTTATAGTAAAAAAGCATTCAGTTTCTGTATACAACGGAAACCGGGTGCTTTTTATTTTTGTCGATTTATGGTAATATAGAACAATCAAATAAATAAAACAGGAGATTTTTTATGGAACGAGACTTAACCAAAGGGAGTATTGGGGGAAATATTTTTAGATTTGCACTTCCTTATTTTTTATCATATTTTTTACAGACATTATACGGAATGGCTGATTTATTTATCATTGGACAGTTTGATTCTGTCGCAGGCACAACCGCTGTCTCAATCGGAAGCCAGGTGATGCATATGATAACGGTTATGATCGTTGGAATCGCAATGGGAACAACGGTTATGATCGGCAAATCTGTTGGTGCAAAGCAAAAGAAGGAAACCTCAAAGATCATTGGAAATACGATCACTTTATTTTTAGGAATTTCAGTTATTTTAACAGCGATTTTATTGTTTCTGGTAAATCCTATCGTCCATGTTATGTCAACACCTGAACAAGCAGTTCATGGAACCAGTGCCTATTTAATGATCTGTTTTGCGGGAATTCCACTGATCACTGCATACAATATCATAAGTTCTATTTTCCGAGGACTCGGTGATTCCAAAAGTCCGATGTATTTTATCGCAATCGCATGTTTCTTTAATATTATTCTGGATTACATATTTATTGGAGTATTTCATCTTGGTGCTTCTGGTGCAGCGCTTGGAACAACACTGGCACAGACGATCAGTGTGATCATTGCATTATTTGCAGTATTTAAAAAGGATACAGGAATTTCCATTCAAAAAGAAGATTTAAAGCCACAGGCACGTACCTTAAAGAACATTTTACAGATTGGTGTTCCTGTCTCACTTCAGGATGGATTTATCCAGATATCCTTTATTATCATAACGATCATTGCGAACCAGAGAGGGTTAAATGATGCAGCTGCTGTTGGAATTGTTGAGAAGGTCATTAGTTTCGTCTTCCTTGTTCCATCCTCCATGTTATCTTGTGTATCAGCGATCTCTGCACAAAATATCGGAGCTGGAAAAGATGACAGAGCTTATAAAACACTGCAATACGCAACGATGATCGCGGTAAGTTTTGGACTGGTTGTCGCTGTCTGTATGCAGTTTGTCTCCAATCCAGTTGTCGGTATCTTCACAAACGATCCGATCGTTATCAAGATGGGCAGCCAGTATATCAGAAGTTATATCTGGGATTGTATGATCGCAGGAATTCATTTTAGTTTCAGCGGATATTTCTGTGCCTATGGCAAATCAGGAATTTCCTTTTTACATAATGTATTGTCTATCATACTGATTCGTATTCCAGGTGCTTTTCTGGCTTCAAAATACTTTGCTGACACACTTTATCCAATGGGATTTGCAGCACCATGTGGATCACTGTTATCTGTGATCATATGCGTCACTGCACTCTATTATTTTAAGAATATAAAAAAGGAAATCACTGTCTGAATTGATCATGAACCGTAGAAGTATATCTTTCCAAATTTTCTGAAAACTGATATAATAAAAGATAACTATTGGAAACAACTTATGGAGTATAAAGAATGCAAATATTATTCAACTATGTCGCTGATAATCAAATCTTTTTTCTAATTTTATTTGGTATGATGATTCTTATTGTTATACTTTTTGGATTGTATCAAAAACAGCAAAGAACCATCCGGCAGATTGAACAGACTGTCGAAGATGAACGAAATTTTTATCAGTCTTTTGAAGACGAAACTTCCCATGTTTATTTATGTATCAGACAATCTGATCTTAAGATCTTATATATCAGTTCTAATTTATACACTGTTACCGGACTGAATCCAGAGAGTGTATATTCTGATATTGAAATGCTTTCTGCACTGGTAAGTCCGTATGATGCAAGAAAGATCCGCAAAGAACTGACAACATGGAACCAGACGGATACTCTTGAGCAGGAGATTAATTTTCACAAATTAGGTTCCGAGCAGCCTTATCGCGGAAAACTTTCTTTATCTGCTCCGGCTGATAAGGACATCTATTTACTGGTATTTACAGATATCACGAACGAATACCAGCTTCGTGAAACCTTATACGAACAGCTTGATCAAGTTCAGAAAGAAAGCCTTGCCAAAACAGACTTTTTATCCAGAATGTCTCATGAAATCAGAACTCCTATGAATGGTATTCTTGGTATGTTGAATCTTGCCCAGAAACATATCGATGATTCAACACTCGTCAGCCAGTACCTTGGCAAAACAGAAAATCTTTCAATGTTCTTACTGACACTGATCAATGATATTCTTGATATGTCCCGAATTGAAAGCGGAAAAATGAAATTAGAAGAAGTACCGTTTGATCTGACTGCAATGGCTGCAAAAATTGATAACATGTTCAGTGGATCCGCCAAAGAGAAAGGGATTTTATGGACACTGCAATTACAGAATATTGATACACCTTACGTGATCGGTGACGAGATGCGTTTGAGTCAGGTTATCATCAACTTTATTTCCAATGCATTAAAATTCACACCGGAACATGGTGAGATTACCGTAACTTTCCGACAGATGGGAATTATCGATGACAAAGCACATCTTATGCTTCGTGTAAAAGATACTGGAAAGGGAATGAAAGCAGGTTTCCTTGATAAGATCTTTCTTCCATTTGAGCAGGAAGATGCATCTACCGCACATAACTATGGCGGTAGCGGACTTGGAATGGCAATTGCCGATAATATCATTAAATTAATGCATGGTGAGATTCTTGTAGAGAGTGAAGAAGGCAAAGGATCTGAGTTTGTTGTCTATGTTTCACTTCCAGTTGCTCAGGAAAACATCGATGATTTAAAGAATTCTGCATCCACAGCCAGCCAGACTTCTTATCTGGAAGATCAAACATCTTCCGAACAAGATTTTACAATGGAAGGACTGCATATTCTATTGGCTGAAGATAACGATATCAATGCCGAAATTGCCATTGAACTGTTAGAACTTGATGGTGCGATTGTGGATCATGCGCCAGATGGAGCCAAGGCATTGGAAATGTTTGATCATAGTATTCCAGGATATTATGATGTTATATTAATGGATATCCAGATGCCAAACATGGATGGATGGGAAGCTACAAAAGCGATCCGTGATCTTCCTAGAACGGATCACGACATTTTAATCTTTGCCAAGTCTGCAAATGCATTTGTA